>VOFI01000659.1_pt1 | contig 30001 bp, 59 predicted proteins | sample 5384131 | NCBI WGS metagenome assembly VOFI01 (sample SAMN12384728, study PRJNA508395) | human gut metagenome | isolation source: healthy gut H | host: Homo sapiens
TCTCTTTTGTGGAGACAAGCCCCTGTATCCTGCCCGAGAATAGTATGACATCTTGCGGCCTGCAATGCATAGACAGTACTGTTCTGAGCCATCCACTGCTGTCTGGAACGGCTTGATTCCTGATCCAGGAATTTTTTGCATAGAATAACGCATTTCATTGAGAGCGGGACGGGCAGAGACTTCCCGTTCAAAAGTGCAGTTCTCAAGAACAAACCAGAGAAGTCCATCGTAGAGATTCCGGTGAAGCGAATCATTGATCGTGGAAAAAGTGTCTGCATGGCAGTTGTAAAATACCATTTATGGGCGTAACCAATAATGGAATTTGTATAAAAATCAGGAGTTCCATCCTGCCAGAAGGAGAGAAACTGTGGTTCAAAATCATAGACACCGGCTGCGGCATCCAGACCATATTTTCGGCTCGTCTGACAGCAGAAATTTTTTTCCCTGAGAAGGGTTCTTTTTTATTTCTGAAAATTCTTTGTTTTTGTTGTACTTCATGTGGTTGCTCTCTTTTTCCTGGTGCTGGTTTTACAATCTGAAAGATGAGGTTCTGCTTTCTGCCGGTGCTTTTGGTTCTGCTTCTGTTAGGAGAAGATCGTGGTACTTTCTGTCTTTTTTGAGATCCTTGTAGTGATGATATCCCGGATCAGAGTTTGTTCGTACGCATCAAAAGTTTTATTGGTAAGTCCCATATCCAGTGCAGGATAGGGGGGAGAGTCCATTCTGGATAAGCCGCAGAGCATCCAGCAGTCCACGCAGGTCAAGGACTTTTTTCAGTCAGTTCTCCGCTTTCGCATTTTTTTCTCAATGTCGGAAAAAAGACCGGAAAATTGTTCTGCGAACTGCTTTTTAATTCCGGGAAATTCCCGCAGCAGTAACCGGGTCAGATTGTCCTGCGTGATGGAAGGCATCTGAAGGATCACAAACCGGGAGGCATGAGAGCCTCGTTCAGTTCCCTTTGTACCGGCATAACCATAGTTCATAGTAGCAATAAAACGAGTTGCCGGATGTACCGGAATCTGATCGTAGCCCGGAATGTGGATCGTGCGTCGGAAATCCAGTACAGAGTGGAGAACAGCGAGAGCTTCATTTCGTGCCATATTGATCTCATCGAGAATGCAGAAACCTCCGTCAACGGCACTCTGGTAGATCGGATGGGGCGAAAGACAACTTCTCCGTTTCTAAAGGTATCATTTCCTATCATGGAAGAGGCGTCCATATTAATATGGAAAGAGATTATAGCAGGGACGGCGGAATGCACGGGCAAGATTTTCAGCCAGTACATTTTTTCCGGTTGCTTTTTTGATCCTGCGAGAAGGAGATTTTCACCGCAGAGTAAAGCGTGTACAGCAGCCTCCCAGATCTCTTTTCCATAGTAAAGATAGCGAAGGGAAGTTTGGGAAGTATCAGCAGTGTCAGCATATTTTTTGCCGGTATTTTTTAATCTCTTCTATAATAGATGGGTTGATCTGTTCCTTTTTCAAATGTTCAAGCAATTTTTTTCACCTCTGTCAGGAGCGGAATCAGGAGAGCTGATTCTGTTCTGTATTGTAATTTCAAAATAGATTTTAATTAAGATGCCAGGGTCAAAAGCCCCCGACTTTGATGCCTACGGATTGCTCCGTGCTACGCACTCCCACAATCCTACCCAATATTCGCATATCGTGGGATTAACATCCCACTTTTATGCTCATATCGGGGCGGGCCCTAAGGTCTTTCGCCCACCTATGAGCAAGCTCATGTTGGCGAAAGACCTTTTGACCCTGGCATCAATTTTATACTATAGCCGGATATAAGGAATGTCAATAAACGGAGAAGAGACATTTTTATTAAAAAATTATAAAGAGTTTGTACAAATTTTATGATTTTAAAAATATTTTTTATAAAAGGGGTTGATATCTTACTTTAAAGTGATAAACTTATGTCTAGCAAAAAAAAGAGAGCGTACTCTAAATTATGCGAGCAACAGTTCTTTTGGAATATCATTATTGGGAGATGAGAAAAATGACAACCTTTTTAATCGGACTTGCAATTCTTATCATCGGTGGCTTCTTATACGGAAGCTTTGTCGAGAGAATTTTCAAGCCAGATGACAGACAGACTCCGGCTGTAAAACTGGAAGACGGTGTGGATTATGTTCCTATGAGCAAATGGAAAAATGCACTGATCAACTTATTGAACATTGCAGGAACAGGATAAATCTTCAGACCAATTCAGGGTATCTTATTTGGACCGGTTGCATTCCTTACGATTCCTATTGGATGCGTCATCAGTGGAGCAGTTCATGATTATTTAAGTGGAATGATGTCGCTGCGACAGGACGGTGCACCGATGCCGGGAATCGTTCATAAGTTTCTGGGGAAAAGTGTATCAGGTTTATAATATTTTCCTCTGCCTGCTGATGCTCCTTGTCGGTGCGGTATTTACATATACACCTGGAGATCTCTTTGCAGGTCAGATCTGTGGTTTTACAGATGTAAATGTATATATGGGTTATTTATGGTGTGATTCTGGTTTATTATCTTGTAGCTACGCTGTTTCCGATCGACAAGATCATTGGAAGGATTTACCCGATCTTTGGAGCAATCCTTCTGCTTTCAGCAGTAGGGGTATTCTTTGGTATTTTCGCCCAAGGATATCAACTGGATAATATTGATTTCAGTCACGGAATTAAGGGAATCTTCGATGTTTATCCGTATTTTGACGGAATCGTGGGGAGCAAGTGCACCTGGAACAAAATTTATTCCGGTATTTTTTGGAACAGTTGCCTGTGGAATTACATCCGGTTTCCATTCGACGCAGTGTACGTTGATCGGAAGATCTGTAAGACATGAAAAGAAGGAAAAATGACATTCTACGGAACAATGATTCTTGAAGGTATGATTGCTATGATCTGGGCTGCAGCAGCAATGGGACTCTATAATTCAGGCTCTACAGCAGGAGCAACAGCAGCGGTTGGTGAAGTCGCAAAAAGGACTTCTCGGACCGGTTGGAGGAATTATTGCAATCCTGGGGGGATCACTTATCGTTCGTTCCTGCCGTCTGATGATTGCAGATTATATTCTGATCAGAGAAAGGAACAGATACAGCATCTGTATGTTTTGTTCCGGTTATTGCCGTCTTGATGCAAAATTGCAGATCCTTTTATTTCGCATGGAGCAACCAGACGATTGCAGTATTCGCATTTGCAGCAATCACAGTTTACCTGATGGCGAAAAAAGGTTCAGCAAAATGGGTATTCCTTGTACCGCTTGTTCCGGGAAGTTTTTTATATGTTCGTAATTTCTTCCTTTATCTTAAGTGCAAAGATCGGATTCGGACTTTCAATGAATGTAGCATACATCATTGCAGCCATTCTGACAGCGGTTTATGCAGTTGGTGTATATATGGGCAGAAAATACGCTGCAAAACATACAGAAGAATAATAAAAACAGAATATGAGAAATAAAATGAGGCTGTAAAAAGTCCTTAACTAACAGAGCTGCATTGGCAATGGTCAATGCAGCTCTTGTTATATTCCGATATTAAGATGTCGGGGGTCAAAAGTCCTCGACTATGATACCTACGGATTGTTACGCACTACGTGCTCCCACAATCCTACCAAACATTCGCATATCGTGGTGCTTACGCCCCACTTTTATGCTCATATCGGGGCGGGGTCCTAAGGTCTTTCACCCACCTATGAGCAAGCTCATGTGGGCTTAGACCTTTTGACCCTGGTATCATATTAATTGCCTACATAAATCAGAAATGACAAAAATATAAAAATCAGTATTGACAGATATAAATAACTAGTGTACTATCTAGCTATAGCACTGATGCAGAGAGATTGGAGTGATAGAATGGAATACAATACAGCAAGTCCGATTTACTTACAGGTGATCAATGAACTGAAAAAAGCGGATGGTGAAAGGTGAGTTAAAGCCGGGGGAGAAGATGCCTTCCAATCGGGAACTGGCCATACTGTTTAAGGTGAATCAGAATACAGCAGCCAGGATCTACCGGGGAGATGGAGAGCATGGGGCTGTGCTATACAAAGCGTGGGATCGGAACATTCGTTTCAGAGGAGGATGACATGATAAGCGGATAAAAAAAGAGATGGCAGAAGAACTGGTCAGAAATTTTATGCAGGAGATGGAGGATCTGGGATTCCAAAAGGAGATATCATTGACCGGATCGCAGATTATAAGGGAGGAAGAAAAATGATGCAGGCAATACTGGAATGTAAGAATCTGACAAAAAATTTGGGAGAAAGACAGCCCTGGATGATGTATCACTTCAGTTAAAAAGTGGGAAGATTTATGGCCTTCTCGGGGAGAACGGAAGTGGAAAGACGACCTGGATGAAGCTGATCGCAGGGCTGTCAAAGCCGGAAAAGGGAGAGATCTTTACGAGGGACATCCGCTTTGTGCAAAAGACAAAGAATCGATCGCCTATATGGCAACGGAAAATTTCTTTTATAGTTATATGAAGATCAAGGATGTTGAAAAATATTATACGGATTTCTTTGCGGGATTTGACCGGGCAGCATTCTGGAGACCTCATTGGAAAAACCGGACTTGACGGGGAGATGAAGGTAAGAGAGCTGTCCAGTGGAATGAATGCGAAGCTCCGGATTGCGGCAACGCTGGCAAGAAAAGGCAAAATTAACTCTGCTGGATGAGCCGTTGAACGGAGTAGACTTTAAGGCAAGGGAGCAAATCGTCGAAATGATCTTAAGACAGGCAGATGAAAGCCGGACGATCGTAATGTCTACGCATCTGATCGAGGAGATAGAAAGTTATGTGGAAGAGGCGATCTTTATCAAAGGCGGTAAACTGGCAGATGTCGTAAATCTTGAAAGAGAACGGATGACGACCGGACGTTCCTTGACAGAGCTTTATATGCAGTTAATGTAGGAATGTTGAGCTGAAGGAGGTAAGAAAATGGTAAAGTTATTGAAATATGAGATGAAAAAGCAGCAGACTTCAAGGATGGTGATTGGAAGTATTCTTCTGGTATGCGTACTTGGATTTGCACTGGGAATGCTGCTGGGACGGGAGAAGCTGGCAGCAGTAAGTCTGGCAGTGATGATGCTGGCAACCTTTTTTTGTAGTTTTTATGTCGGGATTGAAAGCATTCTTGTACTGAACAGAGATCTGAAGACGAAGCAGAGTTATATGCTCTGGATGATTCCAAAGTCCATCTGGGAGATTCTTGGATCAAAATTCCTTGCAGCGATCCTGCAGATGCTGATCGTCTTTGTGATGTATGTGGCAGTCGGACTGATCTGTATCCTGGTCACATTACAGCATACAGGACATTTGAGTGATCTCTTTAAAATGATCTGGCAGGCAGGAGAATTATATATAGACGGCCTCCCTTCGATCATTTGGGGGATTTGCAGAGATATTCCTGGGATGAACCGTAGTGATCATGGCAGGATTTGTGGGAGTGATCCTGTCAAGAACACTGCTTCTGAATGCAAAATATTCAGGATTCCTGGCAGTTGTGGTATTTTTTTGCAATCATTATTGCCGTGGAGAAGATCTATGATCTGATCTGTCCTGCAATCTGCGTCAATATCGGAACATCGGGATTTAACCCTGGTTTCGTACTCTATTACCTGGTTGTAGGATTCATACTGTTTGGAGTCAGCGGCTGGATGGCAGATAAAAATTAAGTGTATAAAAGTCTGACTTGCAATCAGGAAAAAATAGCGTTATAGTAATAAAGGTAAAAGGAAGTAATCTTCGGGGTCGGGTGAAAGTCCCAACCGGCGGTATAGTCCGCGACCCGCAGTATCTGCGGCTGAACCGGTGACTTTTCTGTGCAAAGGATGCATGGCAGGGGATTTCCGGTACCGACAGTAAAGTCTGGATGAGAGAAGAAGGTTCGTGCTTTGAGAATCAGGAAGAAATTCAGGATCAGAAAGAGATTCAGGATCAGAAAGAGATTCAGGATCAGAGAAAGCAGGAGCATCTCCTTACGATATGGAACAGCACCCCGGATGGCAGAGGCATCCGGGGTTTTTAGTATTAAAATTTTGCTGATCCTGCATGGAAGATTACCTTTTTCAGAAATTTAATACTGTGGTTTGGAAAACTGCAAAGAAAAAAGGGAGAGAAAAGAAATGAGTACAAAGACTATGATGCAGTCAGAGAAAAAATGGGAGTAAGAGCGGTCGTTCAGATCGGCATGCTTGCAGCGGTAGCGGTGATCCTGATGCTTTTTGAGATTCCACTTCCGTTTGCACCGTCTTTTTATAAGATCGACTTCAGTGAAGTCCCGGTGCTTGTGGGATGCTTTTGCAATGGGATCGGTTGCCGGAGCATTGATCGAACTGGTGAAGATTCTTTTTGAATTTTGTACTGACAGGAACTTCAACAGCAGGAGTCGGTGAGATTGCAAATTTTGTGATCGGTTGTGCGTTATGTGTTCCGGCAGGAATTATTTACCGGAGAAACCGGACAAGAAAAATGCACTGATCGGAATGGCAACAGGAACGATCCTGATGACGGTTCTTGGATGCTTTGTCAATGCGTATGTTCTTCTTCCGGCATATGGAGCTGCTTTCGGAATGCCGGTCAGTAAGCTGGTAGGACTTGGGACAGCAGTAAATCCGCATATTACAAGCCTTTCAACCTTTGTTATTTTCGCGGTAGCACCGTTTAATCTGATTAAGGGAGTGGCTGTTTCTGCGATTGTATTTGTTATCTATAAAAAAGATCAGTCCGGTGCTGAGAATGAGATAAAAACCGGTAATTCCGTAGTGGGAAAAAAGGCACGAAAAATAAAATGAAACAAAAAAGTTGACAGTAGCATTTTTTTGTGATAGTATACTCGTCGTAACAATTTTGTAATATCTGTAATAAATGCGAAAATAATTGCATAAATTTAATAAGGGAGTTGTAAAGATATTGCAAAAATAGTTTAGGAGGAGTATATGAAATTTAATAAAAATAAGTGCTTTTTTGCTTCTGTATACGTGGCAGCAGTGAGTGCGATGACATTTACCGGGTTCACAAGCTACGCCGCAGAGCAGAATGCACAGATCAATGAGACGCTGTCACTGATAAGGGGAGAAGAAATACAGTGGGCTGTTTCAGAGATCGTACAGAATGCACAGAAAACCACAGTGGAAGAGACGCTGACTGCAGTGAATGAGGCGAAAGCTGCTTACGAGGCAAAGCTGGAAGAGGAGAGAAAGGCAGCCGAAGAAGCAGAGCGGATTGCCCGGGAGCAGGCAGAGAAAGCGGCAGCACTTCAGGCAGAGAAAGAATTGATGGCATCGCTGATCTTCTGTGAGGCTGGAAATCAGCCATATGAAGGACAGGTTGCGGTTGGAGCAGTCGTGTTGAACCGTGTAAAGAGCAGTGTTTATCCGAATTCTGTCAGTGAGGTGATCTATCAGTCAGGGCAGTTTTCACCGGCAATGTCGGGATGGCTTGACCGTGTGCGTGCCAATGCAGGATATTCTGAGTCTGCACTGCAGGCAGCGGAAGATGCACTGAACGGAAGTAATCCGGTTGGTGACTGCCTTTATTTCAGCACCGGTGGATACGGAATGCAGATCGGAGATCATTTCTTCCACTGATATTTCCACGGGAATGCATTAAGCAAAAAAGATCGGGAAATAATGAAAGTAAAGGGAAGACTTGTTGTGAATGTAAGATTCACGACAAGTCAATTTTATTTTCAGGAGGTAGGATTATGGATATTTGTCTTCCAATCCGTGATATTTATGTAAGGAAAATTCTTGATTCCGGCGGATCACCGGCGGTGGAGGCAGGGAAGTACTTGCAGGAGAAGATATTGTTGGAACTGCATCAGTTGCAGGACAAAAAAGGTGAACAAGAAATTGAGGCGGGAATTGAGCAGATGCACAGTCAGATCGCAGAGGAACTGATCGGAAGAATCTGTTCGAGCAGGAAGAGATCGACCATTTACTCGAAAAAAGAAAAAGAGATCCCGCAGGAAGTATCACTGGCAGTTTCCATCGCGACAGCAAAGGGCAGCGGCAGGAAAGCTGAAGCTTTCTCTTTACCGGTATTTAGGTGGGACTCATGCACTGAAACTTCCGGCTCTGCTGATCCCGGCGGCAGACGGAACTGCAGAAGAGACAGAAATGGATTTCAGGGAACTGATGCTTGTCGAAAGGAATTTCTTCTGTACAGGGACAGATCAGGGCGGCAGGTGAGATCGACAGTCTGTTCAGGAAGGCTCTGAAAAAAGAAATGGAAGAGAGGGAGAGCCTGACAGAAAAAAGCAGGATGCGGCAGATGGAGGAGTGCTGAAATTACTGGAAAAGGCAGTGGAAGAGGCGGGATATCAATGTGGAAAAGAAATCTTTTTGCAGTCAATGCAGGAGCTGGAAGACTGTATGAAAAGCAGTCGGGAGTATATCGTTTTCCGGCAGAGAGCCGACGATGCGGACAGCGGGTGGAACGCTCACGGGAGGAACTGATCGAATATCTGACCAGACTTACCGGAGAGTATCCGATCAGTCTTTTGGAAGACCCTCTATACAGAAGATCGGGAAGGAATACAGGAGCTGGAAAAGAAACTGGAAGATCAGGAGGATTGTGAAAAAAAAGACAGTATTGGGAAGACGGTCTGTTATGATCGATCCCGGAGAAATCTATACCCTGACAGAACTTTCAGAGCGTGTACGGGAAGTAACGGAGCAGGGAAAAGGAATTATTTTATGCAGGCAGCGGAAGGAAACCGAAGATGCGGCACTTGTAGATGCAGCGGTTGCATTTGGAATCGGACAGATGAAGCTTGGAAGTCCAGGGATGCTGGAGGCGGCAGTGAAGTACAATCGTCTTTTGAAGCTGGAAGAAAAACTGGGAAAATCGTTGGGAACGGATTGTCCTTAAGTTGAAAGCAGGGTATAATAAAAAAGGCAGTACGTTGAAAGCAAAGAGATAAAGCAGCGGGCGAAGTACAAAAGAAAAATTAAAAAGAAAGAGGATGAATTTGAAGATGAGCAAAAAAGTTGAGCAGGCAATGGCATTTCATGATAAAGGATATAACTGTGCACAGGCGGTAGCCTGTTCTTTCTGCGAGGAGTTTGGAATCGATCAGGAGACGATGTTTCGTGTTTCTGAGGGATTTGGACTCGGAATGGGAATGATGGATATGTGTGGAGCAGTGACTGGAATGCTGATGGTCATCGGTATGGAGAACAGTGTTGGAAACCTGGATGGAAAAAAGCCGAGTAAAGGAGATACATATAAGAAAGCAAAAGCGTATGCACAGAAGTTTAAAGAGATGGAAGGTTCTTACTATTGCCGTGAGTTAAAGGGTGTGGCAACAGGGAAGCCGCTTGTTCCATGTTCCCAGTGCATTGCGAATGCAGTGGAGCTGACGGAGCAGTACCTTGCTTCTGAGAAAGAATAAAAGCAGAGCTGACCGGATTGCCGCCTGCATCCATGAAAGTAGACAGGGCGGAATTGACAAAGCAGTGACCGGCATCCGTGAAGGCGGCTGCCGGTCACTGCCGACCGGGCAATAAGCGGGGGATCAGATCATCCCCCCACATCCAGTAGAGCAGGCCGAAAAACCAGCTTGTGAAAATCCCATAAAAGTATAACAGGCCGGCGATGGTGAAGATCTTGCATCCGATACCAAAGACCTGGCCTTCTTTTTGTATTCAATGGCAGGTGCGGCAACAGAATTGGCGAAACCGGTAATCGGAACCAAAGCTCCTGCACCGCCCCATTTTGCCAGTTTCGGATAAATTCCGGTTCCCGTCAGAATGACACTGATCAGGACGAGAAGCATGGAAGTCCAGTTGCTGCAGTCATCCGGGAAAGTTTTTGCAGTTCGCAGAGGTTGAAAATAATCTGACCGAGAACGCAGACAGCCCCTCCTGTGAGAAAAAGCCCTGAGCATATTCAGCCAGAGATTGTGGCGTGGCGTCTTCTGATCTACATAAGTTTTATATTGTTGCTGTCGTTTCATTTGTTCTGTAGATTCATAACAATACTCCTTTCCTGAAAGTGATCCCGCAAGTTTCATGACTCTTTCAGATCATCATGAATAGTTTGTATCATTTTGAAAATAATATCCCTGTAACCATTCAGATGTGAGAAAATACGGAAAGCAGAAACGGGGAATTTTCTTATGGATCAGACAAAACTATGCGGAACACAGAGCCTGCATTTTCAGAGACCGGCATACATTTTAAGTGCGGCATCTGTTGCAGGAAAGAAAGAGCGGAATATCTGCTTGGAAAAAATTTGATATGGTAGATGAGCAGGATAACCTGTTCGGGGCAAAGACACAGGGAAGAAGCAGAGAGCAATATGCAGAAAGAAGCCTGTATACTGGCCATCGGAAAAGCAGGACTGAAACCGGAGAAGATCCGGTATCTGTTCGGGGGAGATCTTCTGAGGGGGGATTGCCACTTCTATGGGGAGTGGAAGCACTGCAGATTCCTATGTTCGGGCTTTACGGGGCATGTTCAACATCAGGAGAGGCACTGGCACTGGCAGCAATGAGTGTGTCGGCAGGGTATGGAGACTCTATGCTGGCGGTTACATCAAGCCATTTCGGAAGTGCGGAAAAGGAGTTCCGTTTTCCGTTGGGTTATGCCAGCCAGAGACCTTTATCTGCACACTGGACAGTGACCGGGAGCGGGGCTTTTGTAGTGGGAACGGATCCGGGAAATGTGAAGATCAGCGGGATCACAGTGGGAAAGATCGTGGACTACGGACTGAAAGATTCGCAGAATATGGGAGCATGCATGGCTCCGGCGGCTGCTGATACGATCGTCAGGAATTTGAAAGATTTCGGACGGACGGCAGAAGATTATGACCGGATCATTACGGGCGATCTTGGCTCCATCGGTCAGTCAATTTTATTTGATCTGGCAGCAGAAAAAGGGATATGATCTCCGGCAGAAGCATCTGGACTGTGGAATGTTGATCTTTGATTCTGAGACGCAGGATACCCATGCAGGGGGGAAGTGGCTGTGGATGTGCGGGCAGTGACGCTGGCATCGTATCTGCTGCCAAAGATTGAAAGCGGGGGAATGGAAAAGGATTTTTATTTGTCCCCACAGGAGCATTGATGTCAACGGTAAGCTTTAATGAAGGTGCAAGTGTACCGGGGATCGCACATGGGATTGTGATCGAACATTGTCGGAAGGAGGCGGCGGGATGGACTATCTGATTTCATTTCTGATCGGGGGGTGTGATCTGTGCGTTGGTACAGATTTTACTGGACCGGACAAAACTGATGCCTGGCAGAGTCATGGTATGTCTGGTATGCGGAGGTGTGATTCTTGGATTTGCCGGACTGTATCAGCCCTTTCAGGATTTCGCGAAAGCAGGAGCAAGTGTGCCGCTGCTTGGATTTGGAAATGTTTTGTGGAAAGGGGTAAAAGAAGCGGTAGATAAAAATGGATTTATCGGTATTTTTATGGGAGGTTTTAAAGCAAGTGCCGTGGGGATATCGGCCGCACTGGTCTTTGGATATCTGGCTTCGCTGATCTTTGACCCGAAAATGAAAAAAGTAGCAGGAAGAAAAAGGGTTTTCGCAGGAAAGCCTTTTTTCTCTTTGCGGAAGGGGATAGTGTGGTATAATAAACCAATAGCGTTTAGAATGAAGACGCAAAGATAAGCGACTGACGTGGAATGTGAGGAAGATAAATATGGATGAGAACAGCAAGAAGACAGCTTTTAAGAGAGACACTGCAATCCCTTCGTACACCGGGAGAATTATATGTGATCATGTCGGGAGCGACAAAGCTTCCGTTTGTGGTATGCAATCCGGAGACTTTTGATGATGAGATCCTTCTTTATCATAGAGAAGAGGATGCGAAAAAATAAAGCAAAGGAACTGACGGAGGCTCATTATCTGGCAGGTGTGGCAAAGCTGGTGGATGACCAGTTACTGGCATTTTATACCAGTCTGTATCTGATGGGTGTGAACGGTCTTTCTGTGAATGTAGGGACAGACCAGAGAAAAGAGTCCAGCTCAAAGATCTTGTAGTCCGTCAGAATATGAAGGAAGCAGGAGAAGGAAAGATGATCGTGGAGAATCCTGAGATGCATCTGACCGCTATTTATCTGATGCAGGAACTGCGTCATCAGACAGGTGGAGAAGTGACGGATCAGATCAAAGAACTGCAGGAAGAGTTACTGGCACATTATCAGAAAGGCACATTCCTGATCTCGGTACAGGAGGATGGACAGATTCCGGTTCTGAAGCAGAAAGATGGAAGTATGTATCAGCCGATCTTTACAGATATTCTGGAGTTCCGCCGTTTTGCGGGAGACAAAAGTTAAAGATGCTGGCAATTCCGTCAGCAAAGATTCCGGAGGCACTGATCCCGGATGCAAGGGGCGTGGTGATCAACCCACTGGGCGTGAATGTCCAGCTTACGGTACATCGTCCGAAAAAGAAAAAGCCGGAGGGCATAGGAAGATCCGAGTGTCTTCCGGAAAGTTGGAAGGACAGGAAAAGATAGATGGAAATTGCATTATACATTAGAAAAAGAGTATTTCAGAGGCGTCACGCTGACGGATAAAAGTGCCCATATTCTGGAATTTCATTATGAAGGAGAGCATGTGGACGTATTCGAGAATGGAGGACTGGTCTTCCGTTTCCGATATGTGCTGGAGACAAAGTTCAAGGCGAATATCGTTGAGTTTTATATCCCGGATATGACGATGCGTGGAAAAGGATATGGAAGCGTCTGTATGTGCGAGATTCTGGATCAGCTCCGTCAGAAGCAGGTGACTGTGATCCGTTCGCCGTTTGGATATGCTCTGGCACCGATCGGTTATACAGGTCCGGATCAGTACCGTCAGCTTATGAGAGGCTTTTGGGGAGCAACCGGTTTTGAGATCAGTGGAGATGGAGATGAAGCGATCCAGATTTTAGCCTGAATGGCGGAAAGGCTGATCTGAGAGCAGACACCGGAAATGCGGTACAGTAAAAATGCACAATACTGATTCAACAGGCATAAACTATCCTGAAAAGATCTACATTGGAAGTGGACTCAGGGAATAATAGAAGATGACCTTGTCATGGCAGGGGCCATCGCAAAAGAGATGAATGCGTGGGGAAATGAAGCGGTTTATGTGGAAGAATTTTTCAAATGTTCTTTCCTTTTTGCCGCAGAGTACGGTCCACATCTGGTGCTTTTGGATATCACGCTTCCTTTTATAATGGATACCACTGGTGCAGCGAGATCCGTAAGATATCGAGCGTGCCGGTGATCTTTATCTCTTCAGCAGCGGATAATATGAATATTATCATGGCGATGAATATGGGCGGAGATGACTTTGTGGCAAAACCATTTGACTTAAGTGTACTGACAGCGAAGATTCAGGCTCTGCTGAGAAGAACGTATGATTTGTCAGGAAAAGTGCCGATGTTGGAACATAGAGGAGCAATCCTGAACCTTTATGATACAACAATGACTTATAATGGAGAAAAGATTGAGTTGACAAAGAATGAATTTCGCATCTTACAGACATTGATGGAGAATAAAGGACGCGTGGTCAGCAGAGACACGCTGATGACAAAGCTGTGGGAGACAGACAATTATATCGAAGAGAATACATTGACAGTCAATGTCGGAAGACTTCGGAAAAAGCTGGAAAAAGCGGGACTGGAAGGCTTTATCAAGACGAAAGTCGGCGGTGGATATATCATCGAGAAGGAAAAAAAATGTTTTTACAATATTTGAAAAGAATCCGATTTGTGCTTCTGTGGAGTTTGCTGTGTGCGGGAATCTTTTTCCTGATTTTTGTGTTGGAAGAGATTAATCTGAAGGCAGCGGTTTATCCGACAGTGTTGTGTCTGGCGTTTGGATTACTTTTTCTTCTCTGTGGATATTTGCGGTATAAGAAAACCGGGCAGAAGCTGGAACATTTGCTGCAAGGAGAAGGACCTTATGAGGATTCACTTCCGGTGGCACAAGATGGAATTGAGTCAGGATATCAGGAACTGATCAGAAAAGAAGAACAACAGCAAAGAAAAAGAACATGCCAGATGGGAGAAGTCCGGTCAGGACATGGAGGACTATTATGCAACCTGGGTGCATCAGATCAAGGCACCGATTGCTGTGATGAATGTATTACTTCAGCAGGAAGATACCGAGACGAATCAGAATCTGACAGCCGAACTGTTCCGGGTGGAGCAGTATGTCGAGATGGCACTTGGGTATGTGCGTCTTGACAGTGGCACGAAGGATCTAGTGATCGCACGGTATCCTTTGGATGAAATTGTAAGAAAATCGATCCGTAAATATGCAGGACAGTTTATTCGAAGGAGAATCCGTCTGATCTATGAAGGGACAGACCAGATTGTTCTGACGGATGAGAAATGGCTTTCGTTTATTATTGAACAGTTGTTATCCAATGCAGTGAAGTATACGCTGAAAGGAACAGTGACGATCACTGTCAGTGAAGAAAAGAAACTGACGGTTACAGATACCGGAATGGGAATTGCACCGGAAGATCTGCCGAGAATCTTTGAAAAAGGATATACGGGATATAATGGAAGAATGGAACGGAAATCAACGGGAATCGGTCTGTATCTGAGTCAGATGGCGGCAAAGAAACTGGGGCATCAGATTACAGTTGAGTCCATTGGGGAAGGCAGCAGTTTTACAATAGATTTGGCAGAGTATCCGTTGAGATCAGAGTAAAACACTAAATCACACAGAGAAGCAAGTGACAAAATTGTCACATCAGACAGCTGGAATGTCACAGAAATCAATGTCGGCATTCTGGCTGTATTGTTATACTGAGGATGTTGAAAGAAGAGGAGGTCGTAAGAAATGACAGTTTTGGAAGTAGAAAATTTGAAAAAAATATACCGTCCCCGTTTTGGCGGTAATCAGGTACAGGCACTCTCTAAGGTGACATTCTCAGTAGAAGAGGGCGAATATGTAGCAATCATGGGGAGAGTGGCTCGGGGAAGACGACATTACTGAACATGCTGGCAGCATTGGATAAACCAACTGAAGGGGAAGTTTATCTGGATGGAAAACCGTTATCAGCAATCCGTGAAAAGGATCTGTCCAAGTTCAGGAGAGATCATCTTGGGTTTGTATTTCAGGATTTCAGTCTTTTGGATACATTTAATCTAAAGGACAATATCCTACTGCCATTGGTACTGCAAGGGGAGTTGATTACAGGAAAATGAATGTCAGGATGATGCCAATCGCTGAAAGAACTTGGGAATCGCAGGACTTCTGGAGAAGTATCCGTATGAGGTGTCAGGAGGACAGAAGCAGCGTGCAGCAGTGGCGAGAGCGCTGATCACAGATCGAGACTGATCCTGGCGGATGAACCGACCGGAGCATTGGATTCCAAGTCCACGGACGAATTGCTCGTGGTATTTTTTCGGATCAATCAATCAGGGCAGACGATCCTTATGGTAACACATTCTGTCAAAGCAGCGAGCAAGGCCGGGAGTGTTATTCATTAAAGACGGAGAAGTGTTCCACCAGGTATATCGTGGTGAGCTGAGTGATGAGCAGTTTTATCAGAAAATCTCAGCTACATTGACCATGCTTGCGACAGGTGGTGAAAGACGATGAAAAGAGGACTTTATTTCAGACTTGCCGCAACGGGATGTCGAAGAATAAAAAATTTTATTTTCCGTACATTTTTACCTGCTTCTGCATGGTGATGATGGATTATATCATTCAGATTTTTGCGGATCAGTGACGATTTCAGGACGATGAGGGGTGGGAGAATCCATGCAGATGATCCTGGAAATGGGAACACCTGTGATCGCAGTCTTTTCTGATTTTCTGTATTATACAAATTCATTTCTGATCCGCAGACGGCAGAAAGAATTTGGTCTGTATCATATTCTGGGTATGGGAAAAAGAGAACTGGTAAAGATTCTGATCTGGGAAAATCTGATGACTGCTGTGATTTCGATTGGGAGGTCTGCTGGGCGGAATTTTATTTTCCAAACTTGCAGAACTGGCTGCAGTCAGGATCGTGGGAAACCATCTCGGTTATAAGATGACCATAGAACCGAAGGCAATCTATTATACCGTCTGTTTTTCCTGGCGATTTTTGCGGTGATCCTTCTCAGGATGCTGATCTTTATTTTCAGGACAAAGCCGGTCGATATGCTGAAAAGTGAGACAGCAGGTGAAAAACCGCCGAAGGCGAACTGGATTCTTGCCATTGTAGGTCTTATAATCCTTGCCGGGGCATATTGGATCGCAGTGAGCATTGAAGAACCGATGGATAAGCAATGCTGTGGTTCATGGTAGCGGTGCTGATGGTGATCGTTGCAACCTATCTGCTTTTTATTGCCGGTTCGGTGGCATTTTGCAGACTGATGCAGAAAAAGAAAAATTATTATTATAAGACAAGACATTTTGTATCCATTTCTTCTATGGTATACCGTATGAAGAGAAACGGAGCAGGTCTTGCGTCAATCTGTATTCTTTCAACAATGGTGCTTGTGATGGTCTCTTCCACGGTCTGCCTTTATGCCAGCATCGAAGGAAATTTAGCGAAAGGCTATCCACAGCAATTTTCGGTTGAAATGGCATCGGGAAGTTCTCTGGAAGATAAAGACAGGGAAGAAAAAATTAAAAGAAACAGTCGGACAGACGATCAATGAAAATAAAATTAAATTAAAAGAAACAAAAGAATATCATATACTGAGTACTGCATGTGTAAAGACAGATGAGGGAATCAAGTTTGAGCATGAAAATATAAAAAGTCTGGACAGTCTGAAGATGCTGTATATTCTGACCGTTGCAGATTATAACCGGCTGACAGGAGAAAATCTGTCATTGGAAAAAAATGAGTTATATGTCTACTTACCGGATGAAGCATATGAAAAGGATACGTTTCAGGTGGAAGGATGTGGCAACTGGAAAAATAAAGGAACGCCGGACAATCAGTTTATCTGTGGAGATGATGTTGAAACTCTAAATTCCGGTGTGTATCTGATCGTGCCGGATGAGGCTGTGATGGATCAGTTTGAAGACTGCACAAAGAGCGGTGTATGGTGAAAATGCTTCCAGTGAAAAATTATGTTATGCATTTGATACGGATCTGTCAGAAGAAGGGCAGGTCAGTCTGGTCAGCGAGCTGCAAAATAATATTTCAACACTCCAGCTTCAGGATGAGCAGTTCCCGATGGTAAATGTGAATGCGAGAGCGGTGTCAAAGAGTGATTATTATGCACTGTATGGAGGATTGTTCTTCCTTGGTATCCTGCTTGGATCTGTCTTTATTCTTTGGTATGATTCTGATCATTTACTACAAGCAGATTACGGAAGGATATGAAGATCAGGAAGATTTTCAATTTTGATGAAAGTTGGAATGACCAGGAAAGAAGTACGGCAGAGCATTAATTCAGGTCATGACAGTCTTCTTTTTACCGCTGGCAATGGCCGGAATGCATACTGCATTTTCATTTCCGATCATAAGGAAGATCTTGAAAATGTTTGCCATGAATGATGAAAAGCTGTTGATACTTGTCATGATCTGCTGCTATCTGGCATTTGCAGTTTTTTATGCGGCTGTGTATCTGCTTACATCAAAGAGAATATTATAAGATTGTCAGCAGGGATGAAAAAAAAAATAGAAATAGCAAATTAAGTTTACTGAAAATTAAGAAAAAACCAGTTTCTTGTCGTTCTTATTCGTGATAAAATAAAATTATCAGAAAATAAGAACGGGGAGGAGCTGGTTTTTATGATGGAACATACACTGATAACGATTGGAAGACAGTTTGGCAGCGGTGGACATGAGGTAGGCAACCGGCTTGGCGGAACGACTGGATATTCCTCTTTATGACCATAATCTTTTGCGGATGGCAGCAAGAGAACTGGGAGTTTCAGATGAAGATGTAGGAAAAGTAGATGAGACGATGCTGGGACGTTTTCTTTCCGGTTATGTGGCAGGCAACGGTGAATATACAGCATTTATGAGCGGTGAAGAAGCGGGCAGGCCGTTAAGCGACCGGTTGTTTGAAGCCCAGTCAGAGCTGATCCGGAGACTGGCACAGAGAGGACCCTGGTATTTTTGTGGGAAGATGTGCAGATTATGTTCTGGGAGATTATTCAAATGTGATTAATACATTTATTTATGCATATAAGGATGACCGACTGAACCGGATCATGGATATCTATAAGCTGACAGAGAAGCAGGCAGCAGATAAGATCAAAAAGACAGACCGGGAGAGAAAACTCTATTATGAAGCCCGGACCGGAAGAGAGTGGGGCGGATCGAGTCCAACAGTATGCTTTTTAATACCAGTCTTCTGGGGATCGATGGTGTGACAGATGCACTGGAAGCCATCTACCGGAAATGGGAATCCAGAGGATAGGCAGCAGGGGATGACGGAGTTATATCAGAAAAGATACGAAGAGCAAGATAGAAAATGAAAAAAGAACCATTAACGGTTTCCGTTTCAGCAGACGGATCTGTAATGGTTCTTTTTTCGTATCGGACTGCGTGCCGGAGGATGACGACGATAGAGATCAGAAATGGTCCCATAGCGGATCGGAGCAAGCGGAACTGTCCGCAATACATTCAGACAAAGGCAGAGATAGGTGATCATGCTTCGGAAAAGATGAGGATCAATGACCAGAAGCAATGAAAAGATCAGATAAAATGCAGCCAGTGTCAGTACAGGGTGCAGATCAGGATAAAGTCCCAGCAGCACCCAAAGGAGATGGCAATCGCTTTTCCACCCATTCGCGGATGAAAAGCGGAAAGGCATGTCCGATCACCGGTGCGGCAAGAACCAGTGCGAAGAGTGGATCTGTCGGTGAAAGGACGTGCAGTGCAATATGCACCGGAAAGAATCCTTTGGCAAGTTCCAGGAGCAGGATCAGTGTTCCGGTTCTGATCCCGGTGTGTGCGAAAGCATTGAATGCCCCGGGATTTTGATCATCGCTCAGACGGCAGATGTCAATATGGTAAAAATATTTTGGAATCAGGTAGGCAAAAGAATACTTCCTGACAGATATCCTGCAAAGATGAAAAAAATCCCGTATATCATAAATGATTCCTCTGTGCATATAATTTTTCAGCGAGACGGCAGATTTCAACAGCAGAATCATGGGGAATGCAATGATTCTGTTGCTTTTTGCATCTCAATTCTTGCATCTTCATTCTTCATCAGTCGGCGGCCCAGTGTAACCTGCCCATGGACAGTCCGTGCAGTGACAGACATTCCATGGGATGTGAAAAAAGGCAAGGTTCTTTTGTCTCACAGCCGGGGATGGGACTGGTATGCACAAGAGCGATCTGTCGGACAGCCGCTTCAGTGCTTGTAAGTCCGCCGGGTTTGGAAAAGATGACATCACTTGCATCCATATAGGCAGGAACATGATCTGTAAATCCAAGAATCCTGACCTGGGGATTCTTCCCGAAAGTGGTCTGAAGGATCTGCCGTAACCGTCGGTTATTTCCGCAGATTACGACTACATATTCATCTGCTTCAAGCTTACGGATCAGTTCAGCGACAAGAAGGTTGACCTTCCCAAATCCCATGCTGCCGCTCATGACCAGATAGACATGAGCATCCGAAGGCAGTCGGCAGAACTTTCGGGCAAGAGAGCGTTTCTTCTGGGTGGAAAAAAGCCTGCTTTACCGGAATACCAAGTGGAAAAAGCCGCTTTTTGGAAGCCCTTTGTGGATAAGTTCTCCCAGCAGATCCTTCTGAGGGACGATATAGCAGTCACAGTCTGTCTCTTCCCAGAAAGGAATACAGGTATAATCTGTACCGATGGCAATCACCGGAACAGAAAGAAGCCCGCGATGCTTTAAACAGGTGAGGACTTCGGCCGCATAGAGATGCGGTGTCAGAATAAGATCAAAAGAATGTTCTTTAATATAACGATCCAGTCTGCCTGCAAGCAGCGAGTTCGCATAATAGACCGGTGACTTCCGTGTGCTGGAACTGATCAGTCCTCCCACTTTGTAGAGCAGGGAGAAGAAAGCAGGGATATGTCTGACAAAATATAAGCCCCACCGACCATATGGGAGACCGTTTTCCCGCCAAGCAGCATCAGATCCATAAATTCTACTTCATGGCCACGCAAAAGTGCAGCCTCCATAACTGCTTTACCGGCGGAGTTATGCCCTTCGCCGGTATTACAGGATAAGATTAATATTTTCATAAACTTTTATAACCTTTTAAAATCGGATTATTTCATCATGGATGCAAGGATCTGGTTTACTTCTTTGCCGTCCGCTTTTCCCTTGACTCTCGGCATCAGTTCCTTCATGATTTTTCCTTTCTCTTTTGCAGTTGGTGTCTCAATCCCCAGTTCAGAAAGAACAGTCTGGATGACTGCTTTGATCTCATCAGCATCCATCATCTTTGGTGCATATTCTTCAAGAACAGCAAGACGCTTCTGAGCCTCTTCAATCAGATCTGTACGATCTTCAGGTGTCATATCAATTGTTTCTTTTAACTGTTTGATTTCTTTTAAGATAACTTGTCCTTCTTCCTCTTCGGTCAGGTCGGCTCTTTTGTCGATGGCTTTATTTTTAAGGGATGAAAGAAGAAAAAGAAAGTGCGGCTTTTCGTTCTTTGTCTCCTGCCTTCATTGCAGCGATCATAGCGCTTCTCACTTCATCAATCTTACTCATGATAATTGTCCTCCTTATTTACTTAAGATACATGAAAAAGATTTTAGCAGATGAAAGAAGGCATTTCAATAAGTCAGGAGGTTTAATCAGGAAAATTAAAAGAAATAAAATCCTGGAATTAGCAAAATGAATAAAAAGTATAGCAATATATATATAATTTTAGAAAATTAACGAAAAATTTATAATTGGGTTGACAACTGTAGGGTGAGGGGTAAACTACGTGACATAAAGCAAAGGTGCTTTGAGGAGAAGAACTCAAAGTGCCTTTTTCTTTTATAAAAAGAATACCTGAACATTGACACAAAGGCGTGTCCTTAATTCTGAAAAGCATGAAAACCATGCGGAGAGGAAGAAAGGATACGTTGCAGCAACAATCGTTTCCGGAGCAATGGCAGAAAGAACAAAGTTTCTTTCCTATTGTATTTATTCCGCAGTGATCTCCGCTGTTGTATATCCGATCGAGGCACACTGGATCTGGGGCGGTGGATGGCTTGCACAGTTTGGATTCCATGATTTTGCAGGTTCCTGTGCAATCCATATGGTTGGTGGAACAACAGCATTTATCGGAGCCGCACTGGAAGGAGCCAGAATTGGTAAATTCCAGAGAGAAAGAATGGAAAAGTAACAAAGGTACACGCATTCCCAGGACACAACCTCGTAATAGGTGCTCTTGGATGCTTCATCCTCTGGTTTGGATGGTATGGATTTAATGGAGCTGCCGCTAGCACAGGTCCACAGCTTGCATCGATCTTTATGGCAACAACGATCGCACCGGCAACAGCAACCGTTGTATGCATGATATTCACATGGCTTCGTTATGGCAAACCGGATGTATCGATGTGTCTGAATGCTTCACTTGCAGGTCTGGTAGCAATCACAGCACCTTGTGATGTCGTTGATGCAACAGGTGCGATCATCATCGGTGTGGTAGCCGGACTTCTGGTTGTATTTGGCGTATGGTTCTGTGACAATGTGGCTCATGTAGATGACCCGGTTGGAGCCGTAGCAGTTCATTGCTTAAATGGTATCTGGGGAACAATCGCAGTCGGTCTCTTTGCAACAACAACAGCGCCGGAGTGCACACTGAAAGGTCTGTTCTACGGCGGCGGATTCCACCAGACTTCTGGCTTACAGCTGCTTGGTGTAGTAACCGTTAATGGCATGGACGATCATAACCATGACAATCGTATTTAAGATTATCGATAAGACGGTAGGTCTTCGAGTAACAGAAGAAGAAGAGATTGTAGGTCTGGATGTGAAAGAACATGGTCTGGCATCTGCATATGCAGGTTTCAGTATCATGGATATCACAGAAGGAAGCATGAGTATCAATGAGAATACAGAGCTTGGAGAAAATGATTATGATGAAGCTTCAGAAGCACAGAGAGAGCAGCTGCATCTGTCAAAGTAACTGCTCCTGTAGATCCTGAGACTGGAATACATAAAGTTGTTATCATTGCCAAACTTTCAAGATATGAAAAACTGAAAACTGCACTCAATGATCTTGGAGTAACAGGAATGACAGTTACCCAGGTTATGGGATGCGGTGTTCAGAAAGGTGCCGGTGAGAAATATCGTGGAGTTGAGATGGACGTTACCGTACTTCCAAAGGTTAAAGTAGAAGTTATCGTAGGAAGCATTCCGGTAGACAAAGTGATTGAGACTGGAAGAGAACTCTTTATACCGGACATGTCGGAGACGGAAAGATATTTGTTTACAATGTACAGAAGGTTGTAAAAGTACGTACAGGAGAAGAAGATCTCGAAGCATTGAAAGATGTAGAAGCAGAGATAGCTTTTTGATAAAAGAAAGGAATCTCCCAAAAGATAGTGGTAAAGACTTTTTATCCGGAGATTATTTTTATGATTATTGAAAGATTTTTTGAATAATTTTTTTTTATAAATGAAAAGATGAAATCTTATATACTACTATATTTAATATGAAGAAACAAACACAGGATGGTAAAAATTACCCAGAAAAATTTTTGTCATATAATTTGAAAAGAAAAAGTGAAAAAAATACTATTTTTGGCAGAATTTTTTCTTTTGCTAAAAAAATGGATAAGTGTAATACAAACATATGATATTGAAAGAGGGAAAATTGAATGAACAATTATATGTATCTGGTTCCAGCAGCTGTCATTGCTCTTCTTTTTGCAGCATAGCAGAGTTGGCAAGATGCCGGAACTGAAAGAATGATTCGGTGCAATCGCAGAAGGTGCACGTGCTTTTGTACAGAGTACAAGAATCGGATTCGTAGTAGTAACTTTTCGTACTGATCGGACAGCAGTTTGCTTCGTAGTAGGTGCTCTGTTCTCAACAATCGCAGGTTACTGCGGAATGACAGTTGCTACTAAGGCAAATGTCAGAACAGCTAACGCAGCTAAAGAGAGCGGAATGAACAAAGCTCTTCATCGCATTTTCCGGTGGTGCCGTTATGGGTATGTGCGTAGCCGGACTTGGTGCACTTGGTGTCAGCCTTGTTTACATCTTTACTAAGAAATGCAGACGTATTATTTGGGTTCAGCCTTGGTGCTTCTTCAATCGCACTTTTCGCACGTGTTGGTGGTGGTATCTACACCAAAGCAGCAGACGTTGGTGCAGACCTTGTTGGTAAAGTAGAAGCAGGTATCCCAGAAGATGACCCTCGTAACCCGGCTGTTATCGCTGACAATGTAGGTGATAACGTAGGTGACGTTGCAGGAATGGGTGCTGACCTATTTGAATCTTATGTTGGTTCACTTGTATCAGCACTGACTCTTGGTGTTGCAGTAAGCGAAGTTTCAGGAGTATTATTCCCACTTGCAATCGCAGGATGTGGTCTGATCGCTTCTATCCTTGGAACATTCTTCGTAAGAGGCGGAGAAAACGCAAATCCGCAGAAAGCACTTACAAAGGAAGCTATGCTTCTTCTGTGCTTGTAATGATTGCTTCTTTGGCACTGAGCTGGGTGCTTGTTCGGAACATGAATGCAGCGATCGCAGTCATTGCAGGACTGATCGTTGGTGTGATCATTGGTAATATTACCGAGTATTATACTTCTGCAGATTATAAGCCGGTACAGGGAATTGGAGAGCAGTCTGAGACAGGTGCTGCTACAACGATCATCAGTGGTCTTGCAGTTGGTATGAAGTCAACAGCAATCCCGCTGCTTCTGATCTGTGTCGGTATTTTTGTATCTTATAAAGTAAACGGTCTGTACGGAATTGCCCTTGCGGCAGTCGGAATGCTTTCTACAACAGGGAATCACTGTTGCAGTTGATGCATATGGTCCGATCGCAGACAACGCAGGTGGTATTGCAGAGATGTCCGGTCTGGATGAGTCTGTCCGTGACATTACAGATAAACTTGACTCTGTAGGTAACACGACAGCAGCGATGGGTAAGGGATTTGCTATCGGTTCTGCAGCTCTTACAGCTCTTGCGCTGTTCGTATCTTATGCAGAGACAGTAGGTCTGAATCCATCAACCTTCTTGACTACAAAGGTAATCATCGGTATCTTTATCGGTGGTATGCTTACATTCCTCTTCTCAGCCTTCACTATGGAATCCGTTTCTAAGGCAGCTTACAAGATGATCGAGGAAGTTAGACGCCAGTTCCGTGAGAAACCGGGTATCATGAAAGGTGAGGAGAAAGCCGGACTACAAGTCATGCGTAGGAATTTCTACAACAGCAGCACTTCACGAGATGCTTCTTCCAGGTCTGATGGCGGTTATCGTTCCGGTCGTTGTCGGAGTTCGTTCTTGGTGTTGATGCACTTGGCGGACTTCTGTCAGGATCTCTCGTGACAGGTGTTCTGATGGCAATCTTTATGTCAAATGCCGGTGGTGCATGGGATAATGCAAAAAAATACATCGAGACAGGTCATCATGGCGGAAAAGGTAGCGAGGCTCACAAAGCAGCCGTTGTTGGCGATACTGTAGGAGATCCGTTCAAAGATACATCAGGTCCGTCTATCAACATCCTGATCAAGCTTATGACAGTCGTTTCGCTGGTATTTGCTCCGTTGTTCCTTCAGATCGGAGGATTACTGTAGAAGATATTTGAAATAGCCTGAAACTATGACAAACCGACAAAAATAACTATTTTTCAATCTTTTTTTGCCATGGTAATCTATAGGAAGAAAAAGATTGGAGGATATGAAAATGAGTAAATATCAGACACCATGCAGATACGATTTTTTGTAGGAAGTTTTTTTAAGACCACAGGAAGTTGAAGCAGGCAAAGGCAGATTATGCTGAAGGAAAGATCAGTGAAGAAGAAAAAACCGCATTATTGATGCTGCGATCACGGATGTGGTGAAAAAGCAGAAAAGAACTGGGGTATCATGTGATTACAGACGGTGAGTTCAGAAGAACTTACTGGCATCTGGATTTTTATGTGGGGATTTGAAGGTGTCGGTCATGAACAGACCGGCAGCGGGGTACAGTTTGATGGAGAGCTGGCATCACTGGAAGATACTTATCTGACAGGAAAGATAAAGGCAAAGGCGCATCCGTTTGTTGAGAACATTTCAAATTCCTGAAACAGTTTGAGGATGAAAACACGGTTGCAAAATATACGATTCCAGCACCAGCACAGATGTTTCAGCAGATGATTATTCCGGTCAACTACAAAAATACGAGAAAATATTATCCGACGAATGAAGAACTGATCCATGATATTGGGGTAGCATATCAGGAAGTCATCAGACAGTTTTATGATGCAGGATGCAGAAATCTGCAGTTAGATGACTGTACCTGGGGAGCAATCGTAGGAGATGCGGCAAAGCAGAGATCCTGGAATATGATGATGAGAGATCCGGTGGATTTGCACCGCTGGCAAAAGTATCTCCGGATAAAAAAAGTTGTTCTTGGTCTGATCACGACAAAGTCTCCGGAACTTGAAGATAAGGAGCGTGTGATCCACAGAATTAATGAAGCAGCAAAATATGTTCCGCTGGAGCGTCTGTATCTGAGTCCGCAGTGTGGCTTTGCATCCTGTGAGATTGGAAATAAACTGACAGAGGAACAGCAGTGGGAAAAAATTAAAACTGGTGAAAGAGATCGCAGAAGAAGTATGGGGTGAATAGTAACATAATGCTAGAATAACCTGACTCTGCAACCAGGAACAGATTAAGCTGATGAGTGAAACTTCATGATACAGTCCTGTACTTTTTGAAGTAACTTGTCAGCTTTTTTTTTTCATCATCACCGTGAATGATCAGTACATAAGGAAGTCCAAGTGGAATTGTTGCGAGTTCGGAAAGTTTTTTTGCATTGATATCGAGATGCTGGTTTTCTAGGTCTCTGACACGTACATCAGAGGAAAAACCTTTGCAGGTATTGTAAAAGTGACAAACTGTCCGGTAGTGATGAATTTAATATTTTTCTTGATCATATCTGTGGCCTTTCTGTATTGAAATATGAAAATAAAATGGAATGAAATTTGATTTTTCTTCATACAGTATATAATGAGTATAAAAATGAGAAAAAATACATATTTGCTATAGCAGACATGTATTTAATACATGGAGGAAGTATGGAGATCACTTATGATTATTATCGGATTTTCTATTATGTTGCAACCTATCAGAGCTTTTCAAAAGCAGCAAAAATATTGATGAGTAACCAGCCCAATATTACCAGGTTTATAAATAATCTGGAAAATCAATTAGGGTGTAAGCTCTTTGTCAGGTCGAACAGAGGAGTGCAGTTGACCCAGGAAGGAAGAAAATTGTATCAGCATGTGTCTGTGGCATATCAGCATCTGCATATGGCAGAAGTTGAACTGATGAATGAACAGAGGATGGATCAGGGATATATTACGATCAGTGCAAGTGAGATTGCCATTTTTTACATCTGCTGTTACTTCCGGTTCTCGAAAAAAATTTCATAAAAATTATCCGGGGATCAGGATCCGACTGTTAAATCATTCCACACCGCAGGCGGTTCAGGCAGTGAAAGAAGGGGCGGTTGATCTGGCGGTTGTCACGACTCCGCTTACGGTGAAAAAACCGCTGAGATCCGCAGTCTTAATGGAGTTTCGGGGAGATCCTTGTAGGAAGTCAGGCAACGGTGCAGAACACGAAGATAAAAAAGACTGGAAGATATCAGGAATGAACCGTTGATCTGTCTTGGAAAAAAAAAGTACCACATATTCTTTTTATTCAAAATTCTTTTTGGAGCATGATGTTGTATTGGAGCCGGATATTGAAGTAGAAACGATGGATCTGATTCTTCCGTTGATCCTGAACGGACTTGGGATTGGATTTCTTCCAGATTTATATGTGAAAGATCTGCTTTCTATACTGAAACTAGAACAAAAAAAGAAAGAAGGAAAGCAATTATGATGCATACAGTTTTACCCAGAGAAGAAGCTGTTGAGGCGATTTTTTCAAAAAATAGTGGCATCTCCGGCTTCCTGTGAGCAGTTAAGAGAAGTGGTTTATGAACATTTGAAGATGAACAGATTTTTGAAAAAAATCAGGCAGAGCATTTTACCGAAGTTTTATTTCAGGCATACAAGAATGGAGATATCAGTGCATTGTTGCTGGAATTGTGTGGAAGAAGTATGTTTGATCTGCTGAGGGAAGCATATTTGATCCCTAAGAAATTTCACGGAAAAGCAGGAGAAAATCCGGTCTTATTGACAGATGTTGATGGAAATCTGCTTCCAGGAAAGAAAGCAGGCGGTTTCAGGGAGAGAGTACGAGAAGTTCATGAAATACTTATCAGTTACATGAGTGTGCACCCCGTTCAAAAGTATATCTGGCAGATGGATATGATCTGATCCGTTCCTATACGGAAGGGATGCAGATAGAGGAAACGAAAGAGAACAGACAAAAGTGGAGTACTGGCGTTCTTTATGCACTGCCGGATACATGCAGTCTGGGGCTGACAGAGGCACAGGCTTATGCAATGGTCTGGGATACATTTCATGAAATTCAGATGGAGGCTCCGACCAGGGCTATCGTTTATTATGGACAGGAAACCGGGTGAGAAGCGAAAAAAGAATTTGATGAGATCGGAATCCTGCTTCCAATTCATGGATTTGAGAAACGGATGCTTCATCATCTGGATGAAATTGATGGAATTGTTCTTTCATGCAGGAAAAGATGATGAAAAGAACCGGAAGCGGCTGGCCTTGATCTGGAATAAAGGGAAGTGAAAAAATGGGGACTCAGAAAAATTATAAAAAATCATATGGATATTCTCTGGCATGAATATACGGATAAAGGTGGAGAAGAAACACCGGTAACACAAGCAAGTTTGACGGAGAAAGCATCAATTGTCGGGAGAGTGGGGATTATGCTTCTCTCCTGTGGAACCGGAGCTTGGAGAGTGAGAAGTTCTATGAACGCTCTGGCAGAAAGTCATGGGGATAACGTGTACAGCGGATATTGGTCTGATGTCGATTCGAGTATACCTGTTTTGACGGTGAACGATGGATTTACGCAGTCATTATGTTTGACAAACACAGGCGTTAATACATCAAAACTGAATCGCCTAGAACATTTTATACGTGAGTTTGAAAAAGGAAGGATGCAGTATGTCTGGGGAACAGTTACATCAGTTATTGGATGAGATCGAAGCGGATTCATGGCCTTTATTCTCCAATTGCATTGGGAATGGCAGCAGCATTGGCGTGTGGTGGATTTACATTTCTGCTTGGCGGTGGATTGATTCGAAATGTTCTGTGCTATTTATCGGTGCCGGGATTGGAAATTTTATCAGGTGCAAGTTGACAAAGCATCATTTTACATTCTTTTTTGGGAATAGCCTCATCTGTAGCACTGGCAGCCTGTCTGGTTTATGCAGGATTTTTGAAAATCGCAGAAGTAGCATGGGCAATTTCAATTCAGCATGAGGCGGGCTATATTTGCGCAATGCTATTTATTATTCCTGGTTTTCCTTTCATCACAAGTGGAATTGACCTTGCAAAATTGGACATGCGTTCTGGCATGGAACGACTCATGTATGCACTGATTATTGTTTTGGTAGCTACAATGTCTGCATGGATCATGGCGTTGATCTTAGGATTACAGCCGGTGGATTTTGAAAAAGCTTGACCTGACGCAGGAAGAATGGATTATTTTCCGGTCTACTTACAAGCTTTTGTGGTGTGTTTGGATTCTCGATTATGTTCAACAGTCCTACACGCCTTGCGGCAGTGGCGGCAGGAATCGGTGCTATTGCCAAACACTGCGATTGGAACTGGTTGATCTGACGGCATGTCCCCGGCAGCAGCAGCATTCATGGGGGCTTTGGCTGCAGGTCTGTTGGCTTCTCTGATTACAAAAGCAGGGTTGGATATCCGAGAATCTCTGTGACGGTTCCGTCGATCGTAATCATGGTTCCGGGATTGTATCTGTACCGTGGATTTTATAATCTGGGAATGATGTCATTGTCTGCATCTGCGTCCTGGTTTGCATCCGCGATACTGATCGTTGCGGCATTACCACTGGGGCTGATCTTTGCAAGGATTCTGACAGATAAGACATTTCGATATTGTACATAAAAAATATTGCACATAAAAATACCCTCCTGGGACTGGTTGTCCAGTAAAGAATTTAGGGTTTATATCTTTTTTCTTGTCTTTGTCTTTGCTTCTTTTATGATTATTTTTGATTCTATTTCTCTTTCGGTTCTATAAGAATTTTTTTCAGTTTCTTCTTTTTGGCCTGTAGCCATTGATATCGTATTCTCTTCATATTTTTCAAAAGCAGAAAGGTAAGGTCATCCTTTAGCTTGCGGACACTCTTTGTATATTCATGAATATCAAAGTTAGAAGAATCCAGTTCCAGAATGGCAACAGCTATACGTTGGAACAATGGGCTGCGATTCGTTCATAGTTGGTCAGCAGGTCATTAAATGCGAATCCGGTATTCAGATCACACTGACCATTTCTAAGTCTCTTAATGTGACGAAGTTTCAGATCATTACAGAGAATGCCGATCAGCTCACGCAGCGGCTCTACTGTGGCAGCGGTGTTAAGATCTTCATCTACAAAAGAATTTGACAGTAAGATCAACAATCTCAACCAATGCCTTTCAAGAACATTCAGCTCATAAGTAGCAGATTCAGAGAATGTACGGACTTTTCATGAAGTTCCTGGGCAACTCTGGAAATGTTCACTGCATGGTCGCCGAGACGCTCGAAGTCACTGATCGTATGCAGGAACTTGGATGTCTGCTTTGCCTGATCCGGTGTCAGATCATGCATACTTAACTGCATCAGATAAGTACCAAGTTTATCCTCGTACTTGTCGATCATGTTTTCCTTTTCCTGGATCTTATTGAACTTGCTGTCGCTAAAGTCTGTCAGAAGTTCGAAAGCGCGCATGAGATTCTTGCGGGCATTCTTTGCCATACCGTTAACAGCCATCTGGCTCTGACTGATCGCCAGCGGCGGGTAGTTCAGAAAACGTTCC
>VOFI01000720.1_pt1 | contig 30001 bp, 28 predicted proteins | sample 5384131 | NCBI WGS metagenome assembly VOFI01 (sample SAMN12384728, study PRJNA508395) | human gut metagenome | isolation source: healthy gut H | host: Homo sapiens
GATATGCTTTAAAGTTTTTACCTTTGCATACGCTTTCTGAAAAGAAAGCCGACATAAAAGAAGCGATCTTTGAACAGATTTACATAAACAATACAAGTAGTACAAGAGCAAGACTTGTTTCTGAAAAAAGAAACGGTCTTGGGTAAAAAAAAAAAGAACGTCATTACTTAGTAAATAGGTAATAGATACTTTTTAAATTCGAGCGTCCTGAACAGAGCAACAACCGTTCCTATATGGAATGATTAACAATACTTTTACAATGAAGAGTTTGATCCTGGCTCAGGATGAACGCTAGCTACAGGCTTAACACATGCAAGTCGAGGGGGCAGCATCATCAAAGCTTGCTTTGATGGATGGCGACATTTCGGCGCACGGGTGAGTAACACGTATCCAACCTGCCGACAACACTGGGATAGCCTTTCGAAAGAAAGATTAATACCGGATGGCATAGTTTTCCGCATGGGATAATTATTAAAGAATTTCGGTTGTCGATGGGGATGCGTTCCATTAGGCAGTTGGCGGGGTAACGGCCCACCAAACGGGAATAAAGTGAGCCACGTGTGGCTTTTTTGTATGTACCGTATGAATAAGGATCGGCTAACTCCGTGCCAGCAGCCGCGGTAATACGGAGGATCCGAGCGTTATCCGGATTTATTGGGTTTAAAGGGAGCGTAGGCGGGTTGTTAAGTCAGTTGTGAAAGTTTGCGGCTCAACCGTAAAATTGCAGTTGATACTGGCGACCTTGAGTGCAACAGAGGGTAGGCGGAATTCGTGGTGTAGCGGTGAAATGCTTAGACGAAGAACCGATTGCGAAGGCAGCTTACTGGATTGTAACTGACGCTGATGCTCGAAAGTGTGGGTATCAAACAGGATTAGATACCCTGGTAGTCCACACAGTAAACGATGAATACTCGCTGTTGGCGATATACGGTCAGCGGCCAAGCAAAAGCATTAAGTATTCCACCTGGGGAGTACGCCGGCAACGGTGAAACTCAAAGGAATTGACGGGGGCCCGCACAAGCGGAGGAACATGTGGTTTAATTCGATGATACGCGAGAACCTTACCCGGGCTTAAATTGCAACTGACTGAACCGGAAACGGTTCTTTCTTCGGACAGTTGTGAAGGTGCTGCATGGTTGTCGTCAGCTCGTGCCGTGAGGTGTCGGCTTCTGCCGTCGTAAGATGTGAGGAAGGTGGGGATGACGTCAAATCAGCACGGCCCTTACGTCCGGGGCTACACGTGTTACAATGGGGGTACAGAAGGCAGCTACACGGCGACGTGATGCTAATCCCAAAAGCCTCTCTCAGTTCGGATTGGAGCCTGCAACCCGACTCCATGAAGCTGGATTCGCTAGTAATCGCGCATCAGCAACGCTGCGGTGAATGCGTTCCCGGGCCTTGTACACACCGCCCGTCAAGTCATGAAAGCCGGGGGGTACCTGAAGTACGTAACCGCGAGGAGCGTCCTAGGGTAAAAACTGGTGATTGGGACTAAGTCGTAACAAGGTAGCCGTACCGGAAGGTGCGGCTGGAACACCTCCTTTCTGGAGCGACGCTCAAAACAAGACGAAAAGTAGGTTCTAAAGAGATTACCTCCATAAGAACCTCTTGTACTGCGAAGATTGTTTATTAATAATATAAAGAGAAAGTAGAAGCCGAGCCCGGGCTAGGGTTTGACTGACAGTCCTATAGCTCAGTTGGTTAGAGGCTACACTTTGAGAGGTCGGCAGTTCAGTGCCTGGGACTACGACATAGTCTTGGTGACAGGTACAGACGATTCTAATTGATATTTTAATTACTAATTACCAATCCGCCCCTCACTAATCACTATCTCGGGGGATTAGCTCAGCTGGCTAGAGCACCTGCTTTGCACGCAGGGGGTCAACGGTTCGAATCCGTTATTCTCCACTCTTGAGAGTCCAATTGATTGGAATATTCTCAAACGATCTTTGACATGATGTGACACAAAAAAAAGTAAAGTTAAAAGCTGAAAGTATATATCGACCATACGTGATCGGTAAGACAAAAAGTAAGTAAGGGCACATGGCGGATGCCTTGGCTCTCGGAGGCGATGAAGGACGTGATAAGCTGCGATAAGCTGCGGGTAGGTGCAAATGACCTTTGATCCGCGGATTTCCGAATGGGACAACCCGATTGGTTGAAGACCAATCATCCAACCACGTTGGAGGCTAACGCAGGGAACTGAAACATCTTAGTACCTGCAGGAGAAGAAAATAAATAATGACTAGTAGTGGCGAGCGAACGGGGACCAGCCCAAACCACCCATGTTACGGCATGTGTGGGGTTGTAGGACCACGTCGTGGCAAGAAAGTTGGTGAGCAGAATGTTCTGGAAAGTACAGCCATAGAGCATGACAGCTGCGTATGCGAAGCCAGTCGAAGCCTAGTGGTATCCTGAGTAGCGCGGAGCACGAGGAATTCTGCGTGAACCAGCCGGGACCATCCGGTAAGGCTAAATACTCCCCGAGAGACCGATAGTGAACCAGTACTGTGAAGGAAAGGTGAAAAGCACTTCGAACAGAAGAGTGAAATAGTTCCTGAAACCATGCGCCTACAAGCGGTCGGAGCTCTTACGAGTGACGGCGTGCCTTTTGCATAATGAACCTACGAGTTACTTTTTCCGGCAAGGTTAAGGGTCTTGAGACCTGCAGCCGAAGCGAAAGCGAGTCTTAACAGGGCGTTCAGTCGGAAGGAGTAGACGCGAAACCAAGTGATCTACCCTTGGGCAGGTTGAAGGATGGGTAACACCATCTGGAGGACCGAACCAATAAGCGTTGAAAAGCTTCTGGATGACCTGAGGGTGGGGGTGAAAGGCTAATCAAACTTGGAGATAGCTCGTACTCCCCGAAATGCATTTAGGTGCAGCCTTGACTTATACTGGCATGAGGTAGAGCGACTGATAAGATGCGAGGGCTTCACCGCCTATCAAGTCTTGACAAACTCCGAATGCGTGTCAGTTCTATGTCAGGAGTGAGGGCATGGGTGCTAAGGTCCATGTCCTAAAGGAGAACAATCCGGACCAACAGCTAAGGTCCCGAAATGAATACTAAGTTGAACTAACGAAGTCAGATTGCTAAGACAGCTAGGATGTTGGCTTGGAAGCAGCCATTCATTTAAAGAGTGCGTAACAGCTCACTAGTCGAGGAGTTTGGCGTGGATAATAATCGGGCATCAAGTATTCTACCGAAGCTTTGGGATGTGTAAACATCGGTAGGGGAGCATTCCACTCAGCGTTGAAGGCGGGGCGTGAGCCTTTCTGGAGCGTGTGGAAAAGCAAATGTAGGTATAAGTAACGATAAAGGGGGTGAGGAAAACCCCCTCGCCGAAAGACTAAGGTTTCCTGATCAACGCTAATCGGATCAGGGTTAGTCGGGTCCTAAGGCTCAGCCGAACGGCGAGGCCGATGGCAGAACCGGTTAATATTCCGGTACTACCTCAAGGAGTGACGTGGAGACGGAGCAGTGACAGTGCCGCGGACTGACGGAATAGTCCGTTAAAGGGTGTAGATGTTGATTCCTGCAGGCAAATCCGCGGAAAGAGTCGAACCTGACAGTATGGAGCGTCCTTCGGGACAATCCAATAGTGCATGTAAGCATACTCCCGAGAAAATCCGCTAAACTTAATCCTTGTGGTACCCGTACCGCAAACGGACACACGTAGTCGGGTTGAATATACTAAGGCGCTTGAGTGATTCACGGTTAAGGAACTAGGCAAACTGACCCTGTAACTTCGGGATAAAGGGTCCTCACTTAACGGCGAGGCGCAGAGAATCGGTCCAGGCAACTGTTTAACAAAAACACAGGGCTGTGCGAAATAGAAATATGAAGTATACAGCCTGACACCTGCCCGGTGCTGGAAGGTTAAGAGGAGATGTCATCGCAAGAGAAGCATTGAATTGAAGCCCCAGTAAACGGCGGCCGTAACTATAACGGTCCTAAGGTAGCGAAATTCCTTGTCGGGTAAGTTCCGACCTGCACGAATGGTGTAATGATCTGGACGCTGTCTCAACCGTGAGCTCAGTGAAATTGTAGTATCGGTGAAGATGCCGATTACCCGCGATGGGACGAAAAGACCCCGTGAACCTTTACTATAGCTTAACATTGAATTTGGGTAATTGATGTGTAGGATAGGCCGGAGGCTTTCGAAGCAGGTACGCCAGTATTTGTGGAGCCGCTGTTGAAATACGGCCCTTTGATTATTTGAGTTCTAACCCGTGGATACGGGGACACTGTTTGGTGGGTAGTTTGACTGGGGTGGTCGCCTCCAAAAGCGTAACGGAGGCTTCTAAAGGTGCCCTCACGACGATTGGTAACCGTCGGCAGAGTGTAATGGCATAAGGGCGCTTGACTGGGAGACTAACAAGTCGATCAGGTAGGAAACTAGAGCATAGTGATCCGGTGTTTCTGTATGGAAAGGACATCGCTCAAAGGATAAAAGGTACTCCGGGGATAACAGGCTGATCCCTCCCAAGAGCTCATATCGACGGAGGGGTTTGGCACCTCGATGTCGGCTCGTCACATCCTGGGGCTGGAGAAGGTCCCAAGGGTTGGGCTGTTCGCCCATTAAAGTGGCACGCGAGCTGGGTTCAGAACGTCGTGAGACAGTTCGGTCTCTATCTATCGTGGGCGTATGAAATTTGCGTGGCTCTGACACTAGTACGAGAGGACCGTGTTGGACTGACCTCTGGTTTACCGGTTGTGCCGCCAGGTGCATTGCCGGGTATCTAAGTCGGGATTGGATAAGTGCTGAAAGCATCTAAGTACGAAGCCAGCCACAAGATTAGATTTCTTAGGGTCGTCACAGACGATGACGTTGATAGGATGCAGGTGTACAGGCAGCGATGTCATAGCCGAGCATTACTAATTGCCCGTTCACTTTTGGTTTTACCGTGTATGGGTGGTATATACGTTCAGTTTACCGGTTTCATTACCGGTTAGACTTTACTTTTTACATCATGTCTGCCTTATTCAGGTGACTATAGCACTGAGGTTCCACCTCTTCCCATTCCGAACAGAGAAGTTAAGCTCAGTCACGCCGATGGTACTGCGTAACAGTGGGAGAGTAGGTAGTCGCCGTTTTTTTAGAGAGAGAAGCCCCTGTATCGGAAGATGCAGGGGTTTTCTTGTTTTGGGGTTATCATTCCGAACAGAGAAGTTAAGCTCATTTGTCTGCCTTGCCTTGTTTTGCTTGCTTTTCTCTCTTTGCTGTTGCTTTTTGGGGGCAGCAGATTTTTAGTGGGGATTATTCTTATACTTGTGAAGTGTTTTTTCTTTCTTTGCTTTTAGGGTATTATATCGTATCACATCATACCCGTATCACATCATATATCTGGCAAGCATCTCCTCTTATATCTTTCTGTTCTTATCGTAAAAAGCTCAGGAAGAAGCCCAAAAAATAGTAGAGAATGCACAGAAAGAGGCAGACTCTATTGTGGCTGCCGCTCGTAAATCTGCCGATGAGCTGGCGGAGAATACCAAATCTGAGTTGAAACTGTTTGCCGGTCAGGCTGTGAACGCCCTGAAATCTGAAATTGCCACTTTGGTAACGGATAAAATCGTAACCGCCGATGTGAAAGCTTTTGCCGCAAACAAAGATTTCCTTAACGCTTTCATCGTAGCGCTGGCATCCAAATGGAGTGTGGACGAACCTATCGTGATTTCCACATCGGATGCGGAAGGCTTGAAAAAGTATTTCACCGCTCAGGCAAAAGAATTATTGGATAAGGGCGTGAAGATTGAGCAGGTGAATGGAAACAAGACACTCTTCTCTGTTTCACCGGCCGACGGCTCTTACAAAGTGAACTTCGGCGAAGAGGAATTTATGAACTATTTCAAAGAATTCCTGCGTCCGCAATTAGTGGAAATGCTGTTTTAAAAACTTCCCCACAGGATTATGAGTAAATACTATTACTTGGTAGCCGGTTTGCCGGAACTCACTTTAGAGGATAGCAAACTGAGCTATACGGTAGCTGATTTCAAGACGGAATTGTATCCGGCTTTGTCTGAGGATGATAAAAGGCTGATAGACTTGTTTTATCTTCAGTTCGACAATGCGAATGTCTTGAAATTATTGAAAGACAAGGACGCTGCGATTGATCCGCGGGGAAACTACTCGGCGGAAGAACTGACCGAGTATATCTCGCTGCTGAAAGAAGGCGGTGAGGTATCGGATCGCGTGTTTCCCTCTTACCTTTCTGTCTTTATCTCCGAATATGTCAACTCGTCCGCAGAAGATGGCTTCTTGCATGAAGACCGTTTGGCTGCGCTTTATTATGCCTATGCCATGAAGTGCAAAAACAAGTTTGTATCTGCCTGGTTCGGTTTTAATCTTGTGATTAACAATGTGCTGGTTGCACTGACGGCGCGAAAGTTTAAAATGGACGTGGCTCCTCTGATAGTGGGAGATACGGAAGTTTGTGAGGCTTTGCGCACATCCGGGGCCAGGGACTTCGGATTGAGCGGTGAAGTAGAATGGCTGGAACAACTGGTGAAAATCAGCGAGACGGAAGAACTGGTGGAGCGGGAGAAAAAGATAGACCGGTTGCGGTGGAACTGGATGGAAGAAACTACTTTCTTCGACTATTTCACAGTGGAACGTCTGTTCGTGTTCCTGTTACAGCTCGAAATGATAGAACGTTGGATTTCGTTGGATAAAGAAAAGGGTAGCCAACTGTTCCGCAGCATAATTGCTGCGTTGAAGGATGAAGTACGGATACCCGCAGAATTCAGATAAAATAAATTACATAATTATATGGCAACAAAAGGAACTGTTAGTGGCGTAATAGCCAATATGGTGACCCTCGTAGTTGACGGCCCCGTGGCACAGAACGAGATTTGTTATATCTCGACCGGCGGAGACCGATTGATGGCGGAGGTTATTAAAGTGGTAGGCACTCAGGTCTATGTGCAGGTGTTTGAAAGCACCCGTGGACTGAAGGTGGGAGCCGAAGCTGAGTTTACCGGACACATGCTCGAAGTGACATTGGGGCCCGGTATGCTTTCTAAAAACTATGACGGTCTGCAAAACGACCTCGATAAAATGGATGGCGTTTTCCTGAAGCGCGGACAATATACCTATCCGCTGGATAAAGGAAGCAAATGGCATTTTGTGCCTTTGGCAAAGGTGGGCGACCAAGTGGAAGCCGCTGCCTGGCTGGGACAAGTGGACGAAAACTTCCAGCCGCTGAAAATCATGGTTCCTTTCGGGCAGAAAGGCGTATGTACCGTGAAGTCCATCGTAAAGGAAGGCGACTACGGCATTGAGGATACCATTGCTGTCCTGACCGACGAGGAAGGTAATGATGTAAAAGTGAATATGATTCAGAAATGGCCCGTGAAGCGCGCCATGACGAACTATAAAGAGAAGCCGCGTCCTTTCAAATTGTTGGAAACGGGTGTGCGTGTAATCGATACCGTCAATCCGATTGTGGAGGGTGGTACAGGATTTATCCCCGGCCCGTTGGTACGGGTAAGACAGTGCTCCAGCACGCTATCTCCAAACAGGCGGAAGCCGATATCGTAATCATTGCCGCCTGCGGTGAACGTGCCAACGAGGTTGTGGAAATCTTTACAGAATTCCCCGAATTGGTTGACCCGCATACAGGACGGAAGCTGATGGAGCGTACCATTATCATCGCCAATACGTCCAACATGCCGGTGGCAGCTCGTGAAGCATCTGTGTACACAGCCATGACCATTGCGGAATACTATCGCAGCATGGGATTGAAGGTGTTGCTGATGGCCGACTCTACTTCCCGTTGGGCACAGGCATTGCGCGAAATGTCCAACCGTATGGAAGAATTGCCCGGTCCGGATGCGTTCCCGATGGACTTGTCTTCTATCATTTCCAACTTCTATGGCCGTGCCGGATACGTGAAGCTGAACAACGGCGAGACGGGCTCCATTACCTTCATCGGTACTGTATCGCCTGCCGGCGGTAACTTGAAAGAACCCGTAACCGAAAATACCAAGAAGGTGGCCCGCTGCTTCTACGCCCTCGAACAAGACCGTGCGGATAAGAAGCGTTATCCTGCCGTAAACCCTATCGACTCGTATTCCAAATATATCGAGTATCCCGAATTCGAGGATTATATAACCAAGCGTATCAACGGCGAATGGATTGGCAAGGTAAACGAAGTCAAGACTCGTCTACAACGCGGTAAGGAAATTGCGGAGCAAATCAACATTCTCGGCGATGACGGTGTACCCGTGGAATATCACGTAACCTTCTGGAAATCGGAACTGATTGACTTCGTTATCCTGCAACAGGATGCTTTCGACGAGATTGACGCCGTAACTCCCATGGAACGTCAGGAAGAAATCCTGAACATGGTTATCGACATCTGCCATACGGAATTTGAGTTCGACAACTTCAATGAGGTAATGGATTACTTCAAGAAAATGATTAACATCTGCAAGCAGATGAACTACTCGAAATTCAAATCGGAAGAGTATGACAATTTCTACAAACAGTTGCAGGAATTGATTGAAGAACGTAAAGCATAAATAATAAGATGGCAACAAAAGCATTTCAAAAAATATATACTAAGATTACTCAGATTACGAAAGCCACGTGCTCGCTGAAAGCTACGGGGGTAGGGTATGATGAGTTGGCAACCGTAAACGGCAAGCTGGCCCAGGTGGTGAAGATTGCCGGTGACGATGTGACTTTGCAGGTTTTCGAGGGTACTGAAGGTATCCCTACCAATGCAGAGGTGGTGTTTCTGGGCAAGGCTCCTACCATTAAAGTGAGCGAGCAGCTTGCCGGACGTTTCTTCAACGCTTTTGGCGATCCTATCGACGGCGGTCCGTCCATCGAAGGTCAGGAAGTGGAAATCGGCGGTCCGTCCGTGAACCCGGTACGCCGTAAGCAACCGTCCGAACTGATTGCAACCGGTATCGCAGGTATCGACTTGAACAATACACTGGTTTCCGGTCAGAAGATTCCGTTCTTCGCCGATCCCGACCAGCCGTTCAACCAGGTGATGGCGAATGTGGCTCTGCGTGCGGAGACCGACAAGATTATCCTTGGTGGTATGGGTATGACGAACGATGACTACCTGTACTTCAAGAATGTATTCTCCAATGCCGGTGCGCTCGACCGTATCGTCAGCTTTATGAATACCACCGAGAATCCCTCCCGTGGAACGTCTGCTGATTCCGGATATGGCGCTGACCGCGGCCGAGTACTTTGCGGTGAACAACAATGAAAAGGTATTGGTATTGCTTACAGACATGACTTCCTATGCCGATGCGTTCGCTATCGTGTCCAACCGTATGGACCAGATTCCGTCGAAAGACTCCATGCCGGGGTCGCTTTATTCGGATTTGGCGAAGATTTACGAGAAGGCGGTGCAGTTCCCCAGCGGCGGTTCTATTACGATTATTGCCGTGACTACCTTGTCCGGCGGCGATATTACGCACGCTGTGCCCGATAATACGGGTTATATCACCGAGGGGCAGTTGTTCCTTCGCCGTGACAGTGACATCGGTAAGGTTATCGTCGACCCGTTCCGTTCATTGTCCCGTCTGAAACAGCTCGTTACGGGTAAGAAGACCCGTAAGACCATCCGCAGGTGATGAATGCCGCCGTACGTCTGTACGCCGATGCCGCCAACGCCAAAACCAAGCTTGAAAACGGTTTTGACCTGACAAACTACGACGAACGTACCCTTGCCTTTGCCAAGGACTACTCCAACCAGCTGCTGGCCATCGATGTAAACCTCGATACCACAGAGATGCTCGATGTGGCCTGGAGTCTGTTCGGCAAGTATTTCCGTCCGGAAGAGGTGAATATCAAGAAAGAGCTTGTGGACGAGTTCTGGCCCAAAGCAGAAAACTAATCACTTATAATTAACCATTAATCACTAACGAAGTGGCTATTAAGTTTCAATATAATAAAACGTCGCTCCAGCAGTTGGAAAAGCAACTGAAAGTACGTGTGCGCACGCTCCCCATCATCAAGAACAAGGAGAGTGCCCTGCGTATGGAAGTGAAGCGCTGCAAGGGAGACGCTGCCGCGTTGGACGCGAGGTTGGAAAAGGAAATCCAAGCTTACGAAGCCATGTTCGCCCTTTGGAATGAGTTCGACGCTTCATTGATAAAGGTCAGCGATGTTCATCTCGGTGTGAAGAAGATTGCCGGCGTACGGGTGCCGTTGCTCGAGAATGTAGATTTCGAGATACGCCCTTACAGCTTGTTCAATGCGCCCAAATGGTATGCAGACGGGTTGCATTTGCTCAAGGAACTGGCACACACGGCCATTGAACGGGAGTTTACCGTGGCCAAGCTGAACTTGCTGGAACATGCGCGTAAAAAGACCACCCAGAAGGTGAATCTTTTTGAGAAAGTACAGATTCCGGGCTATCAGGATGCTCTGCGCAAAATCAAGCGGTTTATGGAAGACGAGGAGAACCTTTCCAAGTCATCGCAGAAAATCATGAAATCCCATCAGGAGAAAAGGAAGGAGGCAGAGGCATGATTACGAAAATGAAGAAGCTCACGTTCCTTGTATATTATAAGGAGTACGAAGCATTCCTGAACGGTGTGCGCGACCTCGGTGTGGTGCATGTGGCCGAAAAGCAGCAAGGCGTTGCCGACAATACGGAGTTGCAGGACAGTATCCGTTTGTCTGCCCGCCTGCAGGCTACGGAAAAGCTGTTGCAGGCGTTTAAGCTCGCCAGACCGGCGGTGGAGGAAACACCCGCCTCGGCAGCCCGCGGACTGGAAGTGCTGAACGAAGTGGACGAGTTGCAAGCCGAAAAGAATAAGTTGCAACAGCAGTTGCAGACCTATCAGAAGGAAAAAGCTGCGCTGGAGCCATGGGGCAACTTTGAACCCGCAAGTCTGTCGCGTCTGCACGATGCCGGACTGGCAGTAGGCTTTTACAGTTGCTCGGAAGGCAATTACGACGCAACCTGGGAAGATACCTATAATGCGATGGTTATCAGCCGTCAGGCCTCTCGCGTCTATTTTGTTACCGTAACCGGTAGTTCGGAAGAAACGGATTTGGATGCGGAGCAGGCCAAGCTACCGCCTTACTCATTGGAGCGCGTACAAGTGCTTTGTGACGAGACGGAACAGGCTCTGGCGGATAACGAGGAAAAAATGAAAGTGCTTGCCGAGAGAGAAATCCCTTCGTTGCGTGCAGCCTTGAAAGAGGTGAACACCGACATGGAATTCTCCAAAGTAATGCTGAATACGGAAGCTACGGCAGGAGAGAAGCTGATGCTGCTGCAAGGCTGGGCGCCGGCATCCAGAGTCGGAGAAATCTCCGAATGGCTCGATGCGCAGCACGTGTACTACGAGGTAACCTCTCCCGTACCGGGCGACAACGTGCCTATACAGTTGAACAACAAAGGTTTCTTTGCCTGGTTCGAGCCTATATGCAAGCTCTATATGCTGCCCAAGTATAACGAGCTGGACCTGACGCCGTTCTTTGCACCTTTCTTTATGGTGTTCTTCGGCTTGTGTCTGGGAGACTCCGGTTACGGACTGTTCCTGTTTCTCGGAGCAACCCTGTACCGTCTGTTTGCCAAGAATATCAGCGCTGCGATGAGACCTGTCCTCTCATTGGTGCAGGTATTGGCGGCATCCACTTTCTTCTGCGGATTGCTGACCGGCACGTTCTTCGGAGCGAACATCTACGATATCGACCTGCCTTTCTTCCAAAAGATGAAAGCGGCCTTGTTCATGGACAATAACGATATGTTCCAGTTGTCGTTGATACTCGGTGTGGTGCAGATATTGTTCGGTATGGTGCTGAAAGCGGTGAACCAGGGTATTCAGTTCGGGTTCAAGTATGCCGTGGCTACGATTGGCTGGATTATATTGCTGGTTTCCTGCGGAGTAGGAGCCTTGCTGCCGGAAGTCATGCCATTGGGCGGTACGGTGCATCTGTGCATCCTCGGTGTGGCGGCAGCTATGATATTCCTCTACAACAGTCCGGGAAAGAACATATTCCTCAATATCGGGCTCGGGCTTTGGGATTCCTACAATATGGCTACCGGATTGCTGGGCGATGTGTTGTCGTATGTACGTCTGTTTGCCCTCGGACTGTCGGGTGGTATCCTTGCAGGGGTGTTCAACAGCTTGGCGGTGGGCATGAGTCCTGACAATGTCATTGCAGGTCCCATCGTAATGGTACTGATATTCGTTATCGGCCATGCCATCAATATCTTTATGAACGTGCTCGGTGCAATGGTTCACCCCATGCGTCTGACCTTTGTGGAATTCTTCAAGAACTCCGGATACGAAGGCGGCGGCAAGGAATACAAGCCGTTTAAGAATTGAAAATTTAAATTGAGAAATAGAGAATAAAGGATTGATAAAAGAGGAAGATAGGAGCTGCGCGGAGATAGTGTGATCTTTTCTCCGAGAGTCTTCAGGAGAATTCTTCAAAAGAAATCTTTAAGAGAAACAAACAAGAGAAACAAATAAAATATAAACAATAAAAAACGAATAAGATTATGGAAATGAATTTATTGATTGCCTATATTGGCATTGCAGTGATGATTGGTTTGTCGGGTATCGGTAGTGCCTACGGTGTGACAATTGCCGGTAATGCGGCTATCGGTGCGCTGAAGAAGAACGACGGTGCTTTCGGTAACTTCCTTGTGCTGACCGCTCTTCCCGGTACTCAGGGCTTGTACGGTTTTGCCGGTTACTTTATGTTCCAGACCATTTTCGGCATCCTGACTCCTGAAATTACTGCTATTCAGGCTTCAGCCGTTCTTGGTGCAGGTATTGCTTTGGGATTGGTTGCGTTGTTCTCCGCTATCCGTCAGGGACAGGTTTGTGCAAACGGTATCGCCGCTATCGGACAGGGACACGACGTATTCAGCAACACGCTGATTCTTGCCGTATTCCCCGAACTTTATGCGATTGTAGCTTTGGCTGCCACTTTCTTGATTGGCAGTGCGCTGACCGCATAGACAGCAATTACCGACTGCACAAATAGCAGTTGAAATAAAAGAAGAGGGTGTCAAAATATACTTGCTGATTTCTTTTAGTCACGGAATTATACGGAAAAAGAACAAAGAAAATCTGTGTTTTCCGTGTAATCCGTGTCTAAAAAGAAACAGACAGCAAGCGAGTTTAAGTTTTGATATACCCTCTTTTTCTTATCTTCTTCTCTGTCTTTTCCTTCTATTCCGTACAAACTTCTGTTTTTTCTCTTTTCATCGGTAATCTTCGCTCTTCTCTGTATTGGTGGGCTTTTAGCGTTTGCCGGTAGTATTTATGCAAACGATTGTTTATGCACATTTAATCAGTTTTTTCGATTAAAAGGCTATTTTTCAAAGAATAATACGTACTTTTGCAGCCGTAATTAAGATAAAGAGATTATAACATAATATGGTTAAAGAACTACTTACCCCCGATTACATCTTCGAAGCGAGCTGGGAAGTATGTAATAAAGTAGGCGGTATCTATACAGTTTTGTCTACCAGAGCAAACACTTTGCAGACAAAATTCCGCGATAAAGTATTTTTTGTAGGCCCGGACTTCTGGCAAGGTAAAGAGAACCCTTTATTTATCGAGTCCGATAACCTTTGTGCCGCATGGAAGAAATATGCTATTGAAAAAGACAACCTCTCTGTTCGCGTAGGCCGCTGGAACATTCCGGGCGAACCTATTGTCATATTGGTTGACTTCCAACCTTTCTTTACAAAAGAATGAAATTTATGCGGAGATGTGGGAACACTATCAGGTGGATTCACTGCACGCATACGGTGACTACGATGAAGCCTCGATGTTTGCATACGCCACTGGAAAGGTGGTGGAGAGTTTCTACCGGTATAACCTGACGGAAACGGACAAGGTTGTATTTCAGGCACATGAGTGGATGACCGGTATGGCTGCGCTTTACTTGCAGACTGCCGTTCCCGAAATCGCTACGATATTCACCACCCATGCCACTTCGATAGGCCGTTCTATTGCGGGCAACAACAAACCGCTGTACGATTATCTTTTTGCCTACAACGGCGACCAAATGGCGCAGGAGCTGAATATGGAGTCCAAGCATTCCATCGAAAAGCAGACCGCCCATTACGTAGACTGTTTCACGACCGTAAGCGAAATCACCAACAACGAGTGTAAGGAACTGCTTGACAAGCCGCCGATGTAGTGCTGATGAACGGCTTTGAGGACGATTTGTTCCGAAAGGCTCCACATTTACCGGTAAGCGCAAGCGGGCGCGTTCCACTATGTTGCGTGTGGCAAACAGCCTGTTGGGACAGGAATTTGATAAGGATACGCTTATCATCGGCACCAGTGGACGTTACGAGTTTAAGAACAAAGGGATCGACGTGTTTCTGGAATCATTGAACCGTTTGAACCGGGACAAGGATCTGCAGAAGAACGTGCTGGCATTTGTCAATGTACCCGGTTGGGTGGGTGAGCCCCGCGAAGACCTGCAGACACGGCTGAAAAGCAAAGAAGCATTATACCACTCCGCTCGAAGTACCTTTCATTACGCACTGGCTGCATAACATGACCCACGACCAGGTGCTGGACATGCTGAAGTACCTCGGTATGGGAAACCGTCCGGAAGACAAGGTGAAGGTAATCTTTGTTCCTTGCTATCTGGACGGTAACGACGGCATCCTCAACAAGCATTATTACGACCTGATATTGGGAGAGGACCTCAGCGTTTATCCCTCTTACTATGAGCCGTGGGGATATACCCCGCTGGAGAGCGTGGCTTTCCGCGTGCCTACCATCACCACCGATCTTGCCGGCTTCGGACTTTGGGTGAACAGCCTGAAAAATCAGCACGGCATAAACGACGGAGTAGAAGTGCTGCACCGTTCGGACTATAACTATTCCGAAGTGGCAGACGGTATCAAGGACACCATAACTTTGTTCTCTACAAAGACAGATGCGGAAATCAAAGAAATCCGTAAGCGTGCCGCCCAAGTGGCAGAGCAAGCCTTATGGAAGCATTTCATACAATATTATTATGAAGCTTACGACATTGCATTGCGCAATGCAATGAAGCGTCAGTTGGGCTGATAAAAAGAATTATATTTATCAATCAAGTAATCATACAATGAAGATTAAAGTTAGTAATGTAAACACTCCGAACTGGAAAGATGTGAACGTTAAATCTCACATCCCCGCTGAATTGGAGAAGTTATCCGAACTTGCACGTAACATTTGGTGGTCATGGAACTTTGAAGCCACCGAACTGTTTAGAGACCTTGACCCTGCTCTTTGGAAAGAAGTAGGACAGAACCCTGTTCTGCTGTTGGAACGTATGAGTTATGCCAAGCTTGAGGCGCTTGCTGAAGATAAGGTTATTTTGCGCAGAATGGAAGATGTATATTCCAAGTTCCGCAATTACATGGATGTAAAACCCGACAGCAATCGTCCTTCCGTTGCATATTTCAGTATGGAATACGGTTTGAATCATGTACTTAAGATATATTCCGGTGGTCTGGGTGTATTGGCCGGTGACTATCTGAAAGAAGCTTCGGACAGTAATGTAGATCTGTGTGCAGTAGGTTTCCTGTACCGTTACGGTTACTTTACTCAAACCTTGTCTATGGACGGACAGCAGATTGCCAACTACGAGGCCCAGAACTTCGGCCAGTTCCTCTCGACCGCGTATTGGACGAAAACGGAAAGCAGGTTGTAGTCGATGTTCCTTACCTGGATTACTACGTACATGCTTATCTTTGGAGAGTGAACGTAGGACGTATTTCCCTTTATCTGCTTGATACTGACAACGAAATGAACAGCGAGTTCGACCGTCCTATCACTCACCAGCTGTACGGCGGCGATTGGGAGAACCGTTTGAAACAGGAAATCCTGTTCGGTATCGGTGGTATCCTTACTCTGAGAAGCTGGGTATCAAGAAAGATGTTTATCACTGTAATGAAGGCCACGCAGCACTGATCAACGTACAGCGCATCTGCGATTACGTAGCTACCGGCCTGACCTACAACCAGGCTATCGAGCTGGTTCGTGCTTCTTCTCTTTATACTGTACACACTCCGGTGCCTGCAGGCCACGACTACTTCGACGAAGGCTTCTTCGGTAAGTACATGGGCGGTTATCCTGCCCGTATGGGTATCACTGGGACGACCTCATGGACCTTGGCCGCAACAATCCCGGTGACAAGGGCGAGCGTTTCTGCATGTCCGTTTTCGCCTGCAACACTTCTCAGGAAGTGAACGGTGTGAGCTGGCTGCACGGAAAGTTTCCCAAGAGATGTTTGCTCCCATCTGGAAAGGTTACTTCCCGGAAGAAAGCCACGTAGGCTACGTCACGAACGGTGTACACTTCCCCACATGGAGCGCAACAGAGTGGAAAGAACTATACTTTAAATATTTCAATGAAAACTTCTGGTTTGATCAGTCCAATCCTAAGATTTGGGAAGCTATCTACAATGTGCCCGATGAAGAAATCTGGAAGACTCGCATGACGATGAAGAATAAGCTGGTGGATTATATCCGTAAGTCATTCCGTGATACATGGCTGAAGAACCAGGGAGATCCTTCACGTATCGTTTCGTTGATGGATAAGATTAATCCGAATGCGTTGTTGATCGGCTTCGGCCGCCGTTTCGCAACTTACAAACGTGCACACCTGCTATTTACCGATCTGGACCGTCTGTCCAAGATTGTAAACAACCCCGACTATCCGGTGCAGTTCCTCTTTACGGGTAAGGCCCACCCGCATGACGGTGCAGGTCAAGGATTGATTAAGCGTATCATCGAAATTTCCCGCCGTCCCGAATTTCTGGGTAAGATCATCTTCCTCGAGAACTACGACATGCAGTTGGCACGCCGTCTTGTATCGGGAGTGGATATCTGGCTGAACACTCCGACACGTCCGCTCGAAGCATCCGGTACTTCCGGTGAGAAAGCATTGATGAATGGTGTGGTAAACTTCTCCGTGCTCGACGGATGGTGGCTGGAAGGCTACCGTGAAGGTGCAGGCTGGGCATTGACTGAAAAACGTACTTACCAGAATCAGGAATACCAAGATCAGCTAGATGCTGCTACCATTTACAGTATTCTCGAACTGAAATCCTGCCGTTGTATTATGCACGCAACAAGAAGGGATATTCCGAAGGCTGGATCAGAACCATCAAGAACTCTATCGCACAGATTGCTCCTCATTACACAATGAAGCGTCAGTTTACCTACGTTATCGACGAAAAGGGCTTGAACGATGCTATCGGTCTGGAACTGGTGACTACTTATACGGCTCAGGACGGCAAGCAGCACGTTTACTCCGTAGCACCGTTTGAAGTAGTGAAGAAAGAGGGTGACCTCTATACGTTCCGGGCAACACATAAGCTGGAGAACGCAGGCAGCTTCAAGGTAGCTTACCGTATGTTCCCGAAGAACGCAGAACTGCCTCACCGTCAGGACTTCTGCTATGTTCGCTGGTTCATCTAAGATAAGATAACAAAACAGATGGTGCGTTGGTATGAAACGCATCATCCGTTTGATACAGACAGACCATCCGTTTACCCGAAACGGATGGTCTGTTTTTTATAGGGTGTTATTATATGGGCAAACGGTGATGAATACGTGTGCCGGTCCGTTTATTTTCCTACCTCTTGAAAGAGGGTGATGCTCAGGAATACCCCGATAACGATGCACATCAGAATCAGGAACCAGTTCATGAGACGTGCGCTCAGTTTCGTTTCCTTGTGCAGGTTTTGGGCTATGTAATTCTTGAAGAACAGGTAAATGGCAGGTACGGTGGCGCTTGCCAGCAGCAGGTCTTCGGGAATCTTGTACACATACACTTTGGAGAAGGCGATGAGCGCCCAGTGGCAGAGGAAGAGGATGACGAGCAGATTGACTTTGCGCGAGAACGCCAACAGCAGTCCGATGGTAAATGCGGCTACCGAGCAGGGCATTACTGTGGTCGTCATCATCGGGAACTCCATGCCGCGCGCCCACGAAAGGAGCGGGTATAGGAAGGGCATCGCGTAGAGCACTCCTGCCAGCATAGGGTACTTGGGGTTACGCTCGAACGGAGTGTAACCGGTAAATAAATCCCACAGCCAAATCAATGCGACGGTTCCCCAGAATGCGGAGAGAACGTAGTGATAGTTGCGCGTGTCGCAGTACATTGCGTAGTACACCAGCGCTATCCAGCCGTTGAGGAATACCATATATATTTTCATGGAGCGTTTTGTCCAGACGGTGGGACGGCGGTATAGCAATGCAGTCAGCAGGATGCCCGCTGCGGTAATGAGAATCTGCGCCCACCAGGTGCTTTCATTATACTGTGCGATGGTGTTCCAAAATGTTTCCATATAAGTCAGCTTTTGTTTCCGGGAGATATGATAAACATTCGCTCTGCCCGTTTTCTTTTGTCCGAAAATGTGTACAAAGGTATCGGTTTCCGATGAGATATGAAATTCTTTTCCCTATTTTGCCTTTCTTTCTTCTAAAGAAAAAATGATTTCTTTGTTATGCCGGTGTAGGAAACTCATGCTTTTTATGTACTTTTGTACTCCTTTTTGAAAATAGGTAAAAATCAGATATTAGTTAGTGGAAAGTTTGATGGACAAAACAATGGTCGAGCAAGAGATTATCTTGCGCAGGAAGCTTGATTTATTGCTTCGTACAGGGAAAATATTAGTGGAGAGTGCTGCCGATACCAATCGCATTGTACGCAATATGAATCGTGTGGCGGCTTATTTGGGATTACCTGAGGAGAATCTTCACATCGACGTGACTTATACAATGCTGGTGGTAAACCTGAGTGACGAATCGCACTCTTATTCCAAATTTCAGAAGTGCGAGAAACATGGTATCAACATGACGGCCATATCCGAAATCAGCAAGCTGTCCTGGCGTGCCATTGAGGAAGACTATTCGCTCGACCGCTACGAGGAAGAGCTGGAGAAGATAAAAAGCAAGAAGCGGAACTACACTCCCTATCTCGTTGCCATCGGTGCGGGTTTTGCCTGCGGCGGTTTCTGCAAGCTGTTCGGTAGCGACTGGGTTGCATTTCTGTTTGCCTCCATCGCCGCTTTTGCAGGTTTCCGTGTCCGTGCGCGCTGCATAGAGTTCGGTATCAATCTGTATATGAGCATCACCATTGCGGCGCTGGTGTCCACATGTCTGGCTTATATCACTACCTTTACAGGGCTTTCGGGCACGCCTTACCATCCGCTGCTGGCGTGCGCGCTGTTCATTGTGCCGGGAGTTCCCATTATAAACTTTGTGGACGACATGATTGACAACTACATACAGGTGGGCATCGTGCGTGCCGTCAATACGGTGCTCATGGTGTGTGCCATGGCGTTCGGCATTGTGATGGCCATGCGCCTGCTGGCTATGGAAGATGTGGTGATTGACAAGAAGTTCAGCGAGCTGAGCATGGTTCCGCACGATCCTTATTATATATACGCCATTGCGGCAGCCATATCCGCGATGGGCTTCTCCATGATATTCAATATCCAGCGCCGTCTGCTGTGGGTGGTTGCGGTAGGAGGAATCCTTGCCGTGTGTACGCGTAATTTCGTCAACTTCGAGCTGGGGCTCGGTCCGGTCATCGGTTCTTTCATGGGAGCCATGGTGGTGAGTCTGGTGGCGGTGAAGGCAGTCCACTGGTTTCATGTGCCTAATCACGTGCTTACCATTCCTTCCGTCATTCCGATGATTCCGGGAGTGTTGATGTACCGTGCGCTGGTGGCGCTCATTAATATGCACGGAGTGGTGGGCGAGGTCACGGTGGCTGTGTCCAACGGCATCAACGCTTCGTTGATTATCCTTTGCATTGCGTTGGGGGTAGCCGTTCCCAACATCTTTGCCCGCCGTTATATAGCCAAAGACCGTCAGCGCTTCCTGAAAGAGGAGTTGCAGAAGCGCAGGGAGAGGGGAAAGTTCCTTGAGTGGTAAGCGCGGTATTATCGGAATAGAAAAGGGTTGCATCTCACACGCATACGGTGATGCAACCCTTTTTTCCGTTTATCCGTTTTTGTGTTGGGGAAGTGGCCGGCAGAAGAAAGGCGGTGTTATCGTTTAAAAGCCGATCCCACGGGTGGCGCCTCCACTTCGGCTGTCCAGTCCAGACCGCCCAGTTTGAAAGGAGCGGCCACGGAGATGTAGGACGAATACGCCCGCTTTCCATTCTCCTTTACACCGTCGGCTCCGGCAAAGTTCGTGTACCAGTTTACCGCCACCGGACCGAAGTCATACCCCCAACCGGGCTTCGTACAAATGGGCGGTGTTATGCGCACCGTAGTGGAAGTATCCGGCTCCGGTGTTGTACCAGTAATCGGTAATGGATACGTTGAAACCGCCGGCAGAGTAGCCCAGCGTGAGGTCGAATTCTTTGGCGTCGTAGCCGTCGGCATCGGTCTTGCTGAAGCCTGTCGACCCCCATGCTTCCAGTGAGAAACCTTTATAGGCAACCGACACGGCGGGCTGAAGGCTTACGCCGCCCAAATCCTGTCCGCGCCACACGTAGCCGCTTACGAGGTCTACGCCTACCGATGCTTCCACTTTGTCTTGCGCTTTTTGCCGTGAAAGGCATCCAAGCCGATAATAACGCTATAATTCCTAAATGTATGTTTCTTGTTTTCATAATGCCCGTCCCATCCTGTTGCGGGTGGGTGTCATGGCTTCGTACGACATCTGTCCGAATCTTCAGGTTCTGTCTTTATTGCAGTATCTCTTGCAGTTTCACGGGTTGTTGGTGGTGATGAAGTCCACACCCTGACCTATCAGCCACTTCATGTCCCTTAGGGTCGTTTACGGTCCAGGCGTTTACTTTCATGCCGAGGTCGTGGACATTCCTTTATCCATTCGGGATGTTTTTGGAAGACACTGAAGTGATAGTCGGGACCGGCACAACCCCATGCTTTCAGCTCTTTGGGAGAGAGGTCTCCTTCCAGGTAATATACCGGAGTGCCTTTGGGGGCGAGACGGATATGAATTCCTTTGGTTGCGTGGCGTGAGAAAGTGATGTATTCCGTGCGGTCGTCCAGTCCCATGTCCTTCACCATCTTCACGATGGCTTCTATGGCGCGCGTCTCCTGTTCGGGAGTCTTGTGGGCTTTCAGTTCGAGGATGAGGCGCGTTTCCAGCGACCGGGCTTTTTCCAGATACTGTTGCAGGGTGGGGAGCTGCTCTCCGTTGTCCAATGTTACGCCGGTACACTGCTGTGCGGTGGACTTCTGCATGTTCACGCCCTTGAAAGTGCTGTCATGGTTCACTACCAGCTGATTGTCTGTGGTGAGCCAAACGTCGAACTCGGAGCCGTAGCAACCGATGGAGTCGGCTTTCACCAGTGCGGCAATGGAGTTTGTGCCGAACCGTTGGTTTTCCAGAAGCCACGGTGGGCGATAACTTGGGTGGACTGTGCCTGTATGCAGCCGCAAGCGGCAAACAATAAGGCGGAAGTGATGATAAGGCTTTTCAGTTTCATTGCTTTCAGAATTGATTAATATCTCTTCAAAGATAGTGCAAGCCATGCGAATATGGAACAGAAAGCGTATTAAATTTTGATTGCATTGGCGGTATGCCTGTTTTCCGGTAACCGGACGTTGCATCGCCATCCGAAACAGAGTTGTAATAGATGCGCTTCATTTTGCTCTTAAAACATTTTCTTTGTTGTCTTTTTGTCAAGTAAATATATTTTTCTGTATTCTTTTGATAAATAAACAAGGGAAAGGTAAACTTTATGTTCCGGAGAATTTATATATTTGCAGCCCGGTACTTGGCATTAGACTTTTTTTTTTTTTCAAAACAATGAGGCATCGTAAACTGTTAATAATTATCGGGGCAATCCCTGTCGTCAATCCTCAACATCCCTATGTGCCGGAGATACGGAATGTGTCGCGGCGGTGTGGGGAGCAAACAATAAATATAGTATGGAACAACTGAAGCATGAATGTGGCGTCGCCATGATACGCCTGCTGAAACCGCTGGAGTATTACGAAGAAAAGTACGGTACATGGATGTACGGGCTGAACAAGCTCTATCTTCTCATGGAGAAACAGCACAACCGGGGGCAGGAAGGCGCCGGACTGGCTTGTGTGAAACTGGAAGCGAACCCCGGCGAGGAATATATGTTTCGCGAACGGGCGCTCGGTTCGGGAGCCATCACCGAGATATTCGGCACGGTGCAAAGCAACTTTAAAGACCTTACGAAAGAACAACTGCACGACGCCGGCTATGCCAAGCGCGTGCTCCCTTTGCGGGAGAGGTGTATATGGGGCATCTGCGTTACTCCACCACGGGGAAGTCGGGCCTCTCGTACGTGCATCCGTTTCTCAGGCGGAACAACTGGCGTGCCAAGAACCTTTGCCCTGTGCGGTAACTTCAACCTGACGAACGTGGATGAAATCTTCGCACGCATCACCGCCATCGGCCAGCACCGCGCAAGTATGCCGATACGTATATCATGCTGGAGCAGGTGGGCCACCGGCTCGACCGCGAGTGGAGCGCCTCTTCAACCTTGCCGAAGCCGAAGGGCTGACGGGCATGGACATCACGCATTACATCGAAGACCACATCGACCTCCTAACGTCCTGCGCACCTCGAGCAAGGAGTGGGACGGGGGCTATGTGATGTGCGGACTTACCGGAAGCGGCGAGACATTCACCGTCCGCGACCCGTGGGGCATCCGCCCTGCATTCTGGTATCAGGACGATGAGATAGCGGTGCTTGCCAGCGAGCGTCCCGTCATCCAGACCGCGCTTAACGTCTCAGCCGACCGCATCAGGGAGCTGCAACCGGGACAGGCTTTGCTAATCAACAAAGCTGGCAAGCTCCGCACGGTGCAAATCAACAAGCCGCGCGAGGTGAAGCCTTGTTCCTTCGAGCGTATCTATTTCAGCCGCGGCAGTGACATGGACATCTACAAGGAACGTAAACTGTTGGGTGAGAAACTGGTACCCAACATCCTGAAAGCCATCGACAAGGATATAGACCACACCGTCTTTTCCTTTATACCGAATACTGCGGAAGTGGCTTTCTACGGAATGTTGCAGGGACTGGACGATTATCTCAACGAGGAGAAGGTGCGGCAGATTGCCGCTTTGGGACACAACCCCAGCCACGATGAGCTGGAGCGTATCCTGTCCCGCCGCATACGGAGCGAGAAGGTGGCCATTAAGGACATTAAGCTGCGTACTTTCATCGCCGAGGGCAACAGCCGCAACGACCTTGCCGCCCATGTGTACGACATCACTTACGGCAGCCTCGTGCCCGGCACGGACAATCTGGTTATCATAGACGACAGCATTGTGCGCGGCACTACCCTGAAGCAGAGCATCATCGGCATCCTCGACCGCCTCGGTCCGAAGAAGATAGTAATTGTAAGCTCCTCACCGCAGGTGCGCTATCCCGACTATTACGGCATCGACATGGCGAAGATGAGCGAGTTCATAGCTTTCAAGGCTGCCATCGAGTTGCTGAAAGAGCGCGAGATGCGCGATGTTATCGAGTCCGCCTACCGCAAGTCCAAAGAACAGGTGAGTCTGCCCAAAGAACAGATGGTGAACTACGTAAAGGAGATATACGCTCCCTTTACCGACGAAGAGATTTCCGCCAAAATGGTGGAACTGCTCACCCGAAAGGCACGAAAGCCCAAGTGCAGATTGTATATCAGCCTCTTGAAGGCCTGCATGAAGCCTGTCCGCGGCACCGGGGCGACTGGTACTTCAGCGGTGACTATCCCACGCCGGGCGGTGTGAAGTTGCTGAACATGGCATTTATTAATTACATAGAACAAGTATATCAATTCTGAATATGAGAAATGTGACTCTTATCCTCGACGACGGGAGCCGCTTCCACGGCAAGTCGTTCGGTTATGAAAAGCCGGTAGCGGGAGAGGTGGTGTTCAACACTGCCATGTCGGGTTATCCCGAAAGCCTGACCGACCCTTCGTATGCCGGACAGCTGATGACGCTTACATATCCCTTGGCGGGCAATTACGGTGTGCCGCCTTTTACCTTCGCCTCCGACGGGCTGCCTGTATTTATGGAGAGCGAACGCATCCATGCCGAAGCCCTTATCGTAAGCGATTATTCCGGTAACTACAGTCATTGGAATGCCGTGGAAAGCCTCGGCAACTGGCTGAAACGCGAACAAGTGCCGGGCATTACGGGCATCGATACCCGCGAGTTGACGAAAGTGCTGCGCGAGCACGGGGTGATGATGGGAAAGATTGTCTTTGACGACGATCCCGATAATGTGCCCCAAGCCGCTTATGCGGGTGTAAACTACGTGGATAAGGTGAGTTGCAGGGAAGTTATCCGCTACAACACGGGCGAGGGCAGAAAGAAAGTGCTCCTTGTGGACTGCGGTGTCAAGGCCAACATCATCCGTTGCCTCTTGAAGCGGGATGTGGAAGTAATCCGCGTTCCCTGGGATTACGACTTCAACGGACTGGAGTTCGACGGGCTGTTCATCTCCAACGGTCCCGGCGACCCCGATACCTGCGATGCTGCCGTGCAGCATATCCGCAAGGCGATGCAGAACGAGAAGCTGCCCATCTTCGGCATCTGCATGGGCAATCAGCTACTCTCCAAAGCCGGCGGAGCCGAAATATACAAATTGAAATACGGACACCGCAGCCACAACCAGCCCGTACGCATGGTGGGTACGGAGCGTTGTTTCATCACTTCGCAGAACCACGGCTATGCAGTGGACAGCAACACGCTGGGCGCAGACTGGGAACCGCTCTTCGTCAATATGAACGACGGCTCCAACGAAGGCATCCGCCATAAGCGCAATCCGTGGTTCTCCGCACAGTTTCATCCCGAAGCGGCCAGCGGACCGACGGATACGGAATTTCTGTTCGATGAGTTCGTGAAGCTGCTATAACCGTTTTATCGGTATCGAAAAAGATTCGGATACGTGCGAAAACAAATTATTGGTACAATCAAATCAAGACAAATGAAAGAGAACAATATAAAGAAAGTCCTGCTGCTGGGGTCCGGTGCACTGAAAATAGGTGAGGCGGGAGAGTTTGACTACTCCGGTTCGCAGGCGCTCAAGGCATTGAAGGAAGAAGGTATCCACACCGTTCTCATCAATCCGAACATTGCCACGGTGCAGACCTCGGAAGGCGTTGCCGATCGGATTTACTTTCTGCCCGTAACCCCTTACTTCGTGGAGAAGGTTATCGAAAAAGAACGTCCCGACGGCATCATGCTCGCCTTTGGCGGACAAACGGCTTTGAACTGTGGCGTGGAGCTCTACAAGGAAGGTGTTTTCGGGAAGTACGGCGTCGAGGTGCTCGGTACGCCCGTACAGGCCATTATAGATACGGAAGACCGTGAGATATTCGTCCAGAAACTGAACGAAATCAATGTAAAGACCATCCGGAGCGAGGCTGTGGAGAATGCTGCGGACGCCCGCCGTGCCGCTGCGGAACTGGGCTATCCGGTTATCGTCCGTGCCGCTTACGCGCTCGGCGGGTTAGGGTCGGGCTTCTGCGATAACGAAGACGAACTGAACGTACTGGTGGAAAAGGCTTTCTCTTTCTCCCCGCAAGTGCTGGTGGAGAAATCCTTGCGCGGCTGGAAAGAGGTGGAGTACGAAGTGGTACGCGACCGTTTCGACAACTGCATCACGGTGTGCAACATGGAGAACTTCGACCCGCTGGGCATCCACACCGGAGAGTCTATCGTGATTGCTCCGTCGCAGACACTGAGCAATACGGATTATCATAAACTGCGCGAACTGGCTATCCGCATCATCCGCCACATCGGCATTGTGGGCGAGTGCAACGTGCAGTATGCCTACGACCCCGAAAGCGAGGACTACCGCGTTATCGAGGTAAACGCCCGCTTGAGCCGTTCGTCTGCACTTGCCTCTAAGGCAACGGGTTATCCGCTGGCATTCGTTGCTGCCAAATTAGGACTGGGCTACGGCCTGTTCGAATTGAAGAACTCCGTAACCAAGACCACCGGCGCATTCTTCGAGCCGGCACTGGACTATGTAGTCTGCAAGATTCCCCGTTGGGATTTGGGCAAGTTTCATGGCGTGGATAAGGAATTGGGTTCGAGCATGAAGTCCGTGGGCGAGGTCATGGCTATCGGACGTACTTTTGAGGAAGCCATTCAGAAGGGGTTGCGCATGATAGGACAAGGGATGCACGGCTTCGTGGAGAACAGGGAGCTTGTTATCCCCGACATAGACAAGGCGCTGCGCGAGCCTACCGACAAGCGTATCTTCGTTATCTCCAAGGCCTTCCGTGCCGGATATACCGTAGACCAGGTGCACGCGCTGACAAAGATAGACCGCTGGTTCCTTGAAAAGCTGATGAATATAATGGACACCAGCAGGGCGCTGCACGAATATTCGGAAAAGGTGCAGGATGAACCGGAAGCCGCACAAGGTGAAGGTACGTCGGAAGCCGTGCAAGGTGAAAGGATGCTTCACTCCCTCCTGAATGACAAAGCCGCGCGGGAACTGTTGCACAGGGCCAAGATACAGGGTTTCTCCGATTTCCAGATAGCCCGTGCTTTCGGCTTGGAACGGTATATGGACGGTGAGGACGCCATCCTTGCCATACGTGCCCCTGCGCAAGAATGCAGGCATTTTGCCCGTAGTGAAGCAGATAGATACCCTTGCTGCCGAATATCCCGCACAGACCAACTATCTGTACCTGACGTACAGCGGCATCGCCCACGACGTGCATTACCTGGGCGACCGTAAATCCATCGTCGTATTCGGTTCGGGTGCGTACCGCATCGGTTCCTCGGTAGAGTTCGACTGGTGCGGCGTGCAGGCCCTGAACACCATCCGCCAGGAAGGCTACCGCAGTGTCATGATTAACTACAACCCCGAAACCGTGTCTACGGACTATGACATGTGCGACCGTCTTTATTTCGACGAGCTCACCTTCGAGCGTGTGATGGATATTCTCGAACTGGAGAATCCGCAAGGCGTCATCGTCTCCACCGGCGGCCAGATACCCAACAACCTCGCCTTGCGTCTCGATGCGCAGCGCGTGCCTATTCTCGGCACAAGCGCCAGGAGCATCGACAATGCCGAAGACCGCGACAAGTTCTCCGCCATGCTCGACCGCATCGGTGTAGACCAGCCCGAATGGCGTGCGCTGACTTCGCTGGAGGACATCAACGCCTTTGTGGACAAGGTGGGCTTCCCGGTGCTGGTTCGTCCCAGCTACGTGCTTTCGGGCGCGGCAATGAACGTCTGCTCCAACCGGGAAGAGCTGGAACGCTTCCTGCAACTGGCGGCAAACGTCTCGAAGAAACATCCGGTGGTGGTGAGCCAGTTCATTGAGCATGCCAAGGAGGTGGAGATGGATGCTGTGGCGCAGAAGATGGGGAAATCGTTGCCTACGCCATCAGCGAACACATCGAGTTTGCAGGTGTGCACTCCGGCGATGCCACTATCCAGTTCCCGCCACAAAAGTTGTATGTGGAGACGGTGCGCCGCATCAAGCGCATCAGCCGCGAGATTGCCCGTGAGCTGAACATCTCCGGTCCGTTCAATATCCAGTATCTCGCCAAGGACAACGACATCAAGGTGATCGAATGTAATCTGCGTGCGTCGCGTTCATTCCCGTTCGTGAGCAAAGGTGCTGAAGATAAACTTCATCGAACTGGCTACGAAAGTGATGCTCGGCATCCCCGTGCAGAAGCCGGACAAGAACCTGTTCGATTTGGATTATGGGTATCAAGGCCTCTCAATTCTCGTTCAATCGTTTGCAGAAAGCCGATCCGGTACTAGGGGTCGATATGGCTACCACGGGCGAGGTGGGTTGCATCGGCAGCGATACTTCCTGCGCTATTCTTAAAGCGATGCTTTCGGTGGGTTACCGTATTCCAGAGAAGAATATCCTCCTTTCTACCGGTACTCCGAAGCAGAAAGTGGACATGCTTTCTGCCGCGCGTATGCTTCAGAAGAAGGGGTATAAGATATTTGCCACGGGTGGTTCCAGCAACTTCCTTACGGAGAACGGTGTGGAGAATACGCGCGTCTACTGGCCCAGCGAACCCGACATGCACCCGCAGGCGCTCGAAATGCTGCACAGAGAGATAGATATGGTGGTGAACATTCCGAAGAACCTCACCGCGGGCAGGATTTGGACAACGTTTGCAAAGAATACGCCGCTATCAGACCTCAATATTCCGCTGATAACGAATGCACGTCTGGCAAGTGCGTTTATCAATGCCTTCGCACCATGATCACCGGGACGATTTTGGCTATCAGGGCCTGGGACGAATATAAGTAAAAGTGTTTTGAATAACTGTTCCGAACTCGGCCCGGCATCCCAAGTTTGGAAGCCAGGTTTACTGTATTCTGCGATATAAAGCAGAGATACCGTAGGTAAACCCGGTTATAGAGTATTGTTTTCTTTCGTCCTGTAGCGGGCTGTACAGCCCGCATATGGAAACCGCAGAGCCCGCAATTGCCCCCGTGTGGCCCGCAACTGCAAAAACGTGGTTTTCCTATAAGCATTCCGTAGTTTTATCGATGGCTTTTTCGATATTAATCAATAGATAAAGATGAAAAAAGCAGGCGGATAAAGAGAAAGAAGTTTCCGGTTTTTTTGATTTTTAGGCACGGAGTACGGATTTCACGGAAAAAGGATAAATAAATCCGTATCTATCCGTAATTCCGTGTTTAAAAAGGGAATCCAATATATTTTACAAACCTTGTCATAACAATGGTCGTCACCACTCAATGCCCCATAAAAAGGTAGAAAACTGAAAGTGACGAGTGATGAGAAAAAACGTGTTTTTCTCCTAATGCTCCAACACGTTGTTTTAGTCAGAATGCAAAGAAGGGATAAATCAGATAGTTGGCTGGCATTTTTTATCATACCCTTGATGCTACGATTCTGTCCCAATCATCGAGAAATCCCCAGACGATAATCCAACTGAGTTGTCGGTTGAATTCGGTACTGGTCTGGTATATACGTCTTTTTTTACCAACTGACAGATTTCTTGCCGACCTGCCTACTTTTTGCCCAATTGTGCGTTCAGCTTGTCCAGCGTTTTCGGTTCCCGTATTTGTAGTACTCTCCTCGAAAGCGACACTTGTACGGTTGTTAAATGTCATCGGGTCTTTTCCACATATATTTTTCAGCATGTCACACCATTGTCCGATGCTTGAATGAACCACGGGCGTGAGTTGTTGGGGATATTGTCCTTTGGCGATATTCTACGAGGATAGAGAAAGTTGTGTAGACAGTTGTGAAGTTCTCAGTTTGTCGGCTGTACAGGTAATCACCATTCCGATGGCTTGTTGGTACTCCGGAATTTTTCCGTCTGTCAGCAGGCCGTCTCCGGGATATACTTCGATGCCATCCGTTCCTTGAAAACGAAATCGCCGGGGGCAGGCGGGCGGATGAGGCTACCTGTCCTTTTTCTTGGGGGGCGATGATGGCACGGAAAGTTCCGTTATCCATTTTGCAGGCTTTTTATGCCGTTCATGGTTACCTGCCGCGCTTTTTGTGTCCGGAGCCCAGGTGGTGGACTGGTTGCGGTAGGTGAAGCCGGCATCGGCGGAGTTCATACAGGTGACGTGTATCTGCGGTTCCAGTATCAGCAGGGTGAACTGATGGGCGAAAGACAGATTGAGTGTCTTACGGCCGGTACCTTTCGTTGCCGGTGTCCGCTGCCGGTGGCAATCATCAGGTCGGATGCGGCATATTTCCCGGCATCAGACTGGTCGGCAGCGGGTGGCATGGCGGCGGCCAGCGCCCTGACAATCATTTCTGCGTGATGACTTTCTTCCGGGAGATGCCGAGGTATAACATATGGAAGCTCCTTCCGTCCACATTTCGGTCGATGGCGGTGTCGGTTGCTCAGGACGATAGTCTGGGTGATGTTGGCGTATTATGGAATTATAGGCTTGGTAGGTGTAGGTGAGGTTGAAGACACTCTCTGTTCCGTAAGGCAGCAGATAGAAGGTTGCGAGCAGTTTCATGGGGCTGCGGTGTTATCGGAGATAATATCGAAACTGGTAGCGGTGGCGGTGAATGTTTCCGTTTCGGCGGTGGCGGGATAACTCCAGC
>VOFI01000901.1_pt1 | contig 30001 bp, 29 predicted proteins | sample 5384131 | NCBI WGS metagenome assembly VOFI01 (sample SAMN12384728, study PRJNA508395) | human gut metagenome | isolation source: healthy gut H | host: Homo sapiens
CGAGTGGATCACGGGCGAGTTCGGGTTCGCAGTTCAACAATACGCTGATCCCTCTTCATGGGCGTCATGTGGGTGGTCAACGGCATGTTGCAGGGGACGGGCTTCCCGCCCTGCGCGCGGCTGCTCACCCACTGGATTCCGCCCAAGGAGCTGGCCACCAAGATGTCGGTGTGGAACACCTCGCATTCGATCGGCGCGGGACTGGTCGTCATCCTCTGCGGCTACATCATGAGCCACATGGGCACGGGCGACGCCCATGTCGGCGCATGGCGCTGGTGCTTCTGGATTCCGGCGGGCATTTCGTTCGCCGGCGCGATCGGACTTTTCATTTCGCTGCGCGACACGCCCACTTCGGTGGGACTGCCCGAACTGCCCGGCACCGAGAGCAAAAAGAGCGGGGACGCTCCGTCGGCGGCCGACAAGGCCTTCCTGCGCCGCAAGGTCTTCGGCAATCCGCTGATCTGGATTCTGGCCTTCGCCAACTTCTTCGTCTACATCGTCCGTTTCTCGGTGCTCGACTGGGGCCCCCGCTGCTGAGCCAGTCCAAGGGGGTCAGCATGAGTCACGCCGGCTGGCTGGTGGCGATGTTCGAGATCGCCGGCATCGTGGGGATGCTGGTGGCCGGCTGGGCGACCGACAAGTTCCTCGGCGGACGCGCGCACCGCACCTGTCTTGCTGCATGGCGGGTGCGGCGCTGTTCATTTTCCTCTTCTGGCAGCTGCCCGTCGCGCCGCTGTGGCTGACGTTCCTCTTCCTGATGATGGCCGGTTTCTGCATCTACGGGCCGCAGGCGCTCATCGGCATCGCCGCCGCGCAGCAGGCTACCAAGAAGGCGGCCGCCACGGCCAACGGCTTCACCGGCCTGTTCGGCTACGCCTCGACGATCGTGTCGGGTGCCGGACTGGGCTATCTGGCGCAGCACTACGGCTGGAACCACGCCTACATCGCCATGATCGCCATGGCACTCGTCGGCATGGCGGTCTTCCTGCTGATGTGGGGCGCCGGACGCGACGGGTACGAGACGGACGCCGAATAACATCGGTCTGCGACGGTCGTTTCTCGTTTCGGCGTAGTCGGGCGGATTCTGGACTTGTGCTCGGCCTGACGAAAACGTTTTGCATAGGACACAGGGGCGGGTGTATTCTCGGAATGCACCCGCCCCTGTCGGTTTTCGGGTACGCTCGATCTTTGCGGAACCGCTTCGGCTTCTCTCTCCGACCGATTCCGGACGTCTCGGCCCGACCTCTCGCCGACGGTGAACACGGACTGCCCGCCAAGAGCCCCGCAAGGTGTTTTTGCGGATTGGAGTTTGGGTCTCCGATCGCGTTTGAAAAATAATCGGCATAAAATTTTGAAAAATGCCTGATTTTTTCATATATTTGCGCAAACGATTGTGCAAGCTCTCCGGCTTCGGTATCCGAATCTCCGATACGAAATCGGCCCCGCTCGGAAGGGCGGCCGGGCGGTGAAGGCTGCGAGAAGGCGCTTTCGGTCGGTGCGATGCGGAAGGGCGGGCGCGGAGGATTTTTTATCCGGCTGTCTTGCATCGCGTTTTGTGCGGAACGGCGGTGCGGACGCCGTACGGGAAACCTGAACTGATCTAACCTGAATGTATATGAAGCGAATTTCTATGATTCTGTTTGCCGCGGCGCTGTTGCTGCCGTGGTGCGCCGGCGCCGCAGCGCCGGAGAAGGGGGCTGTCCCCGTCATTTTCGAGACCGACATGGGCAACGACATCGACGATGCGCTGGCGCTCGACCTGCTCTACAAAGGGTATGGACGCCGGCCATATCCGTCTGATCGGCGTGAGTCTCAACAAACGCAGTTCGACCTCGTTCGAGTTCATCGACCTGATGAATACATGGTACGGCTATCCCGATATTCCGATCGCCTACACGCCCAGGGCGGTGGACAACAAGGATCGGGACTATACGACGCCCGTCTGCGAATTGAAGGCCTCCGACGGCAAACCGCTCTTCAAGCGCAGCCGCAAGCCCGGCAGCTGGGAGGATCCGGTGGCGATGTACCGCCGGCTGCTGGCGGCCGAGCCCGACAATTCGGTTGTGGTCGTCTCGGTGGGCTTTTCGGGCAATCTCGCGGCGCTGCTCGCCAGCGGTGGCGACGACGTCGCCGCTCACGGGCCGCGAACTAGTGGCGCGCAAGGTGAAGTATTTTTTCGGTCATGGCGGGCAGCTTCGGGGTGAAGAAGCGCGCCGAGTACAACGTCATCAACGACATTCCGGCCGCGCGCAAGTTCTTCGCAGAGTGCCCCTCGCCGATCGTGCTGACGCCCTTCGAGATCGGCAAGCAGGTGGTCTATCCCGGCCGCAGCATCGCCGAAGATTTCGGTTGGGCGGAGCATCATCCGATGGTCGAAGCCTACAAGGCCTATCACGAGATGCCCTACGACCGTCCTACGTGGGACGTGATCGCAACCTACTACGTCCTGCCGCACGAGCCGTCGTCGCTCACGCTCAGCATCCCCGGCCGCATTACGGTCGACGAGCAGGAGCTTCATCTTCTTTACGCCCGACAAGGCGGGACAGCACCGCTACATCACCGCTTCCGACCGGCAGGCGGGCATAATTCTCGGTTATTTCCTGCGTGCGCTGCCCGAACGGCCGCTGCGTTACATGCGATAGTCTGAGCAAAGAGGCGCAGATGCACCTCGTCTGCACCTCTTTTTAACCTTAAAACTTCTTAAAATGGAACAATTAACCTCATTGAAACCGATGAGGCAGAGGGGGGAATTCTACGACTCCTGTCCCTGGCTCTGTTGCTCGCCGTAGTTTCCCGGGGAAGCCGCAAAGGCTCAGTCCCGGATGGTCGAAGGCACCGTTGTCGGTCGTGAAGGCAGTCAGGCCGCCGTGCCGTTGGTCGGCGTGGCGGTGGTGGTGAAGGGGTCGCCCGAAACCATGCCGTCACCGATTTGCAGGACGTTACTCGATCCGCGTCCCCTCTTCGACCGACACGTTGCAGTTTACCTATCTGGGTTATAAACCGTTGGAGCGGGTGGTCGGTTCGCGCACCCGCCTCGATGTGGAGATGCTCTCCGAATCGCAGCAGGTCGACGCCGTGGTGGTGACGGCGCTCGGACTGACGCGCAAGGAAAAAAGTCTGGGCTACGCCGTTTCGACGGTCGGCTCCGAAGACCTCAACAACACCGTCACGAACAATTGGGCTCAACGGGATGGCCGGGAAGGTGGCGGGTTTGAATTTCGACACTTCGTCGGCCGGTCCCGGCGGATCGATTCGCGTGACGCTGCGCGGCGAGGGGTCGTTGGCTTATGACAAGAACGAAGCGCTGTTCGTTGTCGACGGCGTGCCGATCAACAGCGGCATGACCTCCAATACCGAGAACGGCTCCTACGGCAGCACCGTCAGTACGATCGATTACGGCAACGGCGCTTCGGATCTCAATCCCGACGATATTGAGTCGGTATCGGTCTTGAAGGGCCCCGCAGCCACGGCGCTCTACGGGTCGCGCGCAGCCAACGGTGCGATCATCATCACCACCAAGTCGGGACTCAAATCCGGAGGGCTGCGCGTGACATTCAATTCGAATGTCACGCTCGAACAGGCCGGTTTCTGGCCCGATTTTCAGGGAGGAGTACGGATCGGGCGTCTATGAGTCGGCGCAGATCGACGGCGTGACCACGCCGCCCGAATATTCCTACTGGAACGTGGCGGCCGACAAGAGCGATACGGGGCAGAAGATCACCCGCTATCACGCCCGTTCGTCTTTCGGCGAGCGCTACGATCCCTCGAAGATGCGCTACATCTACTCGTCCCGCAACTGGGATACCGACGAGTATACGCGCAAACCGTGGGTGGCGCAGGACTGGTACAAAGGATTCTTCCGTACGGGCGTCACCTATTCCAATTCGATCTCCATCGAGGGCGGCAACGGCAAGGGCAATTCGGCCCGCGTGTCGTTCAAGGACATGCGCAACGACTGGATCGTCCCCAATACGGGTTACGAGAGCCAGAATCTCAGCTTCTCCTTCTCGACCCGCATTTCCAAGGCCGTTACCGTGAGCGGTAAGGCCAACTACTATCGCAAGAACAGCGACAATCTTCCTTCGGCCGGTTACAGCACGGCTTCGCCGCTCTATGCGCTGATCTGGAATCCTTCGTCGGTGAGCGTCGACGATATGTACGCCGACTGGTCGAGTACGCTGGCTCCGGGCAACAACTCCTATTTCTATCCTTCGGTCAGCGGCAGCGTCATTCTCAGCGACCTGCTGCACATCGACACCCCGATGGTCAATTTCCTCAAGGTGCGGGCTTCGTGGGCCAACGTGGGTAACGACACGTCGCCCTATCAGCTGCTCAACTACTACAACAACTCCTCCTTCACCGGCGGTTTCAACATGCCGACCAACAAGGCGAACTACAACCTCAAACCCGAAAACGTCGAGAGCTGGGAGTTCGGCGTCGAGGGCCGCTTCTTCGACAGCCGTCTGACGTTCGACGTGGCGTTCTACAACGCGACCACCACGAACCAGATCATTTCGGTGCCCGTAGACATCACCACCGGCGTCTACAATACGATCGTGAACGCGGGCGAAATCAACAACCGCGGCTGGGAGGTATCGGCCCGCATACAGCCCGTGAGGAACAAGAACATCCGCTGGGACATGAACTTCACGTGGTCGCGCAACCGCAACAAGGTCGTGGAGCTGGCCCCGAATCTGGATTCTTGGACCATCGCAACCGGTCCCCGCGGCGAAATCCGCGCCGTTCCGGGCGGATCGCTGGGCGACCTGTACGGTTCGGGCTACGAGAAGGCCCCCAAGGGTTCCTACGTCACGGCCGACGACGGATCGACGATCGACGTATCGGGCTGGGACATCGTCGATTCGGACGGTTATCCCGTACTGGCTTCGGAATTCGAGAACCTCGGCAACACGCAGGCCGACTGGAAGGCGGGCTGGATGAACTCGATCTCCTACAAGAATTTCCGCCTGAGCTTCTCGTTCTCGGCGCAATGGGGCGGGCAGGCCTACTCCTTCACCAACGCCATGCTGGGCTATCAGGGTAAGATAAAAGCGACGCTTCCCGGCCGTTATGACGGTCTGATCCACAAGGGCGTGAACCAGAACGCCGACGGCACCTACTCGATCAACAAGACCGTGACGGCCAGCATCGAGAGCTACTACAACCTGCGCGTGTTCAACCGCGACAACGTGGTGAACAACACCTTCAGCACGTCGTTCCTGAAGATGAAGGACATACGTCTCGAATATTCGCTTCCCAAGAAGATCGCGGCCAAGACCAAGGTGCTGCAGGGCGCTTCGATCGCCTTCTTCGCCACGAACCTGCGACGGCCTCGCCCAGCCGCTGTTCGATACGCAGCGGTCGATTTACGAACGGCTCTACGAGGATTTGGAGTTGGCCAACAGCCTCTACGATGTTTCGAAATCGCTCAAATCGCCTTCGCGCGACCTGCTTTACGGCGGCGACATGGCCAGATGGAAACGGTTCACCAATTCGCTGCACCTGCGGCTGCTGATGCGCTGCATCAACCGCGACGGGGAGTTGGGCATATCGGAACGTATCCGTTCGCTCGTTTCGCAGCCGACGCTCTATCCGCTGTTCGAGAGCAATGACGATAATGCCACGCTCTTCTATACGGGTGTCGTGCCTTTCGTCAACTATTTCAAGAATACCACCTACGAGAATTTCACCACCTACGGCCGTCGGGCCTCCGCATCGTTCGTAGACCGCATGGCTGCCATCGGCGATCCGCGGCTGTCGATCTATTTCGTGCGCCGCGGCGACGCATGGGGCGGCTATCCGAGCGGCGAGCCGGTCGACGAGACGACTACGACCGAGAACGTGGCCAATCTCAACTGGGAGGTGCTGGCGCAGAGTACGTCGCCTTTTTTCGGCGATGCGCTACGACGAAGTGCTTTTTCTGCTTGCGGAAGCGCAGCGCGGCGTGATTGCGGGCGTCGGGGCCGAGGAGTATTACGAAGCGGCGATCCGCGCTTCGATCGGTTACTGGCACGGCGTCGATACGTCGGGCGCCGAGTTGCCCGAAAGCGTGATCGAGGCCTATCTGCAAAATGTCGCCTACGACGGACGTTGCGCTGTATCATCGAACAGAAATACATCGCCCTGTTCTGGTGCGGTATGGAGGCGTGGAACGAGTATCGCCGCACCGGATATCCGGAGCTGGCGATCGGGTCGGCGACGAGCAACGACCATATTCTGCCCACGCGTTTCGAATATCCGGTCAACACCTCCACGACCAACCCGGTGAATTATGCACAGGCAGTCGCGCGTCTGGCCGAGTCGTGGCCCGGCGGCGGCGACAACATGCGCACGCCCGTGTGGTGGAGTTTGCAGGCGGCGCGACAATCTCAAAAACCTTGAAACGATGAAGACGATACACTATTTGCTCCTTGCCGCCGGCCTTTGCGTGCTGACGTCCGCCTGCGACGACGAGTCGTCCGAAGGGGCGCGTTTGACGTTCGAACCGGCGCTCGAATCGCTCGAATTTACGACCGAAGGAGGTTCGCAAACCTTTCTGCTCTACTCGAATGTCCCCGAATGGTCGATTCGTTGCCGTTACGGCGACGAGTGGATCGACGTGGCCCGCCGAGGGCGATTTCGACGGGCGTTTCTCGGTGACCGTCGACGAGAACGACCGTGCCGAGTTGCGCTACGACCATTTGGAGATCTATGCCGGCGGCGAACTGATGCGCACGCTCGAAGTGCGGCAGCAGGCGCCCGCGCCTGCGATTGCGACGAATTTTACCGAAAAACAGGTGGCGGCGTCTGCTGCTTCGTTCGACGTGTTGGTGACCTGCAACGCCGAATGGCGTGCCGAGGTGTCGCCGGAGGACGAGGCATGGCTCTCGCTGGGCGAACGTACCGCCACCCGGTTGAATGTCGTTTGCGCGGTCAACGACACGGGTGCATCGCGCGAGGGCGCGGTGCGGCTCTACATTCCCGGAACGGCGTGCGAAGTGTCGCTCGCCGTGAAACAGTCGAACAACTAAACAATGAGAACCGATTATGAAACGCTGTTATAAAATTGCCCTTTGCTGCCTCTTCGTCCTCTTGGGCGCGGTTGCCTGCACGGACGATCCCGTGCAGGAGGCTCTGTCCGACGACGGGCGTTTGGTTACGGGGTTCTGGATTGCGTCGCCGCTGCCGGTTCACGCCGGTCAGACATTGACGATGCTGGGAACGGGGTTCGCCGAAGGCGATGTCGTCCGTTTCGAGAGCGGAACCGGCAGCTTCGAAAGTCCGCTCGCACAAGTCTCCGAGAGCTTTGCCTGCACGACCGTTCCGGCCGGCATGGCTTCGGGCGGTTACGACCTGACACTGGTGCGAGGGGCGGCATCGCAACGTCTGGCGCGGGTGAACCTGCGCATAACGCTCGATCCGACACGGATTCCCGACCGCGAAGGGGCGACGATCAAGGGCGTCGTCTACTGCGGATTGGAACCTGTGGCCGGCGTGCGCGTGTCGGATGGTTTCGAGACCGCCGTGACCGATGCCGACGGTTACTATTGGCTCGCGTCCGACAAGCGGCAGGGGTATGTGTTCGTCTCGTTGCCGTCGGGTTACGAGGCCGAGAGCACCGACACGACCGCTCCGGCTTTCTGGGCGCCGCTCGCGGAGGCGGCGGATGTCTGCGAGCAGCACGATTTCGAGTTGCGCCGCGTCGATCAGTCGCGCCATGTGATGATCGTGGCCGCCGACCTTCATCTGGCCAACCGTCCCACGGCGACGGGCGACCTCCGGCAGTTCGCCGAGGGGTTTATCGCCGAGACGACGGCCTTCGCTTCGGCACAGAGCGTGCCTACCTATCTGATGGTGTTGGGCGACATGACGTGGGACGAGTTCTGGTACTCCAATCTTTACAGCCTGAGCAACTACCGCACTACGATGCAGGGGTATCCCGTGCCGATCTACCACACGATGGGCAACCACGACAACGATCCCTATTTCGCCGGTGATTTCGCCGCCGAAGCGGCCTACCGCAAGGCGTTGGGTCCGACCTATTACTCGTTCGACGTGGGCGAAGTGCACTACGTCATGCTCGACAACACGGTTTACATCAATACGGGCGGCACCGAAGGTTCGATGGGCAAACGCAACTACCACTCCTATGTGACCGACCAGCAACTGGCATGGCTGCGCGACGATCTGGCGGCCTTGCGCGACAAGTCGCAGCCCGTGGTCGTGGGGATGCACTGTCCGGCGATGAACAACTACAACGCGGCGTTCGAGAATAGGGAGAGTTTCAATCCCGCGGGGAAAACGCAGGAGCTGTTCGATTGTTTCGAAGGATTCTCGGACGTCCACTTTCTGACGGGACATACCCATTACAATGCCAATATGGAGCGGGGAGCGATTTTCGAACACAATGTCGCCGCCGTCTGCGAGACGTGGTGGTGGGCCGGCAAACTGTCGGGCGTCGGGGTTTGCAAGGACGGGTCGCCGGCCGGTTACGCCGTTTACGAGGCCGATGGCCGCGAGCTGAACTGGTACTACAAGGGTGTCGGTCAGGATCGCGACAAGCAGTTCCGCACCTACGACATGAACAAGGTGCGTGAATTCTACACGCCGGCCGTGATCGAGATTCTCTCGCAATGGCCGCGGCGTGCGGACGACGGTGCGGGCGACGACTATTTCGACGTGGCCGACAATACGGTCTTCATCAATGTCTGGAACTGGGATTCGCAGTGGACGCTCCGCGTGACGGAGAACGGCCGCGAGTTGCCCGTCGAACGGGTGTGGCATCGTGATCCGTTGCATACGATCTGTCTGGACTATGCGCGGATTCTGAACGGGCTCGATCCGGTCAACGACTGGGAGTCGCTGCGTCACTCGCACATGTTCCGTGTCGTGGCTTCGTCGCCGCGCACATCGTTGCATGTCGAGGCGACCGACCGTTTCGGCCGCCGTTACGAGGAGACGATGCGCCGCCCCAAGGAGTTTACTGCGGATATGAACTGATAAAGCGAAGAGACGATGAAAAATAATCCATTTCTATCTATTCTCATCCCGCTTTGGGGAGTTGTCTCCTTGCTGGCGGGGTGTGCCGACGGCGGCGATGCGGTGAGTCTGTTGCAGGTCAGCGCCGCGAGGGTCGAGGTCGGAAAGAACGGACTGACCGTCGACGGCCGCATCCCGTCGATCGAGGTCGAGTCCGACGGTTACTGGCGCGTGTTCGCGGAGTCCTCCGCCGCGTGGGTGCGGACCGATCCTTCGGCTGCTTCGGGGAGCTGTACGGTGACGTTGAGCGTGGAGGCCAACGACGGCCCGGCCCGGACGGCCGTGCTGCGGATCGGCTGCGGCGACGGTACGACGCAAGAGGTCGAGGTGCGTCAGGAGGGCGCCGGCTCCCGCTTGCGCTACTATGAAGATTCGTTCGGCGCCGGTGCCGACGAGGCCGTCGCACCCTCCGATTACGAGGATTTCCGCATCGCGGGCTGCGGTGCGCTCGAAACGGTCTACGGGGCCGAACGGGCGACGGTGGCCGCCGACGCTCCTTCGACGGGATACGAAGGTGCGAGCGGCGGCGGGAATATCGTCCTGGCTGCGGGCGGACTCTTTACGCTGGGACCGGTCGATGTGAAGGGTGCGCTCGATCTGCGCTTCTCGACGGGGCTCTATCTGCCTTCGGCCGAAGCGGCCGGAAGCGTGCGGTTGCAGGCCAGCCGCAATGCGACGCAATGGATCGACGTGCCGTTCGCGGTCGCGCCGGAGGCAGGGTGGAGTTGTCCGATGACCGCTTTCTACATTGCCGAAGACGTGACGCAGCTCTGGTTCCGGCTCTCGACCGGGGCCGATGGCGTGCGGATCGACGATCCGGCACTCGTCGAGGGAGAGGAAGCCGAGGGCGAATTGCTCGAACTGGGCGGGGAGCTGGCTGCACCGGAGGGGGCTCGAATGCGCGATCGCCGAACGGTCGCTCACCTTCTCGTGGGATGCCGTGCGCAACGCCAAGAGCTACGATTACGAACTGTATACGAAACAGGGCGTGCGGGTGGCCGAAGGGTCGACGCCGCTGACGACGGCCGCCGTCGAGGGGTTGGAGATGGGTACGACCTATCGTTTCTCGGTGCGTGCCGTACCTGCCGAAGGGACGATTTACAGTGCGTCGGAGGCCGCCGAGTTGGAGGCGACGACCGTCGGGCTGCTGCCCGATCCCGAGGTGCGTCTGCTGCGCAAGACGCACGGGATGCTGGTCTTCGAGTGGACGAAGGATCCGTATACGACGACCTACGGCCGCCGCTACAATTTCGTGTTGGTCGACCGCGACAGCGTGGTCGTCCGTCAGCAGAGTCGGGTGAATTACGCCAGCAACGCTACCTACAACCTCTCTTACGTCTACAACCGGCAGGCGTTCGGCGGATTGCAGCCCTCGACCGATTACAGATTCTATGTGCAGTATGTTTCGGATTCCGAGCAATACAGGGATTCGAATTGGGTCTGCTGCGAGGCGACGACCGATCCGCGGCCGCAGTTGCCGATCGGTTGCCTGCTTTACAAGGATTTCGAAGAGGCGTGGTTCGGCGGCAGCGCCATCGATGTGGCGTGGGGGCAGCACCCGTCGGGCAATCAGCTCGATCTGGATTACGATGCCGAGGAGAGCATCGAACTCTATGTGGTCTACCCGATTCGTTGTATGGAGGACAGTTTCAATACGGCCAAACTGCCCGAACAGTATCGTCGCAAATATTGGAGCGGCTGGGATTGGAGCGATATCGGTGAAAAAGATATCGCCAAAAAGTCGAATACGGGACTGTTCCTGATCTGCGGGGCCGTGAAGTTCGGCAGCGGTTCGGCCTACGGCCGTATGACCACGCCGGCGCTGGGGCAGTACGGTCTGAGCGGAGTTTCGGATATCGTCGTCTCGTTCAAGGCTTGTCCCTACACCGAACCGAATCTGACCACGGGCAATCTGATGGTCTCCCCTATATTCTCTGCGGCGCGACCTTCAATATCTCGATCTGGGCGGGTGCAGGTACGTTCGAGAACGGTTCGACCGAGATGACGCTCACCAATCACCCCCGATCAGACCGATGCCCAGGGCAACGGACATTATTCGTGGACGGAGCATTCGGTGCGGATCAAGGGTGCCGATTCGCATACCCGCGTCTCCATCTCGACCGTTGCGCAGAAAGGCTACTATCGCATGTGGTTCGATGATCTGATGATCGTGCGCGACGACGGCGGTCAGAGCGAAGGATCGTCGGGCTCGGGTTCGGGCGGCGATTACGGCGACGGCGGGGACGGATTCGATACGGAGGGTTCCGCCTCCTCGGGCGGTTCGGCCGGAGGGGGATCCTATGGCGACGGCGGCGACGGGTTCGATACGGGCGGCACTCCGGGCGGCTCGGCTTCGGGCGGCGATTACGGCAACGGAGGCGACGGTTTCTGAAAATAAAATCAAAGTATGAATCGTAAAAAAACAGATAAGGAAATGATACGTGAAATGATGTGTTTGCTGGCCCTTGCGGGAGTGATGGCCGGTTGTACGAACGACGGAAGTTCGGAGTTGCAGCGCCCGGAGACGACGGTCCGGCTCACGGCGGAGTTGCAGCAGGGGTCGCGTACGGTACTCGGCGACGACGGCCTGAAAGTGCTGTGGGAGAATCAGGATCGGTTGGGCGTATTTTCGGACAAGGGCGATGCCAACGTTTCGTTCCTGCTTTCGGAAGGAGCCGGAGAGTCGGTGGGACGCTTCGAGGGGGCGCTCTCGAAGGGAGCTGTCCCGCAGTACGTCTATTATCCCTATTCGGCCGACGCGGGAACGTCGACCGCGACGCTGGCCGTGACCGTCGACGCGGAACAGACACAAAACGGTACGGCGGCATCGATCGGCGCCAATGATCTCAAGATCGGTTCCTACGATGCCGCGCAGAAGCGTTTTTCGCTTCGCAACAAGTTGTCTCTGCTGGCTTTTACGGTCGATGATCTGACGGGCAGCGAGTTGTTCGGCCAGCCGCTCGACCGGATCGTTCTTGCGGTGGACAACCGCGATCTGTCGGGTGATTTTACTGCCGATCTGACCGATCCGGAGGCGGCGCTTACGCCGGTGTCGGCAAGTGCGGAATCGACGCTTTCGTTTTCCGGCAAGCCCGTGCTGGAAAAACCTGTCTCCGGCTGGTTGCTGGTCAATCCCGTCGTCGAGGAAGGGGACCCGATGACCGTGACGCTCTATGCCGGTTCGAAGAAGGCAACGCTGCGGGTCAGGGCCTCCAAACGTTATGAAGCGGGGGTGCGTTATACGATGCCGTTGGATGTCAACGAATTGGTAGCCGACGGCAGCATGACGGTCGAGACGCTCTCCGAAGAGCTTCCCGCACCCGGGATCAAGGTGTTCCGCAAGACGCACGGCATGATCGTAGCCGAGTTCGAGCAGTCGGTGGACACCTATGAAACGCAGGGGCGGACGTTCAATATCCGTCTGTTGGAGGGCGACAAGGTGCTGCGGTCGTATGACAAATACAGTTTCAAATACGGAGGCAAGAACGGAACGATCTACTCTTATCTCTACAACCGGTTCGCTTTCGGAGGTTTGAAGGCTGCGACGTCGTATACGATTCGCGTACAGGCCGTTTCGACCGATGCCGCGCGCTTCGAAGACTCCGCGTGGACCGACATCTCCGTGACGACCGACGCTGCACCCGTTCTCGGCGACAAGGTGTTGCTGTATAAGGATTTCGAGGATGCACGTTACGGAGGGTCGTCGATCGATAACGCATGGGCGCATAAGGTCAAGGGGACGCAGGCTTCGATCGACTATACCGAAGAGTCGGTCGAGGATGCGTTGCCCGTGTCGATCTGCCATCCGATGGGATGTATGGAGGATGCGTTCGGCACGAAGCAGCATGCTTCGTATCGTGCGGTGCACTGGTCGGATTATGCGTGGTCGGCCGACAAGGCGGACAATACGGGTCTCTTTCCCGTCTGCGGTGCGTTGAAATTCGGTTCCGCCTCCGCGATCGGCAAGTTGACTACGCCGACATTGGCGTCGCTCGGCGTCGATGCGCCGGCGAATGTCGTGCTGTCGTTCAACGCCGCGCCTTATTATGAGCCCAATCTGGCTACCGGCAAGTTCGAGACGGCTCCCAATCAGGGGTCGGGAACGACCGTCGTGGTGACCGTCAACGGCGACGGAACCTTCGACGACGGCACGCAGACGCAGACGCTCCGGAATCGTACGCCTGTCGAAACGGGCGCCGATGCCAAAGGGTATATGGAGTATACGCTCCATACGCTTCGTGTGACGGGCGCGACGGGCGCGACGACCTTTACGATCGCTACGTCGCTCGATGGAACGGGAGCCGTGACGGGATCGAACTCCTGCCGGATGTGGTTCGACGATTTGCGCATCGAACGGGAATAGGCCCTGAGAAATCGAAAAAAGCAGCCGTCCGATCGTCGGACGGCTGCTTTCTCGATAAGGGGAGGTCGTAGGTCGGGGAGCGTTCAATCCTTGCGGGCGAGGTTCAGTTTCTTGCGGATGAACTCCTCGGCGAAGGCGGCCGTGCCGTCGATGCCGAGCACCGACGAGTCGATGCAGAGGTGGTAGGTCGCGGCGGCGCCCCACGTGCGGTTGCTGTAATAGTTGTAGTAGTCGGCGCGCTTTTCGTCGGTCGAATCCATGAGCTGTTCGGCCGCTTCGGGAGTCAGCCGGCGCGTGCGCACGAGCCGTTCGATGCGGTCCTCGCGCGACGCCGAGACGAAGATGTTGACGCAGCGGGGATGTTCGCGCAGGATGTAGTCGGCGCAGCGGCCCACGAAGATGCACGACTCGCGCTCGGCCAGCTGGCGGATTACGTCGCTCTGCATCTTGAACAGCGCGTCGTGGCTCAGCGGGTTGTTGTAGATCGCGTCGTCGCCCGCGAACGGACTGCGCAGATAGCCGAGCAGGGTGGCGAAGAACCCCTTGGCGGGCTTTTCGTCGGCCTTTTCGAAGAATTCCTGGCCGAAGCCGCTGTGTTCGGCGGCCATCTTGATGAGCCGCTTGTCGTAGACGGGGATGCCGAAACGCTCGGCCAGCCGTTCGCCGACGGCCTTGCCGCCGCTGCCGAGCTGACGTCCGATGTTGATGACGAATTTTTCGTTCATGGTAGGGTAGAATCGTTAAATCTGCATTCGTTTGCGGAAGCGGCGCAGTTCTCGCAGCAGCATGAGGGCCGCGACGAGCGATGCCAGAAGGTCCGACAGCGGCATACTGCACCATACGCCCCAGCTGCCGTTGTAGCCCATGCCGGCGAGGATGTCGGGCAGGAATAGCAGTCCGGGCAGCAGGAAGAGCAGCTGGCGCGACAGCGACAGGAAGATCGCCTTCGGGGCCATGCCGATGCTCTGGAAGAAGTTGGTCGTCACCATCTGGAACCCGATGATCGGGAAACAGAGGAAGACGATGCGCATTCCTTCGGCCGCGAGCCGGATCAGCTCCTCGTCGGTCGTAAAGACCGCCACGGCCCAATGGGGCAGCAGCTCGCCCAGCAGGAATCCGAGCGAGGTGACGCAGGTCGCGCCGATGACGGTGAGTTTGAGCACGTGCATCAGACGGTCGTACTGCCGTGCGCCGAAATTGTAGCCTGCGATGGGCTGCATCCCCTGGTTGAGCCCCATGACGATCATCACGAAGAAGAAGGCCAGCCGGTTGACGATACCGTAGGCCCCGATCATCAGGTCGCCGCCGTGCTCTTTGAGCCCCTTGTTGATGAGGATGACGATGAAGCAGGCCGTCACGTTCATCAGAAAGGGCGACATGCCGATGGCCAGAATCTCTTGACGATCCCGCTTGCGCGGCCGGTAGATTCCCCGGTGGAAATGCAGCAGTTCGCTCGAATCGGAGAGCAGCCGGAACTGCCAGACGAGCGAGATCACCTGCGCCAGCACCGTGGCGATCGCTGCGCCGCGGATGCCCCAGCCGAAGCCGTAGATGAACAGCGGGTCGAGGATCGTGTTGATGACTACGGTGTTGATCGTGGCGTACATCGACTTGCGCGGGTGTCCCGCCGAACGCAGGACGGAGTTCAGTCCCAGATACATGTGCGTTACGACGTTGCCCATCAGGATGATCGACATGTAGTCGCGGGCGTAGCCGATCGTCGCTTCGCTCGCCCCGAAGAAGTAGAGGATCGGGTCGAGGAAGAGCAGGGTGACCAGTCCGAAGCCGAGTCCGATGATGAAGTTGAGCACCACGACGTTGCCCAGTATGTATTGTGCCGAGGCGTAGTCCTTTTGTCCGAGCCGCATCGAGATGAGCGTGGCGGCGCCGACGCCGACGAGCGATCCGAACGCCGCGGCGAGATTCATCAGCGGGAAGGTGAGCGCCAGTCCCGAAATGGCCATCGGTCCGACGCCCAGCCCGATGAAGATGCTGTCGACCATGTTGTACAGCGAAGAGGCCGTCATGGCGATAATGGCCGGTACGGAGTATTGGACGAGCAATTTGCGGATTCGTTCCGTTCCGAGTTCAGTGGCTGCTCCCTTTGATGACTGTCATAAATGCGATGAGATGTTAGCGGCTTGCCGGAGGCCCGCGGCGGCGGGTGCGACGTAGATTCCGATGCAAAGATACGATTAAGGTTCGGAAAAAGAAAACACGACCGTTTTTTCCGAACCGCAGTATCTAAGGTGCAGCCAAAGATACAAATAAGCGAGAGCAAAGTCGAATTTATTCGAACATTGCCGGACGTAAGTGTCTTCGGCGCAGCCAAGGCGCGGAAAGTCGGACGTAGAGGCGCAAACGCGGGTTCTGCGATTAAAAATCGGGCGAGCCTGTTTCAGCGGTGCAATCCGCTGTCGGGGTTGCGGATGCGCCCTTCGCCCGCCCGCCGACGCTCTGATCCGCTGTCGGCTCCGGCGGTGAAAGTGCGAATAATCTCATATTTTTCGCCGCGGGAGCGCATCGCGTCGGGAAAAATCGTAACTTTGTCAGGGTAAAAGAGAACCCCGCATTATGATTTACGACAATATCCTGGGAACGATCGGTTCGACGCCGATGGTGCGCCTGAACCACTTTTCCCCCAACCGGCAGGTCAATATTTTCGCCAAGCTCGAAGGCTTCAACCCTACGGGCAGCATCAAGGACCGCATTGCGGTCAAGATGATCGAGGAGGCCGAGCGCGAGGGAGGCTCACGCCGGGCAAAACCATCATCGAACCCACGTCGGGCAATACGGGCATCGGCCTGGCGATCGTGGGAATCGTCAAGGGGTATCCCGTGGAGATCGTCATGTCGGAGGCCGTGTCGATCGAACGGCGCAAGATCATCCGCTCCTACGGCGCCAAGGTGATTCTCACTCCTGCCGAGGAGGGACCGACGGGGCGATCCGTTATGCGCGCGCGGCCGTAGCGTCGGACCCCGACCGCTATTTCATGCCCGATCAGTTCGCCAACGCCAGCAACTACCTGGCGCACTATCAGTCGACGGCGCTCGAAATCTGGCAGCAGACGGGCGGCGAGATCGACTATCTGGTCTGTGCCCTCGGCACGTCGGGAACGCTCATGGGGCTGTCGCGTTTTTTGAAGGCGATGAAGCCCGACATCAGGTGGTCTGCGCCCAGCCTACGCGCGGGCACTACATCCAGGGGTTGAAAAATATGGAGGAGGCGATCGTACCCGACATCTACGACCCCTCGAAGATCGATATTCAGGAGATGGTCGAGAGCGAGGAGGCGATCGCCATGGCCCGCCGGATCATCGCCCGCGAGGCGATTTTCGCCGGCATGTCGAGCGGCGCCGCCCTGCTGGCCGCCGTACGGACGGCCGCCCGCATCGAGCGGGGCAACATCGTGGTGGTCTTCCCCGACCGTGCCGAGAAGTATCTCAGCACGACGATGTTCGACGAATTCAACGACTGATCCTCCGCCGTATGCCGCGCCTTTCGCTCATCGTCGCCACCTACAACCGTGCGGAGCAGTTGCTCACGACGCTGCGGTCGGTTGCCGCGCAGACGGCGCCCACGGCCGAGTGGGAGTGCGTGGTGGTGGACAACAATTCGACCGACGATACGGCCGCGCGTTTCGAGGAGTTTCGCACGGCGCATCCCGGGCTGCCGCTGCGGCGGGTGTCCGAGACGCGGCAGGGCCTTTCGTGGGCCCGCAACCGCGGCATCGCCGAGACGACGGGCGACATCGTGGCCATCATCGACGACGACGAGCGCATCGTGCCGGAGTTCATCGCCGCATACATCGCCTTTTTCGATGCGCACCCCTCGGTGGCGTCGGCCGGCGGCCCCATCGTAGCGGAGTATCCCGCAGGGCGTCCCGCATGGATGTCGCGCTATACCGAACGGCCGATCGCCAACCCGATCGATCTGGGGCCGACGCCCCGTCCCTTCCCGCGCGGGCGGATTCCCGGCGGAGGGAACATGGCGCTGCGCCGCACGGCGCTGGGGCGCTACGGAGCGTTCGACCCGCAACTGGGACGGCGCGGCGCGCGGCTGCTGGGCGGCGAGGAGAGCGACCTGTTCGCACGGCTGCGGCGCGGCGGCGAGCAGTGCTGGTATGTGCCAGGGGCGGTGATGTACCACATCATCCCGCCGTCGAAGCTCACACGCGGCTATTTCGACCGTCTGTGCCGCAATATCGGCGTGAGCCAGCGCACGCGGGCCGCGATCGACGGCGGTCTGCTGCGCCTGTGGACGGGCGAGGCGGCCAAGTGGTGCGCCACGCTGGGGATCGCCCTCGGCTATTGCCTGACGGGCCGCGTGCGGCGTGCGGCGTGGCTCGTGCGGATGCGGCGGCAGATTACGGCGGGGTTGCTGACCTCGGCCGAGTAGGTAGAAGAATGCGGGACTTGCGGGTCTCCTAAAATTCCATCGTATGAAAAAGTTTCTGAAAATCGTTGCGATCGTGGCGGTCGTGCTCATCGCCGTCGCGCTCGTCGTGCCGCTCGCACTCAAATCGAAAGTGGGCGACATCGTGAAGAAAGAGGCGGGTGAACTGCTCACCGCCGAAGTCGATTTCCGTTCGCTCGACCTGAGTCTGCTGCGCCATTTCCCGCACGCTTCGGTCGAGTTGGAGGGGTTGACGGTCGTCTGCGCCGCGCCGTTCGAAGGGGATACGCTGGCTTCGGTCGGGCGCATCTCGGTGGTCGTCGACCTGATGTCGCTCTTCGGCGATTCGGGCTACGAGGTGACCAAACTGCTCGTCGACAAGGCGCATCTGCATGCGCGCAAACTCGCCGACGGCAGCGTGAACTGGGACGTGATGAAACCTTCGGACGAACCGGCGGAGGAGAAGGAGCCGGCCGAGGCGGACGAACCGTCGGCCTTCCGTCTGCGGATGCGCGACGTGCGTCTGTCGGAGGCCGTCGTCCGCTATGAGGACGACTCGACGGGAATGTGCGCCGGTGTCGATCCGCTCGACCTGCGCCTGAGCGGCGACCTGTCGGGCGAGCGCAGCGACCTCGACCTGCGGTTGGAGGCGCATCGCCTCTCGTATGCGGCCGGCGGGGTGGCGCTGCTGCGCGACGCCGATCTGACGGCCGACGTCACGCTCGACGCCGATCTGAAAAACAAGCGTTTCACTTTCTCCGACAACAGATTGAGCCTCAATGCGATCGCTCTGAGTCTCGACGGCTGGGTGGCGCTGGCGGACGACCGCACCGAGATGGACGTGCGCGTCAACAGTTCGAAAGTCGAGTTCCGCGACGTCCTGTCGCTGGTTCCGGCCTTCTACACGCGCGATTTCGAGAACTTGACCGCTTCGGGGCAGCTGACGCTCGACGCATGGGCCAAAGGCGTGCTGGCGGGCGACCGGCTGCCGGCCTTCGAAACGACGTTGGCCGTGCGCGACGGCAGCTTCAAATACGCCTCGCTGCCCAAGGCCGTGACGGGCATTACGATCGATGCCAGGGCGGCCAATCCGGGCGGGACGGCCGACGCCACGACCGTCGACGTGCCGACCTTCGCGCTGACGATGGCGGGCAACGCGCTGCGCGGCTCGTTCTCGGCCGCAACGCCGATGAGCGACCTGCGCTTCAAGGCGGCCGCCGCCGGCAAGGTCGATCTGGGGGCTGTGAAGGAGGTCTATCCGCTGGGCGATTCGGATCGCGCTGGCGGGCGTCGTGACGGCCGACATGCAGGCGTCGGGGCGGATGTCCGACATCGAGCGGGAGCGTTACGAGGCGATCGCGGCTTCGGGGCGGCTCACCGTCGAAGGGGTTACGGCGGCACTCGCGGGATTGCCCGAAGTGAAGGTGCGCCGCGCCGCGATGAGCGTCAGCCCTGCGGCGCTGACCCTTTCGGAGCTGGGTGTCACGGTGGGGCGCAGCGACATCGAAGCGTCGGGCACGCTGTCGAACTATATCGGCTATCTCCTGCGCGACCAGACGCTGCGCGGGCGGCTCGACGTCCGTTCGTCGCTGCTCGATCTCAACGAACTGCTGGGCGACGCTTCGGAGGCTTCGGCCGATACCGGTGCGGCCACCGCTCCGGCCGATACGGCGGCGATGCGTGCCGTCGTCGTGCCGCAGAACCTCGATCTGGCACTCGGTGCGTCGCTGAAAAAGATACTATTTCAGAAAATGGTGCTCGACGATTTCACCGGTTCGCTGACCGTGGCGAAGGGGACTGTATCGATGAACCGGCTGGCGATGAATGCCTTCGGCGGCCGGATGTCGGCTTCAGGCAGCTACTCGACGGCAGCCGACGCGCAGCGGCCGGCGTTGAAGTTGAAGGCCGAGATCGCCGATGCGTCGTTCTCGACGACCTTCGACCAGCTGGACGTCGTGCGCCGCATGGTGCCCCTGTTCGAGAAGACGGGCGGGGACTACTCGATGTCGCTCGATCTGGCGACCCGCCTGACGCAGACGATGGATCCCGACTATGCGACCTTGCAGGCCGACGGGGCGATCCGTTCGAAGAACATCCGCGTGCAGAATATCGCCGTCTTCGACCAGTTGGCCGCAGCGCTCAAAAACGACGCCCTGCGCCGCATCGAGGCGAAGGATGTCGACATCCGTTTCACGATCCGCGACGGACGCATCGCCACGCAGCCCTTCGATCTGCGGGTGGGCGGTATTTCGCTCAACCTGTCGGGTTCGACGGGGCTGGATCAGACGATCGACTACACGGCCCGGGTGACGCTGCCCGAAGGATCGGCGGGCGGTATTCTTACGGCGGTCGACGTCGGCATCGGCGGCAGTTTCTCGTCGCCGAAGATCACGCTCGACGTGAAGAATGCCGTGAAGGACGCCGTGAGCAATGCGATCGGTGAGAAACTGGGCCTGTCGGTCGGATCGTCCGAGGGCAAATCGGCCGACGAGATCCGCGCCGATGCGAAGGCCAAAGGCGATAAGCTCGTCGAGGAGGCCAGGGCGCAGCGCGACAAACTCGTCGGGAAGGCGTCGGGCAAACTGGCCAGGATCGCGGCGCAGGCCAGCGGCGACGCGCTGGTGTCGGCCGCCGAGAAGCAGGCGCAGAAACTCATGGAACAGGCCGAGCAGCAGATCGCCGCGCAGCAACAGTAGCCGACGATCGATATTAGGCGAGGGGCGTTTTCGAATCCGAAAACGCCCCTCGCGTGTTGGAATTTCCGGTTTCAGAAACGATAGCCGACGGTGAACGAATAGCCGATATTGTGTTCATTGCCGGAGGAGGTAACTCGCAGCAAGCCGTATTGCACTTCGGGGCCGATGACGAAGTGTCCGACGATGAAATCGAACCCGATACAGATGCCCGTGTCCCAGTTGCGGATCGTGTACGAAGCCGTTCGTGGAACCTTGGCACGCAACAGTCGGGAGAGGTAGGGACCGGCGTGGAGATCGAAGCGCGATGTCGGCGAAAGTCGGAATCCGACCGTCGCCTCGACCGGCAGATCGATGTAGGAGAGTCGCGTGGCACGGTCGCTTGCATAGTCGAAAACGTCGCTCGACGTCGTAGCGCCTTTCATGACGTAGCAGAGACCGGTTCGGAGTCCGAAATGTTCGTCGAAAAGATACCCGATATTCACTCCGCCGCGTAATCCCAGTTTGAGGTGTTGCTCGCTCAGCATCGAGGCAGACGCACCGACACGAAGGTCGACATGCAGTTGGGCCGATGCGCCGCATACGGCGAAAAGCAGCAGGAAGGTCGACACGATTTTTTTCATGACAAGATGGGTTTAAATTGGAAAATATTATTTTTTGTCTTTGCAAAGGTCGGGGGTCTTCCCCTGCGGATCAATACTGATTTATCATTAATGAAGACAATGCAACGGGAGTTCGAGGCTCTGCTGGATATGCAGCGGTTCGATGCCGGCGAGTTGGACTATGCGGTGCTCGATCGCCATGTGGCGCGGTTGACGCAGCTTTCGCAGGTGGTCAATAGCGGGATCACGGTTTTCGACATGTATCGACGGCGGCATGTTTTCAGTTCGTACAATTTCCCCGACCTGTTCCGTTACGACATGGATCGGATCGCTTCGGAGGATTCCGACTATTTTTCCGCGCGGATTCATCCCGACGACCTGCCGGACGTCCACCGCAACGGTATCGATTGCCTGCGGTTCATGCTCGGGCATAAGGAGCTGATCGATAACGGAAAATTCCTTACTGAGTACCGGATTGAAATCGGCGGCCGGTATGTGCGGGTCGTAGAGCAGTTCCAGGTTTTGGAATGCGATCGGAGAGGGAATATCTGGCTGACGCTGAGCGTGCTGGATATGTCGCCCAATCAAGGCTCTTTTGACGGGGTACGCAGCCAGCTGTTCGATTTCCGGGGTGGTCGGGCACTGCCTTTCGCAGGAGGCGGGGCATCGTCCGATCCATTATCGGAGCGCGAGCGCGAAATTCTGCGGCTCATAGGTAGGGGCCGGTTGAGCAAAGAGATCGCTGTCGAACTCTCGATCAGCGTACATACGGTCAACACGCATCGGCAACGCATTTTGGAGAAACTCCGTGCCGACAACTCGATGGAGGCCGTGCGTTACGCCGCCGAACGGGGACTGCTCGACTGATCGGGACGGATGCCGACGGGAGTACGGACGGGCTGCTGCAAACCAGGGCCTTATTTTTATCCGGCGGTTTCCCGGAAAGAATGCGTAAATTGGTCGAAAGGTTCGCTGTTGTGTCAAAATTTCCTATATTTGCCCCGCAATCTATACTTACTATTATTATTTAAACGCACAACACATGAGGAAATTTTTGACGATTTTCACCCTCTCCCTACTTGCGGTGTCATGTATCGACAACGACTACGATCTGTCGGACATCGATACGGACGACATCGGCATCGGAGACGAAAACTCGGTCTTCACCTGCCCGCTGATGACGCTGAGGGTCGCCGTCGCGGACATCGTGAACGAACAGGGGGATCTCGACGGTATCCTGGCCGAAGCCGATGTCTGGCTGCCGAACCGGCTGCCGGACGGCGCGGAGGCGGTCGACGTGAAACGGCTTACCGGCGGCGACGGACAGCAGGCGCAACAGGCCTATGTGCAGACGTTGCTGACGGCCTTGCAGGAGGAGATCGACGCCGATGCTTCGGACCGGAAGCTCGAACAGATCGCCCGACAGATCTATGCGGAGTATAGGGAGGATTTTCTCCCCGATTATCTCCCTGTCGATGTGGACGAGGCGGAGTATATCGCGGCGTTCAGGACCGTCTACCACCAGCAGGCGACGCACGATCTGATCTGGGAGAATATCGAACTGTTCGCCGCCCGTTACCTGACGACGAACCTTCGGATAGATGTCCGGCCCTTCGTCCTTTCGGGCATCGACGTGGGGGCGGACGTGCGCGACATGATCGTCGGCGGAGACGAATCGAAAACCTCGTTGTCGCTCTTCGGCGATATTGCGACCGACCTGCCGGTCTCCTTCTCGGCAGAACCGTCGTTCGAGGCCGAGGTGGAGGGTAGCGACCGCACGTTGTTCAGCTTTCCTTCCTTTACCGTCTTCCCGACGGCGGAGGCGCCCGTCGAAATCGAGGAGACGTCCGTCTCTGCGGATGCGCTGACGGTCATCTTCGACCAGGAGACCCGCATCGAACTGAACATGCAGCTGGAAAACTACTATCCCGGGCGTTCGCTCGATCTCGGACAGGGAATTACCATCAACCTGAAAGTTCGCAAGAAGGGCGGTTTAATCTTTAACGTTTAGTGACAGCCATGAAAAAATTGCTCTATACGCTGGCCGCCGTTCTCGTTTGCACGGGCGCAGCGGCGCAGAATCCCACGTTGTATTTCATGGAGGGGGTACCCCTGCGTTCGCAGATGAACCCCGCGCTGGCTCCGCAACGGGGTTATTTCAATATTCCGGTACTGGGCGGTCTGGCCGTGACGGCGGGCGGCAACGTCGCTCGACCACCTGCTCTTCCGCCGCGACGGCAGGCTGGTGACGCTGCTCAGTCCGTCGGTCTCGTCGGCCGACGCCCTTTCGGATCTCCATTCGGAAAATCTGGTCAATGCCGACATTCGGGTCAATCTGCTCGGTTTCGGCGCTTATACCGCCAACCGCAAGCACTTCTGGTCGTTCGACCTCAATCTGCGCACGAGCGTTTCGACGCAGTTCCCCTACGAGCTGTTCCACTTCTTCAAGACGGGCGAGCGCGCAGGTACGCAATCTGGGCCTCAGTTCGGATGCCTATGCGGGAAGCCGGGTTCAACTACTCGTTTCCTATCGGCGAGAAGTTCTATGTCGGTGCGCGCGTGAAGTTTCTGGTCGGGCTGGCCCGTGCCAAGTCCTATTTCACGCAGTTCAACGTCTCGCTCGGCGAGAACGAGTGGTATGCCGAGGCCGTCGGCGAATTGGAGGTCAACAGCAACCTGCTGACCATCCCCACCCGTCAGGAGGCGGGACAGGACGGGGTCTACCGCAATTACTACCAGCTCGACGACATGGAGTTCGACGCGAAGTTCAAGCCCGCCGGCTACGGTGCGGCCTTCGACATCGGTGCGACCTACGAGCCGATCCCGAACCTGCTGGTTTCGGCGGCGGTCAACGACATCGGTTTCATCGCGTGGAACAAGGCCAGTTCGATGCACGGCACTGTAAGCCGGAGGCTGACCTTCGACGGTGCGCAGGTCGATGCGTCGGGGGTCGCCGACATCGATTTCGATCTGGGCGAGTTGAAGTTCGAGCAGGTCGACGAAGAGAGCGCGACGCGGATGCTCCATTACACGATGAATCTCGGCGCCGAATACCGGCTGTGGGACCGGCGCGTCGGTTTTGGGGCGTTGTACCAGATTCACAAGTACGACTATGCGGCGCTGCACAACCTGACCGCTTCGGTCAACTTCCAGCCCGTGCGCTGGTTCGGGCTTTCGGGCAGCTATTCGTTCATCGACAATCGGGCCAGCGCGCTGGGGTTGGGACTGAACCTCAATCCGGGCTGGATCAATTTCTATGTCGCTACCGACGTGTTGCTGACCAAGAAGAGCGCGCAGTGGATTCCCATCAAGCAGGGGCGGATGAACTTCAATCTGGGCATCGGTGTCCCGATGGGGAAACGAGGGCTGCGCCAGCGCGATTGCATTCGGGTGAATGCGGCGTGCTGTCCGTCGCAGGAGCCGCTCACGGAGCAGCAGGAGCTTCGTATCAGGGAGCAGCAGCTCCGTGAGCAGGCGTCGGCGACCTCCGAGCAGATCGAAGAGGCTACCGAGCGCAGCGAGAAGGCGATCCGCAAAGCCGAACGCAGGGCGGCGAAGGCCGAACGGAAGGCGCGTAAAGCGGCCGAACGGGCGCAGCAGGAGGGCGATACGGCTTCGGTCGTCCGTGCCGCGGCCGATCTGCTGGCCGTGCGCTACTGAGGCGGGCGTATCGTCCGACAGAAATTCACCCCGGCGCAACGATCTGCGCCGGGGTGAATTCGTCTGGGTCGTCCCCGTTTTTGTCCGTTCCGGCGGTCAGGGCCGTGCGGCCAGTTCGGCGACGATCGCCCGCATCGCGTCGTAACGCTCCTCGGCGCTGCGGAGCAGTGCGTACTGCGCCCGCGTACGGACGAGGTTGTGGTCGGGCGACTTGATCTTGTAGTAGGTGTCGCCGTCGAGATAGTCCATCAGGAAGCGCAGCACCTGTTCGTAGGTGATGTAGCGTACCGAGAAGGCGAGTGCGTCGGTTTCGGCCGGTGTGAGGAAGGCGCGCGCCTCCGAGAGGTAGCCCTCGGCGAAGCCGCGGAACATGGCCATGTCGAGCCATACGTCGTCGAGGTTTTCGTCGTCTTCGCGGCCGTGGTTGGCGTAGGTGCGGATCGCGTCGCCGAAGTCGTTGAAGCAGGGCTGCGCAGCACCGTGTCCAGATCGATCACGCAGAGCACCCGCCCCTGGCGGTCGAAGAGGATGTTGTTGATCTTCGTGTCGTTGTGCGTCACGCGGCGCGGGATCTCGCCCGTTTCGACCCGCTGCCAGAAGCGGAGCATCTCGTCGCGGCGGCATTCGATCCATTCGATTTCGCGTGCCACCGACGCACGGCGTCCCGCGGCGTCGTGCGCGAGGGCATCGTCCCATTGCCGGAAGCGGAAACGGATGTCGTGGAAGCCGGGCAGAATGTCGGCCAGCGGTTCGCCGTAGTCGGCCAGCATCCGCTGGAAGCGGCCGATGCCTTCGCCGCCGCAGCGGGCCAGTTCGGGGGTCGAGGCGGACTGGCAGGTCACCGAATCCTCGATGAAGAGCGTCGCGGCCCAATAGTCGCCCGCCGCATCCTCGTAATAGAGCGCTCCGTCGTGCGTGGGGATGACGGTCATCACTTCGCGCCGCGGATCGCCGCCGGCGCGGCGTACCTTCTCCCTGAGAAAGGAGGTTACGCCCTCGATGTTGCGCATCATGGCGGGGATGTCGGTGAAGACGTTGCGGTTTTTGCGTTGGAGGACGTACCGCGCACGTTCGGTCGTGACGATGTAGGTGTCGTTGATGAATCCTTCGCCCAGCGTGGCGACCGACTGCACGGCGCCGTCGAGACGGAATTGTTCGGCTATTCGTTTCATGCGGTAGAGGGTTTGGGCAACCGTATCCGGGAATTGCGGAGAAGTCGCGGACTCCGCCTTCGGTTTTCCCGTCCGGTAGGATAAAGGTAATGAATTTTTTCTAACTTTGTGAACAGAACCCTGAAAAACCTCTTTCCCATGAAAACGCTCTTTCGTACAGCACTTCTTCTCGTCTGCGGTTTTCCGCTCTTCGCCTGCACGCCGCACGCCGCCTCGGACGCGCCTTACCGGATCGAGGAGGGGACGATCGTCTTCGCGGAACCCGCACGTGCCGAGGGGCAGTGCGACGTGCTGCAACTGCGCTGCGATCCGATTCCCGTCGTGCGCGTGGCCTTCATCGGCCTGGGTATGCGCGGCAGCACGGCCGTCGAGCGTTTCACGCAGCTCGACGGCGTGGAGATCGTCGCCCTCTGCGACAAGGTGCCCGCCCACGTCGAGCGGGCGCAGCGGACGCTTTCGGTACACGGCCTGCCGGCGGCGCAGGAGTTCACGGGCGCCGACGACTGGCGTCGCGTCTGCGAGTTGGAGGGTGTCGATCTGATCTACAACTGCACCGACTGGCAGATGCACGTCCCCATTGCGCTCTACGCTATGGGCGGGGCAAGCACGTGGCCGTCGAGGTGCCTGCGGCGCTGACCGTCGCCGACTGCTGGGCGCTGGTCGACGCGGCCGAACGGACGCGCCGCCACTGCATGATGCTCGAGAACTGCTGTTACGACTTCTTCGAGATGACGACGCTCAACATGGCGCGCGAGGGGCTGTTCGGCGAAATCGTCCATGTCGAGGGGGCCTATATCCACGACCTGCGCGAATTGCAGTTCGACCGCCGGCACGGCTACGTCGACATGTGGCGGCTCGAACACAATGCGCTGCATACGGGTAATCCCTATCCCTACGCACGGCCTGGGTCCGTTGTGCCAGCTGCTCGACATCCACCGCGGCGACCGCATGGAGCGGCTCGTCTCGCTCTCGTCCGACCAGTTCGGCATGAGCGCCTACGCCACGGCAGGAAGTACGGTGCGGAGTCGGCGGAGGCCGAGAGGCCCCTATGCGTTGGGCGACATGAATACGACGCTGATCCGCACGGCCAGGGGCAAGAGCATCCTCATCCAGCACGACATCACCTCTCCGCGGCCCTACAACCGGCTCCATACGATCTCGGGAACGAAGGGCTTCGCACAGAAATACCCGATCCGCAGTCTGGCGTTCGATCCCGACGCCCACCACCGGCTCTCGGACGAGCAGCTCGACCAGATGCTGCGCCGCTACGAGCATCCCATTACGCGCGAAATCGGCGAGAAGGCGCGCGAGGTGGGCGGCCACGGCGGCATGGATTTCATCATGGACTACCGGCTGGTCTACTGCCTGCGCCACGGCCTGCCGCTCGATCAGGACGTCTACGACGCGGCCGAGTGGTCGTCGCTGGCGGAGCTGACCGAAGCGTCGGTGCGCAACGGCTCGATGCCTGTCGCGATGCCCGACTTCACGCGCGGCGCATGGCGCAAGGTCGAGGGCTTCTCGCACGCGATGGCCGAGTGACGCCGGCCGCCCCGAACAGGCTCCGCCCCTGCCGCAGATCGTTGCGACAGGGGCGGAACGGTTTGAGGGGCAGGACTATTTGAGCGCCTGCAACACCCGGGGCATCAGCTCGGAGAGGGTGTTCTCGGTCTGAGCGGTGTAGAAATTCCCGTCGATGACCGCCTTGTCGTCGGTGGGGATGCACTCCCGCACCACCGTTTTGAGGAAGGGATGCAGTGCTACGCGTCGTCCCCCGGGCGATGCCCAGGTTGTCGTAGAGAAGCGCCGCAGCGCAGTGGCCGATCATCGGTTTACCCTGCTCGGCGAAGCGCTTCATGATGCGGAGCATCTCCCGGTTGAAGGGCTTGTCGGCGTTCTCGGCGAATTTGGGCATGGCGTCGCCGCAGGCGAAGACCAGCGCATCGTACTCCTCCTCGCGGCCCGCGAGACGGGACACCGTGTCGTCGAGGCGGAGGGCGACGCCCGAGTTGGTCGTCACCTGCGGCGTCTCGGCCACCGCGAACGTGCGGAACGGAATCCCGTTCTCGAAAAATGCTTCCAGATAGTGGAACAGTCCCGCTCCGTTGACCGGATCGACGACCAGAACAGCTGCTTTCTTTGCCATGATTGTGCGATTTTAAAGGTTCGTTTGTTTTCAACAGTCGTTTTCCCGCCTCGGCATAGCCTGAATAAGTTCGGCTCTGCGCTCGGCTTGGCGAAAACGTTCATTTTCATGCTCCATTTCTCGCCTCGGCATAGCTCGAACTGCGTTCGGCTCTGCCCTCGGCTTAACGAAAACGTTGACTGCACGGGCCCCGACGGGCCCGCATGATGTAAAGATAGGGCGGGGAATTGTAAAAAACAAGTACTTACCTTCGGGTAAGCAACTTACCTGCGGGTAACGAATCTGATCCGCAGCCGGTTGCGCGACGATTTTTCGTCGCGCGATTTTCCGCCGCGTGCCGCGCAGGGAGCCGAACGGGGGGGGACGTGCCGCACGAGTGTGCCGAGCAGAGGGGGGCATCGTGCCGCCGTCAGGCCGTCTGCGACGGTTCCGCACCGGCGATGTCGATGCGGCGGATCGCGTCGTCGAAGGCGTTGCGGTCGCCGATCGCGGCGTTGCGCAGCTGCGCGCGGTAGGTGTGGATCGTGGCGACCGAACAGTTGAGGATCGCGGCGATCTTGGCGCTGTGGGTCACTCCCAGCCGGATCAGCGCCAGGATGCGCAGCTCGGTATTCAGCGTCCGGGGCTGACGCGGCGAGAAGCGCTCCGCGTCGGTCATCAGCCGGTTGACGTGCGCCACGAAATCGGGGAAGAGGTGCAGGAAGGTCTCGTCGAAGATCGCCAGAAACTCCTTGTACTCGGCGTCGGCGGGGTTCTTGGTGCGCAACTCCCGTATCAGGGCGTCGCAGTCGCCGTCCTTGTAGACCTTCAACAACAGTTTGCGGTAGTCGTTGATGCGGACGATGTAGCGGGAGCAGAGGGGAGGTAGTGGCCGACGTATTCGTCCTTGATGTTGTTGGCGTCGCGCAGTTCGCCGTTGATGCTGCGGATATGTTCGTTCAGCTCCCGAAGCTGGCGGTTCATTTCGAGCCGTGCGGCGCTGATCTGCCGGATTTTTGCGGTAGTAGACCAGGATCGTGAAGAAACTTCCCAGCAGCACGACGACTAGCAGGCTGACGACGATCGTGACATAGCCCATCGCGCGGCGTTTGGCGTCGAGCGAGTCGATGTAGGCGCCTGCGATCTGCTGCACCATCTCGGACGACTGCTGCATCCGCGAACGGTAGTTGCAGTAGAGGGCATCCTCCGGGGGTGCGCAGGTCGTCGGCCGTCGCACGGATCAGGTACTCCTTGCGGCGGTCGGCGTCGCCCAGCTGTTCGTAGATGAGCGCCAGCCGGTAGGCGACCATCGCCCGCAGGTGCGTGTCTTCGATGCCGGCTTCGTATTCGGGCAGGAGCAGATCCAGCGCCTTGCGGGCTTCCCCCGCCTTGCAGTACATCATGGCTTCGAGCTCCTTGCGCGGGACGGAGCCTTCCGGCAGATTGCGGATGCGCAGCACGTTGTAGAATTGCAGCGAATCGCGGTAACGGGCTTTGAGCGCGGGATCGGCGCCGGAGAGCTGTTTGGAGAGGTAGGAGCGGTAGACGTTGTAGTATTCGCTCTTGTTTTCCGGCGCCAGACGGGTCGTGTCGACCTGATGCAGGATGCGGAAGGCTTCGCCGTACATGCCGCCGTTGAGAACGGTTTTGGCCAGATAGACCCGTGCACAGTTGATCCGCGTGCCGTCGCCGTAGCTTTGGGCCAGGGCGAGCATTCTGCGGGCGTAGTGGTAGGCCGAGTCGATGTCGTAGTTGTAGTACTCCTTGTAGATCTCCTCCGCCAGGGCGATCCGTTTGCGCGGGTCTTTTCGCTGCGGCGAGTTCGTCGCGCCGCGCTGCGATGCGGAGATTCTTCGTGCGGCCGTATGCGTCGCGCCGTTCGATGATACGGTCGAGCTCTTCGAGCGCCTTCTGATGGCGATCGGTACGGTCGGTACAACTCGTACCGATGCCGAAGAGCAGGACGGCGAGAAGGAG
>VOFI01001346.1_pt1 | contig 30001 bp, 45 predicted proteins | sample 5384131 | NCBI WGS metagenome assembly VOFI01 (sample SAMN12384728, study PRJNA508395) | human gut metagenome | isolation source: healthy gut H | host: Homo sapiens
CAGAAAGACGTTTTCCATGTTTGGCAGGACATCCCCGATGACCGGTCCGTGCAGGTGCAAGATCATACATGACAGAATCAATCCTTGCACTGCCAATCAGATCCAGATTCGGATATTCATCAACGATGGATATCAGGTTCTGTTTTGTATACCAGCTGTCACAAAGGATGATGACATGATCTTTGCTGTGAAATTCAGGCATAACCTGCCGGATCATGGAGGCTGCCAGTTCCAGTTTAGACTCTTTTTTCTGCCATATACGATAGCCAAGAGGAACGGAAAGATAATATACTTTATCCCCATTCCAGACAGGTACGCAGAGCATGACACTCACAAAGCAGTGTCCATTCAGATAGTTGGAACCGTTGTGTGCGGCATGGTCAAACAGTTTTGAAACATTTTCAAATTTTGTGCCAAATTTAGATACCATCGTATCATCCACGCACAGAAATACAGGCTGCGTCTGCAATGAATCCGGTATCAGCTTCAAAACAATCCTGACAGTAGTATTCATAAATCTGGAATAATCAACCTTTGCATAGGAACACGCATAATAAAATACATTCAGTGATTTCTCCGTTATTCTGGATAAAAATGCTGATATAGAAACCGGATGGAATGTGCGGATTCTAAGGCCAGTATGGATAATATCAGCAAAAATAAGGTATCTGCTGTCGGAACAGAAAAAGTTTCAAAATAAATCAAAAAATATTGATGAAGTCTGTCAATCAGTGCTTTTTCGTTGTATAATGCTTTTTGTCGTACAGAGTCACTTTCCTTTGTAATTTTTTCAGCAAACTCATTATACATCGGAAAGTCCTGTACGATATTTATTTTATGAAAAAGTTGTAAAGTGGTGTAAATTATAATAATCAGAGTCACTTCCTATAATATAAGAAATGACTCTGACTTCATTTGTCATGAGTTTCTAATAAAACTATTTATTGTGAAAAATGTTAGAACCCGTCAGTTGGAAGTATTTCTCTCTAAATTTTTGCGGCGCTTAAATTCTAATGGCGAAGCGTTGAACTGCTTCTTAAATGCCGAAGAAAACTTGCTTTGATTCAAATAACCAACTTGTTCTGCAATTTCCGATACAGATAAGTTTGTAGTAGTGAGTAATTCAGCAGCTCGTTGCATACGAACTTCACGTAAATAAATTGATATATTTTGACCATAAACTCCCCGAAAGTAGTTCTTCAGGCTGGTTTCACTGACGGAAAACTGTGCAGCCAGTTCCCACGCGGGATGGTGTTGGCGCAGATCAGAAGTGATGATTTTTTTCCACACGTTTTGCAATGTCTACCTGTGTTTCTGTGAAGAATGTGCAGGCTTGGGAAGGTGGTATTTCTTTCAGATTTTGAAGCAGTGAAAACAGGGCAAGGGTATAGATTTTCATTTGTGGGATTGCCAGCGGAACAGAAATATCCAGTAATGACCACAGCTTTTTAAGACTTCTTCTATCTCAGTAGTAACCGACGCAATATAAGTACCCCCATCCGGGCAGTAAAGATCTCTGAGTCTGTGGAAATCAATATCAAATTCAGCCTCTACCCAGGAGCTTTGAGCATTTACGGTATCCATATCCACAAAAACTCAATTCCTTCATAGATTCGGCGGGGATAAACGTATTGATGTCTGGCGAATCGTTCGGTTAAGGATATCTCCCCATCTTTCACATACACAAAGTTCCCGTTATTCAGGATGAGTTCGCATCGTCCTGTTACACAGTAATTTAAGAGCAATGGTCCTGTTTCCATGGAGCCATTATCGTGAAAGTCTGGGGCTGTCCAGGCGGGAGAATTCACAAAAAATATAAGCCAATGTAACTCCTGGGAACAGAGGAAAAAAAGTCATGGAACCTTTCCCCGTCTCTCTCCTTTAGAATGAGTTCTGCGCTAAATTCGCCCCTGTTTTATAGATATACCTGGAATTTCAATGCTTTTCTTGATAATTTCATCTATCTTCATTTTCTAACTCCTGTCATTTGGTCTGTTAACCGCTCTGTTTGAGCCTTGCACTTCTATTATAAAATCACAGTCAAAGTCAGTCAACAGAAAAAAACTCGGTGCTGTTTGGAGCTAAAAAGATGATTGGTTGTAGAGAATCAGCCGGTACTATGCTATCCTATAAAAGGTTAGAAGATGCTAACTGGAAAATGAATGTGGAGGTATTCATCATGAATAACAAGTTACAAGCAAAAGACCTCATTAACCTTGGTCTGTTCACGGTTCTTTACTTTGTCATTGGCTGCTGTGTCGCCATTCCGATTGGGTTTGTCCCTGATCTTTCTTCCTGTTCTCGGAAGCCTGTGGTCGCTGATCACCGGCATCCCATTCATGCTGTTCCTGACAAGGGTGAAAAAGTTCGGGATGGTCACCATTATGGGCATTTTGAGCGGCCTGCTGATGGGACTTACCGGCATGGGATTTTGGGGTGTTCCTGTGGGACTGATTTTCGGCCTGCTTGGGGATCTCATTTTGAAATCCGGCGACTATAAAAGTGCAAAGAAAAGCATCCTTGGTTATGCTGTATTTAGCCTCTGGATGGTGGGTACCTATATCCCCATGTATTTTATGGTGGAAGACTCCTGGGCGAGTTTTGCGGCCAGCTTCGGAGCGGAATATGCGGATCAGGTAATGGCTGTCATGCCGATGTGGAGCATAATCCTTGTGGTTGCCGGGATTTTTGTCTTTGCCATTTTGGGCGGACTGCTTGGAAAAACGCTTCTGAAAAACATTTTGCGAAAGCGGGCATCGCATAATGGAGGGGGTATCCTTTTCCGCCACAACGGACAAAAGGAAAGGAATCCGGCTCGACCCGCGTACGAAGTTGATTTTGCTGTTGACGGTTACTACATTGATGTTCAGCACCAGCAACGAAGGGATTATGAATTTTGTAAAACCTGTGTTAAGCCTAATCCCCTTTGTGCTGATCCTGTCGGAACGCCGCTTCAAAACGGCAGGCAAATACCTGCTTTTATATCTCGCCTGCTTTGCACTGGAACGCATAGCGCTGACGACATTAAGCAATCTGCTGTCCTTTGTGGTTTTGGCGATGACATCCATTATGACGCGGTTTGCCCCTGGTATTATGACGGGGGGCCTGGCTGCTTTCCTCCACCTCAGTCAGTGAGTTTATCGGTTCGATGGAACGTATGCACCTGACAGAGAAAATCGTCATCCCTTTGTCTGTTATTTTTCGTTTTTTCCCTACGATCAGCGAAGAATACCAGGCGATCAGTGATGCAATGAAAATGAGGGGTATCCGGTTTGGAGGGAAAAATCCATTTTTGATGGTGGAATACCGTCTTGTACCGCTGATGGTGTCTGTTGTGAAAATCGGAGATGAACTTTCCGCCGCTGCACTGACGCGGGGGCTTGGCGCTCCGGTCAAACGGACTAACGTATGTCAGATTGGTTTTCATGTTCAGGACATGATTGCGATCCTGCTCTGTGCTTTATGTTTCGCTCTGTTTTTGCTGGGACAGTATTTTTCTTTTTAAGGGGGTGGGCTTATGATAAAGATTGACCATATTTCATTTTCTTATGGAGAAGAGAATGAAAATACCGGCGGTGTTCGGGATATTGATCTAAATATAGAGGATGGTCAGTTTGTTGTCCTTTGCGGTGAAAGTGGGTGTGGAAAAACTACGGTCACCCGCCTGATTAATGGACTGATCCCCCATTATTATGAGGGAAAGATGACGGGAGAAGTATGGGTAAATGGAGCCAAGGTTTCCGAACAGCCCCTTTACGATACAGCTGCAGTTGTGGGCAGCGTGTTTCAAAACCCCCGGTCCCAGTTTTTCAATGTGGATACCACCAGTGAAATTACATTTGGCTGCGAAAATCTTGGACAGCCAGAAAAGACATCCGGGAACGGCTGGCAAAAACGGTTCGGGACTTCCGGCTGGAGAAGCTGATGGACCGTAATATCTTCCACTTATCTGGCGGGGAGAAACAAAAGATTGCCTGTGCCGGGGTATCCATTATGGAACCGGATGTTCTCGTTATGGACGAACCCTCATCTAACCTGGATACGGCTTCCATCCTTGATTTGAGAAAGATTCTTGCGTTTTGGAAATCGCAGGGGAAAACAATCATTGTATCGGAACATCGGCTTTATTATCTTCGCGGTCTAGCGGATCGGTTTATCTATCTGGCAGACGGGCAGGTGAGTCATGATTATTCTGCGGCAGAATTTGAGCAGCTCACGGAGCAGCAGCGTTCCGATATGGGACTGCGCACGTTTGCTTTGGGGCGTCTCCTGCCTCCGGTTTTACCGCAGCAGGCAAAGACCGCCCTTGCGCTTCGTAATTTCCACTTTGCCTATAAAAACGAACCGGAAACCTTACATATCATGGATTGTGAAATCCCTACGAACCGGATCGTTGGAATTATCGGGAATAACGGCGCCGGGAAATCCACTTTTTCACGCTGTTTCTGCGGCTTGGAGAAGCGCTGTGGGGAGATTGTCTGGAACGGAAAGAAATACCGTCCGAAAGACCGGCTGAATACCTGCTATATGGTCATGCAGGAGGTAAATCATCAGCTTTTCACCGAGTCGGTCCTTGATGAAGTGCTGATCAGTATGGAGGAAGCAAACCAGAAGCGGGCAGAAGAAATCCTAAGTCGGTTAGATTTACTGGATTTTAAGGAAAGGCATCCCATGTCCCTGTCCGGAGGCCAGAAACAAAGGGTTGCGATTGCTTCGGTAATCGCTTCAAAACGCTCGATCCTGTTTTTTGATGAACCGACCAGCGGCCTTGATTACAGGCATATGAAAGAGGTTGCAAATGTATTACGGCAGGTCAAGGATGCCGGAATCACTGTGTATGTCATTACCCATGACCTGGAACTGATTTTAGATTGCTGTACGGACATCATTCATCTTGAGGATGGTTCGATTATCGACCAGTACGGAATGGATGAAGATGGCCTCAGAAAAATAAGAGAATACTTCATAAAGGGGGGATCTGAAAAATGAAGGAAGAAAAGAAAGCGTCGCCAATAAGTGTTTTATTGGGCTGGGGCAAGCCCTATCATGGAAAATTCATCGGCAGTGTTATCCTTGCGGTATTAGGCGTGGCCTGCCAGATGGTGCCCTATTTCTGCGTGGCGAATATTGTCACAATGATGTTGTCTGGGGAACAGAATTTTTCCCGCTATGTGACAGGTTGCATGGTCGCACTTTGCGGCTACCTAGGGGAAAGTGCTGTTTTCCAGTCTTTCTACAACGATTTCCCACACGGCGACCTATTACACGCTGCGGGATATCCGGTGGAGGCTGACAGGAAAACTGGCCCGCGTCCCGATGGGGACGATTTTAGATACTCCGTCCGGCCAGTACAAAACGACGATTGTTGACCGGGTTGAAGGCATGGAATCGACCTTCGCACACCTGCTCCCGGAAATGACCGCAAATGTGCTGGTGCCTTTGGTGATTGTCGTATATCTGTTCGTTATGGACTGGCGCATGGCACTCCTGTCCCTTGTTACGCTGGTAGTCGGTCTTGCCGTAATGTCTGTCGGTATGATGAGTTACCCAAAGAAATGGGAGGGCGCGGTCAAAGCCGGGAAAGATATGGCGAACGCCATTGTGGAATATATCGGCGGGATTGAGGTGGTAAAAGCGTTCAGCCAGTCCGCCGGTTCCTACAAAAAATATTCTGACGCGGTGAATTATAACGCCAACTATTATGTGGACTGGATGCGTGAAAACCAGAAAACCATGAGCGCCTACAACGCCATCCTGCCCTCAGTGCTGATTTGCGTGCTGCCCTGCGGTTTTGCATTCTGGCTCTCCGGCAGTCTGGAATTATCTGCGTTCCTCTCCATTGTGATTTTCTCGCTGGGGCTGCTCGGGCCGATCATGTCCGTCTTTACTTTTACGGACGATTTGGCTGTACTGGGGACAAATGTGGAAGAAATCAGCCAGCTTCTGAACGCCGAAGAACTGAACCATAAAGAAACGCCGGTAAATCTGGCAGATACCAGTATCGGACTCGACCATGTTTCCTTTTCCTATGATGGGGAAAACGAAGTGTTGCATGATGTGAGCCTTTCCATTCACCCCGGAACCATGACCGCCCTTGTAGGGCCGTCCGGCTCCGGCAAGTCTACGGTGGCGAAGCTGATTGCTGGGTATTGGGATGTTACGTCCGGCAGTATTACCCTGGGCGGCCATGAACTGAAGGATATGCCGCTGTCTGAAATTGCAGACCAGATTTCCTATGTATCTCAGGACAACTACCTGTTTAACCGCAGTATCCGGGAGAATATCCGCATGGGCAGGCCGGACGCCACAGATGCGGAGGTGGAGCAGGCAGCAAAACAAAGCGGCTGCGACGCCTTTATCCGCAAGCTGGATCATGGCTATGATACGGTTGTCGGCAGCGCCGGTTCCCATCTTTCCGGCGGTGAACGCCAGCGGATTGCTATCGCCCGCGCCATGCTGAAAAATGCGCCGGTTGTCATTTTGGACGAGGCAACTGCCTACATCGACCCAGAGAATGAGGCGCTGGTGCAGAAAGCAATCTCCGCCCTGACGGCAGGCAAGACCCTGATTGTGATCGCACACCGGCTGTCTACCATCATCAATACAGATAATATCGTTGTGGTGAAGGATGGAACCATCCACGCACAGGGTACGCATGAGAAGCTGCTGGAAACCTGCCCTCTCTACCGGGATATGTGGCAGGCGCACATCGGCGCGAAAGACCAGATGTAAGGGGGTGTTGTCAGATGTATGGAACATTGAAAAAATTATTGCGTTTGCTGGCAGCAAAGAGGGACTGCTGAAAAAATCCCTGCTGTTTGCGTTCCTCTCCGGCCTGTTTGCGGCTTTACAGTTTGCCGCCCTCTTTATCGTGGTGGAGGCGCTGGTATCCGATAACCGGGACAGACGGTTTATCTGGATTTCTTTGGGCATCATGGCTGTTTCCCTGGTTGGAAGGATCATCACGACCTATTTTTCCACGATGGAGCAGACGGAAACCGGCTATTGCATGGTGGCGGAAAAGCGTATCCACATCGGAGATCGGCTGCGCTACATCCCGATGGGCTACTTCAACAAGAATAGTATCGGGAATATTACCGCTATCGTTACCACCACGTTAGGGGATGTGGAAAATTCGGCGGCGCGTGTGCTGGTATCTGTGTTGGGCGGTATTTTTCAATTCGGTGGCGCTTGTCATCGTCCTGCTGGTTTTTGACTGGAGGATCGGTCTGATTGCCGCTATTGGCGTCCTGATTTTTATCTTGTAGCGGCGGAGCTTGCGCTCCGTAAATCTGCATGCTTAAGCGGAGTACGGCAGCATACACAGGAAAGCCTTGTGGAATCCGTCCTGGAGTATATCCAGGGGATGGGGATCGTGAAAGCCTTCGGTATGGGAGAAGGACAGCACACAGTCCATTGACAGCGTAATCAAGGCAAGCTGCCGGGACAATCTGAAACTGACAAAAGCCAGTGTCCCCCTATGATGCCCTGAAACAGGTTGTTGTCCGGGTGTTCAGTGTTTTGCTGCTCCTGGCCTCCATTTACTTCTGGCTGAACGGTTCCCTGTCATTGGCCTATGGCGTGATTTTGGTAATTGCTTCTTTCATGGTATTCAACGATTTGGAGAACGCCGGGAATATGGCCTCCCTCTGCTGCAAATGCTGGCGGCCTCGATGGATACGGCAAACTCCATTGATGACACGCCGGTCATGAATGAAAAGGGGGCGGATGTGGTTCCGGCATCCTCGGAAATCGTATTTGATAACGTGGACTTTTCCTACAAGGTGAATGGCTGCGGAGCAGACAGAGAAGGTGGTCTGGGCCACGCAGACCGAAAAATTCTGGATCATGTCAGCTTTACGATCCCTGCCGGAACGACCACTGCCATTGTCGGCCCGTCCGGTTCTGGCAAGACGACTATGTGCAACCTGATTGCCCGGTTTTGGGATGTGAATGCCGGGAAAATTACCATAGGCGGTACGGATGTATGGGATTTTAAGCTGGACAGCCTGATGAAGAATATCTCGATGGTGTTCCAGAGCGTGTACCTATTTGCAGATACGATTGAGAACAATATCAAATTCGGCTGTCCGGACGCCACGCACGAACAGGTGGTAGAGGCGGCGAAAAAGGCTTGCTGCCATGAATTCATTTCCGCCCTGCCCGATGGGTATGATACGTTGATCGGGGAGGGCGGCGGAACCCTGTCCGGCGGTGAGAAGCAGCGTATTTCCATTGCCCGCGCCATACTGAAAAACGCCCCGATTATCATTCTGGATGAAGCCACAAGCAGCGTTGACCCGGAGAATGAGGATGAACTGCAGCGGGCTATCGAGGCATTGACCCATGACAAGACCATCATCATGATTGCCCACCGCCTGAAAACCGTCCGGGGCGCGGATCAGATATTGGTATTGGATGATTCCCATATCGTCCAGAGCGGCACTCATGCAGAGCTGATCCAGCAGAAGGGCCTGTATGCGGATTTCGTATCCGCAAGACAGGAGGCTATCGGCTGGAAACTGGCACAGTAAGGGAGGCAGAAATGAAGATTTATGCGTCGGGCGAGGACTATTTAGAAGCAGTCCTTGTATTGCAAAAGAGAAAAAGTCATGGTTCGTTCCGTTGATCTTGCCCGGCACATGGGATTCAGTAAACCGAGCATCAGCCATGCAGTAGGTGTGTTAAAGAATGGCGGTTTCCTGACTGTCGATGAAGATGGATACCTCAATCTGACTAATGCCGGGCGGGAGGTTGCCGAGAAAATTTATGAACGCCATCAGTTCTTTACGGAGCAGCTTGTAGCTGTCGGGGTTGATCGGGAAACTGCAGAAAGAGATGCCTGTCGGATAGAACATGTAATCAGTGAAGAAGCTTTTGAAAAATTGAAAACTTCGGTTGAAAAACAGAGCAATGATACAGCATAACTTGAATGAATTATTTAGCACAGAAATTTGCATCTAATTAACAGATATTATCTATATATTGTGCTTGAAATGTTGACGCAAACAAAATCTGGTGCTATGATAAATGTGTAAACAGTTTCATTCAGGAAATATTCTGAATAAGAAATTTCAAATCCCGGAGTGGTCCGGGATTTGAAAACAGATTGTGAAAACGCACCGAAGAAGTCCGTTCGGGCTTCTGTAATATTGGTTCAGGCGCCAGCCTGAAAAGACAGAAATGACATCAAAAGCAAAGAATTGTTTTTTGGTGTCTTTTTTTTATGTTCAGGCTGGCGGAAGGAGAAAAAAGACAAGAAGAGCCTTTGATCGGATAGATTATAAAACGAGCAGGAAAGCGGGAAACAAAATGAAAACTAAAAAACAAAGAAACTGATGTGGAGCGTAGAAAGGAAATGTTTGCGGCATAATAAAAAAATATCCGATGTCTAGATAATAGAAAAATGTTTTGATTTAATGGAGTATTATTGTGGCAAGTAAGAAGAGATTAATTGAAGGTGAATATTATGAAGTTTAGGGTATGGAATGACAACATTATTTAAGAACAGATATTGGGGAATGTCGAGCTTAGATAAAACCCAAAACCATTTGGAGCGATTTTGAACCGTTCAGAGTGGCGCTGATGTTCTGATTCTTGTATAGTATAGATGTGCAGAATCGTTCTGCACAAATTTTTACAGAATGGGTTAGATTGTGCTAACCTTTGGAGGAATACCTATGGAAAGAATAAGTTACAGGCAAAAGACCTAATCAATGTTGGTATCTTCACAGCCATCTACTTTGTTTTGTTCTTTGCAGGTATGATGTTGGGATATATACCAATTTTCATTCCCCTGCTTGGGCTGGTTTGCCCGATTATTTGCGGCATCCCTTTTATGCTGTATCTTACAAAGGTAAAAAAAGTTTGGCATGGTAACACTGTCTGGCATTATCCTTGGATTGCTGAATATGCTGATCGGCAGCGGCGTCTTGGTTTTAATTTTCGGTATTGTTTTCGGTGTTGCGGCTGACCTTATTATGAAATCTGGCAAATATAAAAGCTGGAAATTCACCCTGTTGGGTAACGGTGTATTTTCCTGTGGATTATGGGTTTTGTGAGCCGGATGTTTCTGACCCGTACCGAGTTCTTTGATTCTCTTGTCAGCAGTTATGGGCAGGAGTATGTCGATACGCTGATGTCTTATACGCCTGGTTGGATGTTCCCAGTTCTGTTTGTTGTTACATTCCTCGGCGGCATCCTGGGTGCATTACTTGGTAAGGCCGTATTGAAGAAACATTTTGAAAAAGCAGGCATTGTATGATGGCAGAAACCACAGGATTACCTTTTGAAAAAAAAGGCAATCATCCCAATAGACCCACGCACTAAAATTTTTTCTTACTGTTACCGTCAGTACCATTATGGTGGCAGGAGGAACAGGCGGAATTATGACTGTTATACGGCCCTGCCTGATGGCGTTCCCTATGTGCTTGCTGCTCTTATCGAAACGATGGAAAAAAGCGTTCTGAAATTCTCCGCGATGTATGCTGTCTTATTTGCGTTAGAGCTGACGGTATTGCCATTGTTAACTGGAACATGGAATTTTGTCTTGGGTGCAGCTATTGGCATTTACACACATATGTTACCAGGGTTCATCATGGGATACTATTTGATTGAATCCACAACAGTCAGTGAATTTGTAGCAGCTATGGAAAGGGTACATATCCCGCAAGGGTTTGGGATTATACCAACAAGCATTTTTCATTTTCGGGCAATGGACCTGAAAATCCGAAAAATCGCAAGCGGGTACTCGCTTGCTATCGAAACCCTACCTTCTATTTCTCCCTCTACTAATACTACAATTAGAAGGTGGAAAAATGGCTGTATCCGCAAAGAAAAACAGAAAAAGGCCACGGCTGAACCTCCATTCATGGTGTGATCCATCATGGCCCTAGCTACACAAGGAATACAAATTGACTTTTCCAGGTTGGTGTTGTAAACTATGATTAGTTTTAGCTAACCATAAGGGGGCACTCATACATGACAGATATGGAAAAAGTAAAGATTCATGGTGTCCCGGAAACCATGCTGCAGACTCTGTTTGCCCGGGCGGCCCATTCTCAGAAGAAGGAACATAAATTTTATGATGCGAAGGCTATAGAGATCGTGAAGCAGCTGGACTATGACTTTTTCCAAGGCGGAGAAGGATGCTGCCATGAGCAGCGGTGTGATTGCCCGCACCATTCTGTTGGATCAGATGGTGGGTGCCTTTTTAGAGGAACATCCGGATGCAACTGTTGTTAATATCGCCTGTGGCCTGGATACACGGGTCTACCGGCTGGATAATGGACAGGCTCGCTTTACCTGGCGCCTGAAAAGCGGTAAGGAACTGGAGAGCATAGTGTCAGGGGGCTTACATGGATCGAGGATGTGAGTTTGGTCGAAGGGATGAAGGAACTGTATCCTGTCTATAAGTTGCTGGGATGGATACAGCCTGTTAAAAACCTTTCTAACAAGCTGGTAATACTGAGAAAATAGGATAGATATAAACTGCCATTCAGCTTTGTCATAGGAGATGCGTCAGCCATGGAGAAATTGAATTATTTAAGACAGGACAAAAAAATACCGGGGAAGGAATCCTTTGTGACCTATGTGGATTTTCAGGTAAAGGATGGCACCGCCGATATGTGGCTGTATGACATTTTTCCGGGAGTACAGCTCATGGTTGTAGATTTTTCTTCTGAGAGCTGTTTCGAAGCGGTGAAAAGCAGAATGTAATCGGGATCAATCATTGCCGGAAGGGGCGGTTTGAATGTGCGTTTGACAGCCGGAATTATCTCTATTTGGGAGAAGGCGATATTACCCTGAACAGCCAGATGCACCCGCCAATCGCGTCTTCCTTCCCCTTGAACTACTTTTATGGGTCCACTATTATTTTGTTTCCGGAGGTCATGAAGGATGTACCGGAGCTTCAGGCCTTTCAAATCAGTGCGGAGGCAATCACAGAGAAATATTCTCTTGAATCAAGATCCCCGGTATTTCGCCGCAATGCGGAAATAGAGCATGTATATCAGGAACTGTATACACATCTGGATCGTCCGTCTCTGCCCTTTTTGCGACTGAAGATTTTGGAGCTCCTTTATCATTTCCAATTCAGACAAACTCTTTTTGAGGAGAACCAGGACTATATTTCGGGAGTGACTGTGGAGCGGATCAAGCATGTCAGGGGGAGCATCTGGTACAGGATATGGAACACCGGACCAATCTGAAGGAACTGGCATTGGAGCACAATTTAAGTCTGACACAGTTAAAAGATGGATTCAGGCAAATTTATGGCGAATCACCTTACGCATATTTGCGTAGTTACAAAATGCATCGGGCGGCACAGCTTTTGCGCCAGTCAGATAAAAAAATCAGCGAAATTGCGCTGGAAATGGGTTATCAGAATCCAAGCAAATTTTCAGAGGCATTCCATGCGGTGATAGGCTGCAGACCAAGTGCCTATCGAAAGGAAAAAAGTAGAAGAAAATCATAGTGACACCTTCCGGATGGAGGTGTCATTTTTTGGCTTTTGGAGCATTTTGCAGAAGGCATGGCTTTTCGGAGTGGCAAAAGGATCTTTCACATGGTAATATGTTTAAGTTAGCATAGACTAACTCAAAATACAGAAAGGAAAGAAATACATATGAAAACAAAACTTACAACAAAGGATTTAATTACCGCAGGCGCCTTTGGCGCAATTTATTTAGTGCTGCTCACGGTGTTGTCTTCAGTCCTGACCATTGTTCCAATCCTCTTTCTGGCAACGCCGTTGATTGCCGGCATCATACTGGGAACTGTGTATATGCTGTATGCCACCAAGGTGCCGCGCACCGGTGCGATCCTGGTGCTGGCGATCTTGGTGGGGCTGATTACGTCCATGGCAACCATTTATCCGCTGATTTTTGCAGTTGTATGGGGATTAATCGCTGAACTCATTACCGCAAAAAGACGCAAATCTGCAGGTGCTCTGGCAGTCAGCTACTGTGTGTTCAACCTGACTTCTATGGGTCCCTTCTTTGCCCTTATTCTGGCAAAGGACGCCTTCTTAGAAAGTTGTGCAGGGTACTATGGAGAAGAATATATCGCAACGCTGGATAAGCTGACGCCCAGCTGGATTGTTCTTGTGCTGATTGCTTTGGCTTTGGTGGGCGGATTACTTGGCGGTCTGTTTGGAAGAAAGATCCTGAAAAAACATTTTGTGAAAGCCGGTATTACAGCGTGAACCGCGAAAAGATTTCCAGTGGTCTTTTGGATCCGAGAAGTAAGCTGGCGGTATTTATTGCCGCCTGCCTTTCGGCATTTTCCGGGCTGACACATCCGCAGGAATTTGTCCTTCTTGCCCCCTGTGTGTGGGGATAACGCTTCTGTGCCAGAAATGGAAGAGGGCTTTTTATACCGGTCTTATCTTTGCAGTTATGTTTTTATGCGATCTGTTTCTAGCACCGCGATTGTCAGGGATACTGCAGAATATCATCATGCTGGCATGTCATTTCTGCCGGTTTATTTTACCGATGTTTGCAGCCTTTTATATTGTGACACAGACTTCTAGGATTGGGGAATATATCAGTGCATTTACTCAGATGCATCTGCCAAACGAGGTCATCATTCCTCTGGCGGTGATGCTCCGTTTTTGTCCCGACTATCCAGGAAGAATGGCAGATGGTGAATCAGGCGCTCCGGTTAAGAGGGATGGCGCTGACATGGAAAAATGTTCTTCGTCGTCCGCTGCAGATGATGGAATATATGCTGGTTCCCTTTTTGCTGCAGTGCTCGGTTATCGTGGATGAGATGTCAGCTGCTGTTATGGCGCGGGGGTTTGACAAAAATATGCCGCGAACCAGTTATGCGGAGGTTCAGATGAAGGCTCTGGATTGGTGTATAATAGCTGTCTCTGCCGGACTGCTGTTCTGGAATCTTTGTTTCTGAGGAAGGGAGGAGATGTTTTGATCAAACTGAATCATGTTTCCTTTTCTTATCAGAATGGGAAGCAAATGAAATGCAGGTGCTGTCTGATGTAAGCTTTCAGGCATCACGCGGAGAATGTGTGGTACTTTGTGGGAAAAGCGGATGTGGGAAGACGACCATGCTTCGCCTGGTAAACGGTCTTATCCCTCATTTTTATGCCGGGAAACTGGAGGGAATGTCCTTGTAGGCGGACAGGAAATGCAGCAGACACCGTTGTCCCAAACGTCCCGGATTGTGGGAAGTGTCTTCCAGAATCCCCGTACCCAGTTTTTCCATCTGGATACGACCGGAGAGATGGCTTTTTAATCTGGAAAATCAGAATGTCCCCCCGCCCGCAGATGAAGAAGCGTCTGGAGGAGGTGTCCTATCGTCTGAACCTGCAGGAGCTGATGGACCGGAATATTTTTTGAACTGTCAGGCGGCGAGAAACAGCAGATCGCCTGTGGCTCCGTTTATGCGGCTTTACCGTCGGTCATCGTTATGGATGAGCCTTCTTCTAATCTGGATATGGAGAGCATCCGAAAACTGCAGAAGTTGATCCGCATGATGAAAGATGAAGGAAGAACTGTGCTGATTTCAGAGCATCGGCTGTGGTATCTGGAGGGAATCGCTGACCGTTATGTGCTGCTGGAGGATGGCCGGATCAGGCAGGAATTTACGCCGGAAGCAGCGGCAGATCTTTCGCTGGAGAAGCGCAAAGCGTTGGGACTCAGGGCAGTAAAGCAGGAGCAGCTTTATGAACTGAGGCCCGATATGGGGCTGATAAAACAAAAGAGTACCGGGCTGGAAATAGATGGGCTTCAGTTTAGCCGCCAGATGCGCCAGGTACTGAATGTGCCGCATTTAGAAATACCGTCAGGGGGCAATCGTAGCGGTGATCGGAGAAAACGGTGCCGGGAAATCCACTTTCAGTCTTTGCTTGGCAGGTCTTTTGAAGCATACGGGTACAGTACGGATCGACGGCAAGAAGATCGCACATAAAAAGCTGCCGGAGCAGGTCTACCTGGTCATGCAGGAGGCAGGACATCAACTGTTCAGCGATACGGTATTGGGTGAATTGACCTTGAATAATCCGGCACTGTCAGAAGAAAAGGGCAAAGAGGTTTTGACAACGCTGGGCTTAAATGGTATGGAGAACCGTCACCCTGGCTCCCTCTCCGGAGGTCAGCAACAAAGGCTTTCTCTGGGAACAGCTCTTTGCATGAAACGAAAACTGATGCTCTATGATGAGCCGACCAGCGGTCAGGATGGAGAAAATCTGCTGCGGACAGCGGAACTGATCCGTGCAGCCAATAAACAGGCAGCCAGTACCCTGATCGTGACACATGATCCGGAGCTGATCTTGCGCTGTGCGACCCATATTCTGCATATCCACGCAGGGGAAGTAAAGAAATTTATACCGCTTGATGAGAGAGGAGTGATTTATATGAAGAAGGTATTTGGCGAGGATGCGCAGACAAAGAAGCCGCAGAAAACCGGTATTCCGCGCCTGCTAGAGTTTACAGGACGGCATCGTCCCCTACTGGGCGCTGCGCAGTTGTTGTCCGGCATCAGCGCCTTGTTCCTTCTGGGACCGTTTGTGTGTGTTTATTTTGCGGCTCGTGCGCTTTTAACCGGACTGACCGGAGGAGGTTTTGTTATCTCGTCCCTGGTGCAGTGGGGTTTGTGGGCATTGGCGCTGGAACTGGCCGGGCTGATCATTAATTTTGCGGCACTTATGTGCTCCCCATACCGCAGCTTTTCATACAGAAAAAGAATTTAAAAATGGCAGCGCTCCGTCATTTGTCCAGGATGCCAATGGGGTATTTTGAGGAAAATCCCAGCGGTAAGCTAAGAAAAATCATTGATGAAAACAGCGCCCAAATGGAGACTTACCTTGCCCATCAGCTGCCGGATCTGGTGAGCGCTCAGGTCACGACGGTTGCCAGCCTTGTGCTGATGCTGGCTATGGACTGGCGCATTGGCCTTCCGCTGATCGTTCTGATGCTTGCAAGCTTTGCCTGCCAGATGACAATGATGGGCGAAAAAACCATGAATTTCATGAAGCGCTATCAGGACGCTCAGGAGGAAATGAACCACGAGGCGGTGGAGTATGTCCGGGGAATCTCCGTGATCAAGGTATTTGGACAGTCGGTACATTCGATACGGCGCTTCAAGGAAGCGATCAATGCTTATCGGGATGACGCACTGGCCTTTACTATGGCCTGCAAGCCCGGATATGTGGGCTTCAATACTGTGGTCAATGCCGCTTTTCTTGTGCTGATCCCTGCCGCACTCATCGGCATGACTTCGGCGGGAGATTTGACTGCCTTTATAGAGAATTTCCTGTTTTATCTGATTTTTGCACCTGCATGCGCATCTGTTCTCAACAAGATCATGTACATGAGCAACTATAAGATGCAGGCTATGGAATCTATGCGGCGGATTGACACAATTCTGCTTGCCAGAGAGCAGTCAGAGGCACAGGAGCCGCAAATGGCACAGGGCAGCGACATTTGCTTTGAGCATGTGACCTTTACCTATCCCACAGGCGAACAGCCTGCGGTTTCAGATGTCAGTTTTTACAGCAAAAGCCGGAACCGTTACGGCACTGGTGGGACATTCCGGCTCCGGCAAGACCACCATCGGGACCCTGGTCCCCCGCTTTTATGATGTGCAGGAGGGGCGCATTACGCTGGGCGGCGTGGAACTTTCTGAGATTTCCCGACAGGAAGTCATGGGAAAGATTGCTTTTGTCTTCCAGAATCCCAAATTACTGAAAACAACACTGGAGGAAAATATCCGCGGCGGCTGCAAAAAATGCCAGCCGGGAAGATATCCTGCGGGCAGCCCGTCTGGCACAGTGTGATGATATTCTGGCAAAGCTGCCGGAGGGCATTGACAGCATCGTGGGTGGGAAAGGCGTCTATCTTTCCGGAGGAGAAGTACAGCGGGTGGCTATTGCCAGAGCAATTCTGAAGGACGCACCGGTCATCATTCTGGATGAAGTCACGGCATTTGCCGACCCGGAAAATGAGGTACAGATTCAGGCAGCCCTGAAGGAACTGACAAAGGGAAAAACAGTCATTATGATTGCGCACCGGCTGTCCACCATTCAGGATGCGGATCAGATCCTGGTAATGAAAGCAGGGCGTCTGGTAGAACAGGGAACGCATCAGGAACTGCTTGGTAAGAATGGCGAGTATGCCCATATGTGGGCAGATTACAATCAGGCAATCGCCTGGAAGATTGACCGGAAAGAGGAGGTGAAACCATGCTGAAGAAATTATTCGCATTAAGCGATCAGGGGGAACGGGAATTAAAGTACGGGATTGTGGCAACTACGATAGGACATTTGTGCATCATGGCTCCCATTTCCCCTCTTGATGCTAGTGACCATGGGACTTCTGAACAGGCTCTGCGGGGAGACTGGACTGACAATGCAGCCAGGAGTGATAGTTCTGATGGCGGCGGTTCTCTTACTTTTTGATTTTCATAACCCAATGGGTTCAGTATAACCTGACTTATAAAGTGGCTTATGAAGAAAGCGCTAACCGGAGAATTACCCTGGCGGAAAAGCTGCGGCGGCTCCCACTGGCATTTTTCGGTCAGCGTGATCTGTCTGATCTGACAACAACCATGATGGGTGACTGCTCTAAACTGCAAAGAATTTTTTTCCAATGCGGTTCCCAGTCTCTTTGGAACAGTCATTATGTTTGTGATTGTGTCCGTGGGGCTTTTGATCATGGATTGGCGCATGGGGCTGTGCATTGTTCTGCCGGTACCGGTAGCTACGCTTATTTTGATAGCGGCCAGAAAGGCCCAGACAAAAGCGGAAAGCCGCAATTATGACGCTCACCGTGCCGCTTATGATGGGGTGCAGGAATATCTGGATACCATACAGGAGCTTCGCTCCGCCGGTCTGGAACAGGAATACCTGGATGGAGTTGAGAAAAAACTGGATTATGTGGTAAAGTGTGCGTTTCGTAATGAGCTGGCTCCAGGTACTGCTGTGACGTTGGCGCAGCTGACAGTACGCTTTGGGCTGGTGGCAGTTCTGCTGGTTGGAGGTCTGTTGGTAGCTCAAAATATGCTGTCCGTCAATATGTTTATTCTTTATCTGTTGGTAGCAGGCCGTGTTTATGAACCCTTTGGTTCCTGCTTTATGCTGATGGCGGAACTGTTTTCTGCATTTGTCAGCATTGAGCGGACGAAGAAGATGGAAGCGACAGTGGAGCAGACTGGTCAGCCTGTTTGTAAGAACAATGGGTACGACATTGAGTTTAAGGATGTTTCTTTTTTTTCGTACAATGATGAGCTTGTACTCAATGGGATTTCCTTTGTAGCGAAACAGGAGCAGATCACTGCGCTTGTAGGCCCTTCCGGCAGCGGAAAGTCTACTGTTTCCCGTCTGGCAGCCCGGTTCTGGGATGCAGATACCGGTCAGGTACTGCTGGGTGGCGTGGACGTGACGACTGTGGAGCCGGAAACGCTGTTTAAGAATTATGCCATCGTCTTTCAGGATGTGACCCTTTTTGACGATTCCGTTATGGAGAACATCCGCCTTGGTCGGGCGGGGGCGACAGATGAGGAAGTGCTGGCGGCAGCCAGGGCAGCTCAGTGCGAGGAGTTTGTTTCCCGTCTGCCTGGCGGCTATTACAGCAATATCGGTGAGAATGGCTGCGCCCTTTCAGGAGGCGAGCGGCAGCGTATCTCTATCGCCCGGGCGATCCTGAAGGATGCGCCGGTAGTTATTTTGGACGAAGCCACAGCTTCCATGGATGCGGAGAATGAGAACTTGGTTCAGCAGGCACTGTCCGTGTTGCTGCAGGGGAAAACTGTACTGGTTATTGCGCACCGTATGCGGACGATTGCAAACGTCGATAAGGTTGTTGTCCTGGAACAGGGCCGCGTCGCAGAGACGGGAACGCCGGAGGAACTTCTGAATCAAAAGGGATTGTTCTATCGTTTGGCTGAAGCACAGACGGTACATCGATAGAGCTTCGGGGAATCAGAAAAAAACAATGCAGACAGGTATGACAAAGGGAGTCAATGAAAATGAATCAGATGAGTGTACTCGTAACAATATCTTTTGCGATTTATTGACGAGCCTCGGTGTGGGTGAAAAAACCGCTATGGATGATGCCTGCCGTATGGAACATGCTGTTAGTAAAAAAGAGTTTTTGGCCCTTATGATGCTTGCTGAAAATCTCTCCAATGTTTGAACAGAACAGTTACAGACAGCTAATAAAAGAGTAAAAAGATGGCCGCCTATGAGGAAATTATCCTTTTTAGCATCCTCCCCAAGAAGGAGGTCTACATAATCGAATACTCTTGCCCGATAAAGGGGCGTGGATAGTCAAAGCACTGTCCACGCCCCTTTTTGATTCGACAGCTTTCTTCAGCATTTGCTACGACATTTTGGCAAGTGTTGAATGAACTTGAACAGGACAACAATCAAGCAATCTATTACTTCAGATATCCTGTATATACAAAGAGAAGAAAAAAATAAGTGCTATAATATTAACTGTGTTGAAAATGTAGGAAAAAAAGGTGTGTGCAAGATGAAAAAATGTGCTTTTTTATATTGCGGCTACAGAGAAATTATCTGAATCAGAAAAGCATGAAATTGAAATGGATATAAAGAATGCAGAGATTTATCTTAGAAATAGTGAAAATGAAAAGCACAGAAAATCACAACGACACAACCAGAATACTTTGATGGGATAAGAAGCATTCCTATAAATCAAATTGAAGTTCCACCATGTTTTAAAAAGAATAGGCCAGCAGAAAAGAAAATTGATTCTATGATTGAATATTATAAAGAACGTGGACATTTTGATAAGCCTGTCACGGTTGTATTTCGGAATGATAAGTATGTATTAAAAGACAAATTTTACGATACTATAGAATGGTTCAGAATGGAAAGTCAGACCGACCAATGAAAAGAAAAAGAAACTGAAAAAGAAGCTGAGCGAATATCTGAAAAGAGGAAAAAAGCAGTAGCGAGACCACTTGCAGTTACAATTAAAAGGGTAAACGAGATTGTACGAGGGTGGATTAATTATTTCAGAATCGGAATGATGAAACAGTTTGTGAAAGAACTCGGGGAATGGCTGAGACATAAAATCAGAGTAATTGTCATGAAGCAATGGAAGAGACCCAAAACCATTTATCGGAATCTAAGCTATCTGAACTGGAAACATAAGAACAGATTTGCAATAAAGAAATATTTAAAGCTTCAAATTCGAGACTGGGTTGGTACAAAGAAGCGGAATGAACGTGGTGAATTTCATTATCAGCAAGGATTTCTCCGCACCTCTTGCAAACCAGAAAGAAATGCGGTATAATATGACCAGAAGAACCAAAATGGTCATTTGGATGGTGAACGAGCTTGGCTTTTACCGACTACGAAACCGAACAACTTCACAAGGCGCTGCTGAAGGAAACAAGACGCTGCGCCGTGACGTTAGGAATGAAGAAGACCTCCGTGGATCAGTTGACAAAGGCCGTGGGTATCGCCAAGGGCTCCTTTTATAAATTCTACGAATCCAAGGAAATGCTTTTCTTCGCGGTTTTGGAAAGTAGCCACTCCGAGCTTTACGGGAGTGGCTGACCATGCACTGAGCGAAGCAAACGGCCTGCCAACATCGGAGCGCACGGCAAAGGCGGTTCTGGCCGTTTGCAAGCGGCTTTCCGACACCGGCGATATGGTTTTCATCGAACATGACGCCAAGTTGCTTTTACAGAGATTGCCGGATGACATCAAAAATGTCCATTACCACGATGACGAGACGCACATTCGTCAGCTTCTGGAGAAATATGACCTTGTGCCGAGTTGCGGCATCTCTTTGGCTGCCGCCACGGTGCGGGGACTGATTCTTACCGTTTCTCACAAGGAGCAGATCGGGGAGCTATACCCGCAGGTGCTGGAAACGCTGGTATGCGGCGCTTGCAGGGAGTTATTTGAATAAGCCGAAAGGCCGCAGAAATGCGGCTTTTTCCGAAATACGACGGTTAGTACTCTCTAACTACGCGACTGTGCGTATCGGTTAGATTAATCTAATGCCGAAAGAAATGAAAGAGATGCGAGAACACAAGGATTTCTGGGACAAAAATGCCGGTCGGTATGACCGCTTTATGCGAAAGGACCGGGCGGCGTATGACGAGATGTATGCGCACATCCGGCCGGTGGTGAAAGCAAAAACGGTGCTGGAGCTGGCGACCGGCACGGGATTGATTGCAAAACACATCGTGAACGCGGCGGCACACATCGAGGCGACGGACGCGTCTGCGGAGATGATCGCTGAGGCAAAGCGAGATACCCGATCTGCCAAGCTGCACTTCTCCGTGCAAGATATGTTCCGCCTGCCCTATGCGGATGAATCTTTTGATGTGGTGATCGTGTCCAACGCGCTTCATATAGTGCCGCATCCGGAAAAGGCCCTGCAAGAAATCAAGGCGGGTGCTGAAGGACGGCGGCGTGCTCATCGCGCCAACCTTCACCCATGCCAGAAACTCTTTTTGCGGCATGGCCAAGGCACTTTTTTATGAAGCTGGCAGGCTTCCCTCTCCACAGCAAGTGGACGAGCGACGGAATACCTGCGCTTTCTAAGTCAGAATGGCTGGACGGTGCGGAAAAGCGCTGTTCTGAAGGCATCTTTTCCGCTGACCTATACGGAATGTGTGAAATTGGAGGTGTGATAAGATGTCATTTTTTGAGAACACCAGAAAGCCTGTGGGGCTTGGCGGGAAAATTATGGTCGCCATGATGAACCTGGGGCACAGTCCTGTGGCACGGTGGGGACTTCGCTTTTTGGAGCTTACTCTGGACGCCAAGGTGCTGGACTGCGGCTGTGGCGGAGGGGCGAACATCAAGAGACTTCTGAAAAAAAATGCCCGGAGGGGATTGTCGAGGGCATCGACTATTCCCCCGTCAGTGTGGAGAAATCCAAAAAGGTCAACGAGGCCGCCATAGCGGAGGGCCGCTGCACCGTTCTGCAAGGCAGCGTGGCGAATATGATCTTTGCAGGCGACTGGTTCGATGCGGTAACGGCCTTTGAAACCGTCTATTTCTGGCCCGATCTGCCGCAGTGCTTCCGGGAGGTTTACCGGGTGCTGAAGCCTGGCGGGACATTTCTCATCTGCAACGAGAGCAACGGCGACACAGACAGGGATGAGAAGTGGACGGAGATCATCGGCGGCATGACCATCTATAAGGACACCGAGCTGAAGACGTATCTGGAGCAGGCGGGTTTTCACGGGGTGCAGATACACAAAAAGAAAAGCTGGCTCTGCATTACGGCGCGGAAATGAGGGGGCTAAATCATGAGTATCTTTGCATCTATCTTACGCAGCGTATACAAACTCTCCGGCGCGAAAAAGGCGTTCGCCTTGCCGGAGGATGCACTGCGAAAGGAAATTGAAAAGCAGAACCGGCATCGTGGCGTTTTTACGCCCACCGACCGCAAGGCACATTATGAGACGATCACAGTGAAAGGCTTTCCCTGCCTGATCGTGCGAGAGCATCCGAAGCCGTCCGAGCGCGCGATTCTCTACTTCTTCGGCGGCGGTATGGTGATCGGCCCCGATAAGGTGACCTGCCTGTGATGCGCAAGCTCTGCCGCGAGACCGGCTGTGATGTGTGGTTTCCGTTTTACCCGCTCTGCATGGAACACTGCATTACTGAAACATACGCGATGGTGTACGAATGTTATCGAAAAATGATTGCACTGTATGGCGGCGGAAATGTCAGTACCTGCGGCTTTTCCTCCGGCGGTGCGCTGGCTTTGGGGATCGCGGCGCACAACAACGCGCAGCCTGAGCCGCTGCCGCAGCCGAGACACATCGTCGTTGTATCCCCGGTGAAGTACCGTGGAACGATGCGGAAAAGGCGCGGATGCAGGCGCTCAATAAACGGGACGTTTCCATCGACTATGCTTATGGTGACGGTGGAGAAGCTCATGCGGCACGGCTGTGAGAATGTGCCGGACTATATGCTCTCTGGCTCTCGGGGAGATTTTACCGGCGTAGGCGATATTCACTTCTTCTATTCTGCCGACGAGGTGCTCTACGGCGCATTGCCGGACTTTGAGGAAGCCTGCAAACGCGCAAATGTCCCCTATACGGTGTCCGCCCGCCCGAAGATGGTGCATTGCTACTGTATGCTGCCGATCTTCAAGGAGGCAAAAGAGGACTTTGCGAAAATCGTGGACATTTTGAAAAAATGAGGCCGGAAACGGTCGTGTGATGATTGAAACATGGAGGAAAACCCATGGAACGAAAAGAGGCCATTCGCGGTGCGTACCGAATGACGGGCGGAAACAGTTTTTATGACGGCATGATCACCTGCTCTACTCTGAGCGGGAAAGCGGTGTGCCGCTTGGTGTGGGCAATGAACAAGGCGGAAAACGACGCCTATCTGGAAAAGGCAATGTCCGGTATTCCGGAGCATTTCTCCGGCAAGCTGCTTGAAGTGCCGGTCGGAACAGGGATTCTGACCATGCCGGTTTATCAGACTATGCCGGAAGCAGACATTACTTGTCTCGATTATTCGCCCGATATGATGAGGCAGGCACGGGAAAAGGCTGACCGCCTGCACCTGAAAAATGTAACCTTCCGGCAGGGAGATGTGGGAGCGCTCCCCTATGAAGACGATACTTTCGACATCGTTTTGTCACTGAACGGCTTTCATGCTTTTCCGGACAAGGAAGCCGCTTATCGGGAGGTTTTCCGGGTCTTGAGACCCGGCGGAACATTCTGCGGCTGCTTTTATGTGAAGGATGAGCACAAGCGGACGGATTGGTTTGTCCGGCATGTTTATGAAAAGGCAGGTTTTTTCACACCGCCCTACGAAACGACCGTCAGTTTGAAAAAACGGCTGGGGAAACTGTACAAAGCCGTATGTACACTTGGAACAGTGAAGAGCATGGCATGGTTTGTCTGCCGAAAAGCGGGTTAAATCTGAGATGGTCTCATGCACGCAAGAAAGAACAAGGAGGGAGGCAATCAGATGAAGGACAGCGAGCTTCTATTCGACCGCAAAAGCCATGTGCTGTATTCAAAGCCTTGCAAGAAAGAAATCCTGGCGAAAATCGCCATGCACTATCCGAAAGCAGAGCGGGAGACAGTATGGGAAAAGGTGCAGCGGCAGTACGCGGTCTTTCTCTCCGACTGGCGCACCGACTTGGGCGGCAAAAAGAACTTCCACAACGGCGTAGGCGGCACCTACGACTGCATCGCCATCATGAGCTATTATGTGGTCTGCAAAGCAGTTACTTCGTTCCGTGAAATCGAAGAGATGGAGGAAAATCTGATTCTTCCGACTTTCCGCAAGCTGAAATTTGTGGACTGCAACAAGCCGTTCTGGAGGAAGCTGATGTACAAGGCGTTTGTTCGTGCGAAAAGCGGCTGCGACAAATGGCACGATTACGAGATGTCGGTTGCACCTTATGAAACCGACAAGCCTATTTATTATGAATTTACGGCGTGCCCGGCAGCGGAGTTTGCTATCAAGCACGGTCTTACGGATATTATGCCCGCCCTGTGTAATGTGGACTTTGCGTCTATGGAGCTGCTCCATGCAAGACTGGTGCGGACGACTACCTGCGTGGACGGCTGCCGATGCGACTACACCATCTGCGGCGATAAAGACCCGTACTTGAAGGGACATCCCGAATACCGGGATGAGGCGGGCTTCAGGAGGAATCGGTAATGCTTTTACAGGTGATTCTGGAAGGCATCGGGCTGGGCGTTCTGCTCATTTTGGTTTGCTCCATCGGTATCCGCAAGGGCGCGGTGGGCATGGTGCATCTTTACAGCCAGGAGGTGCAGGAGCGGTGCGTAACGCTGGGACTTACAACACACGCGAAAATCAAGCGAAATGCTTTGATTTTCAAAGCTGTCTGCGTCCCCGGCTACATCGCCTATGTGCTGGTCTGCGTCTATGCGCTCAACGGCGCAAAGGGCTTCGTTCAGGGCTTTCTGGCAGCTGCTGGTCATACTGTCCGTTATGAATCTCATAGACCGATTTTGGGTTGACGGCTATTGGGTAGGACATACGAACGCATGGGAAATTCCGGGAACGGAAGACCTGAAACCCTACATTACAGCCAAGGATAAGGGCAAAAAGTGGCTGTTCGGCACAGTTGGTATGGCGTTCATTTCGGCAGCACTCGCGGCGATTCGTTATGATCTGGAAAAGAATGCTCCCGCTGAAAACACAGCACAGCGGATATTGGCATCCTTCTGCAACCCCATCGTTTTTACGGGGATTGTGGAAATCTCTTCACGCTTCTGCCGTGGCCGCTGGATCAGATCGATCACGGCACGGAATCCGCCGGACACCTGCTGGTTTTGATATTGGGGCTGGTGTTGCTGCGGGAGAAGGCAAAATGCGTAGAATGTAAAGGAGGCAGTGCAATGAAATACATGGGTATGCCAATGGGAATGTGGGCGTTGTTTGCAGGCTCATTCCAAAAGCAGTTGACGGCGGTGTTCGGCTATGATGCCGATGCGGCACAAGCAATCACGAAAAAAGCAAAGCCGAAGTACAAAGCAATCATCGCAGACCTGCCGGAGTTTGAAAAAGCGGACCGCTTCAAGATGAACATCGTCAACTGCGCAATGATCGGCGCGTTCGTTCTCTCCATGCCGAAGCGCCCGGATGTGGAGCGGCTGACCGTACTACGCCAACGCCATGATGACAAAGCCGATGAAATGGTTTTGCCGCAGGAGCGGAAAGAGCAAATTCACCGAAAAGGACATTTCCGGCATGAAGGCGACCGCAGCCTTGAAAGCCGCCGACCGCAACCCGTATTCATGGAATATGGAGTTTTACGAATACCCCGACGGCAGCGGATACGAGGGACGCTTCACCAAATGCGGCATCTGTGTGCTGATGAAAAAGCTGGGGCTATATGACCTCACTCCGGCGCTGTGCCGCCTGGACTACACCATGAGCGAAGCGGGCGGCGTGACCGACTTCGTGCGGCAGTACACTCTGCCTCCGGCGGCCCATACTGCGACTGCGGGTATAAAAAGAAGGGCTTCGTGAAAGCTGGGACGGAGGCAGGACGATGAAGGAAACCTATCTCTCCCGTGATTTTCGGGAGACTGCGGCCCAGAACTATCCCTCGCAGGCCAAGGAGCTGAATGCCTTTTGATGCGCGGTTGAATGTGCTGCTGGCTGAAAATGCAGATGCAAGCAAGGAGAAGCAATACCACCTCCAGCGGCAGATCTTACCGGGTATTGCGGCCTACGAAACCTTGCAGCGGGTCATGCCGAAGGAAGAAGCGCTGCGAATCGTTCACGGCTATGTGGAGCGGTTGGCGAGAACGAGTCACAAACAGCTTGCCACCCTGCTGCTCATACCGGGGCTTTACCGCCTTGTTCCCAGCGTTTTCGTCAAATCCACGCGGAGCGCGTCTTCGGCCCCGGCGGCGGGCTTTGACCCAAAGGAGTTGCAGGTCGGCAACGGTATATGGCGTGTGGATATGGTGAAATGTCCCTATCACGACACCTGCGCAGAATACGGCTACCTGGAGCTGTGCCGCTGCTTTTGCGACAGTGACGACATCAGCTACGCCGGGCTGCATCCGAAGCTGATTTGGGAGAGAAGCATGACGTTGGGGCGCGGGGACGACCGCTGCGACTTTTGCATGAAGATCATAAAATAGGGGCAGGAATGAAGAAAATGAAGACGAAAGAAACAAAACAGTTCATCCGCTGGTGCATTCTTGGCGCGATCGGATGTGGATTGATGGCTGCCGGGGACTGGCTGCTGGGGTGCGTTCCGCTTCAGAAAACCGACACCGGCCTTTTCAACAGAGCCTGTTATCTGTCTGGCTCTTATGGGCTGTGGAGGCCCGTGCTACCGTTGGACTGGGAGCGATTGGGGGCTTTCTCTATTACTTTGTGGTAAAAGCACTGAATGCGGACATCGACGAAAAATATAGAAAGACCAGAACCATCCAGTTTCTGTGCGGGATATTCACCGTTGCGATCGCTCTGACCATCCATACATGGGTGGCCACCATGGCATGGTTTACCACCTATCTGGGGCCGCGTATCAGAGCGGAGGCCGCGCTTGCGGCGGTTACGGCCTATCAGGACGATATGCTCCCCGCGATCCTCCCCATGTATGTTCCGATGCTATTGGTTTTTTGGTATCCATTTTGTGATGCTGCTTGCCGGAAAAACGCGCTATCCAAGGTGGATGCTTGCTTTCCATCCGGTCACATGGAACCTTCTGCTGGCTGCAGTACCGGATATTGCGCAGGCAATGCAGATGCCGGTGGCTACATGGATGTCCGTGATGAGCCAGAGCAGCACGAACAGTGCTATCATGATCTGGTGCATCGCGGCTGCGGTTTATGAGAGAAGTCACACTCAATTAAAAAGGAGTCTTGAATATGAAGCCTGACTACAAAACTGAATTCCCAAGGGAATGCTGGTTTCGCTTATCGCGGGAACGGTGCTGTCCCTTGCGCTGCTGCTCGTTTTCGGCGTATTCGGCATCGGTGTGAGCGGAAAGCTGCGCGTCGCGCTGGGAGTGGTGTTCGGCATTGCCTTTGTCGTTTGTGCAAAGTACACCCAGCGGTGCGCTGACCATTGCCTGCGCAAAGCGCAATCCCCAGGGGAAAATGGTCGGCATTGACCGCTGGGGCAAGGAATATGCCTCCTTCAGCCTGCCGCTGTGCGAAAAAACGCCGCTGCGGAGGGCGTGAAAAACGTTTCGTTCCGGCGTGGAAACGCCGTGAAGCTGGATTTCCCCGACGGAGCTTCGACGCAGTGACCAGCAACTATGTCTATCACAATATCACGGGGAAGGACAAGCAGGCGCTTCTGCTGGAAACGCTGCGCGTGCTGAAAAAGGGCGGAACGTTTGCCATCCATGACCTGATGTCGCCTCGCAGATACGGCGATATGCAGGGAGTTTGTCCAAAAGCTCAGGGATATGGGCTATGAGCGCGTAGAGCTGATCGACACGACCGACGGCAGCTTTATGACGCCGAAGGAAGCCGGACGCCTGATGCTTTGCGGCTCAACATTGCTGGTGGGAAGAAAGTAATCGGCGCGGCATCATGGAAAGCTGATCTCCGCACAGTTTGACAGCTACCGCCGGAGCATGGCGGAATGTACCGACCGCAAGACTGCCGGGCTATATATGGACGCGACGATGGTCTATCACTTCGGCGGCTAGGGCTACGTTTCTTAAGCCTGTAAATAAATCACGGGAGGAAAAGTGATATGAAATACAACGGCTTTTATTTCTGGATGTTCAAAAGCCCGATGAAAAAGGTTCTGGCAGAGAAGTACGGCAGGGAATATGCCGCCGACATTATGAAAAAGAGCAAAAAAGGTCTATCGTGAGCTTGTCGAGAAAGCAGACGACATCGGTGACGATAACCCTATGGCATACAACGAGTTGTTCGCCCTTGCCTTCGTTGCGCCCTATGTGGCAAGCGAAAAGAAAATTCCGCCAACGGTCGTGCAGGAAATGATGCGCCGCTCACTCTATCATATCAAGTGGTATTTTGCAAAGACCGACTTGAATACCGACAAGGGAAAGGCGGAGAACAAAAAGAGCATTGTGAAGTACGTGAAATGGTACACGCCCGAAAAGGAAGCGAAATACCCGACCTCCTTCAAGGTGGATTTTGTCGGGCAGCCGTATTAGTGGGAAGGATATAGCCGAAAGGCAAGGGTGTCCATCGTGAGATGGAATCTGAAGGAAGCTGGATGTGAGGAACATACTAACTCATGGGCAAATCTCTGGTCTGACGGACAGAAACCTTATATGAGGTTATGCATGAGGGTAAGGTTGCATATCAAATCGAAGCCCAATAACTACACGGAATCATGCATGATAAATGAGGCAGACGGATGGAGAGGAAGAAAAATGTGTGGTACCTAGGGAGGTCTGTGCGGTACGCCTTGAAAGAGGTAACCATTGCATAAAGCAATGCTGAACGCATAGAAGTCAGCAGAGGTCATAGTAGCCAAGAGGTAAAGGACTGAATCAGTAGGAGTCTTGAGTATGAACGAGAAAGGAGGAATGACCGTCTATGGCAGAAAACATTGAAAACAATGGCTGTTCGCAGAGAGATAATGCGGAACATGAAGGGTATGTGAAAGCGTCTAGGTCATTCAATCGGATATGGAAAGAAAGAGACAGAGCACAGCCGAGACTTTTTAGAAGCGATCCTGTATAAAGACAACTTTAACAAAGCGTATAAGAGAGTTAAGGCAAACAAGGGAGCGCCAGGAATTGATGGCATGAAGGTCAGCAAACAACTCGTCAAGGTCATTGTAGCCCTTTACAGACGGGTCTTTTGCAATCCTTTCCGCTTCCAGCATGGCAGCAACCGTTTCTTTGTTCGGCTGTTCCAGCCTTACCTCAAAGGGAATGCCGCCTTCACGAAGCGACTGGCGCACAAAGATGTTAAATGCCGTAGTCAGGTTCGAGATATTTTGCGAAATTTTCTTTTATCGATACTGCTTGCCATCATGAGCGTGGCATATATTTCGAAAGCTTGTTAAGAAACGAGTAAAGCTTGTATGGAAGCTATTTGGAATACAAACTGTATCCAAGGAATCATAAAATTTCTGGAATAAATAGAGATTATTCTGGAAGTGATATGTGTTAAAATTGCATTCTTATTTCTACAAAAAGAAATTGCTTCAAAATTTGAAATATTATAAACTAAAATTTGCAGAAAGAGTACAAAAAGTGAGTTCCCTTTTGGAAATTCCTTTTTCGTACTCTTTTTCTATTAAAAAGTTTATTTTTTTCCAAAATCCTATTGAAACTAAAAGAACCAACTTGCTACACTCGCAGTAGAAACCAGAGGATAATCAAAAAAATGGAGGGTTACCAATGAAAGAAAAACAGTTACAGCAAAAAGAAAAGAAGAATCTTATGGGGATGGATCCTGGCAGTATTGTTACTTAGCATCAGTATGGGAACCGTCAATGTTCAGGCGGCAAAGCTAAAACTTAACAAAACAAAAGTTACCGTATATAAAGGTTGTACGGAAACATTAAAAGTAACTGGCAGCAAAAAGAAAGTAA
>VOFI01001356.1_pt1 | contig 30001 bp, 39 predicted proteins | sample 5384131 | NCBI WGS metagenome assembly VOFI01 (sample SAMN12384728, study PRJNA508395) | human gut metagenome | isolation source: healthy gut H | host: Homo sapiens
ATTCCAGCAACTGGCTCCGCTCTGCCGAGTAAAAAATGCACTTGAGGAGCATATTCACCGTATTGTGCAGGCTCTCGGACTTATTGGACAATGGGATCAGCGCCAGACGAATATCATCTGCGGTTACTTCCTCCATATACATATCTCCCAAAGGCTTGATAATGTAGTTCTTCATATTGGAGGCGTAGCCCTTCAGTGTAGCCGGCGACACTTTTGCGGATTGCATCAACAGCCACTTCTCACAATACTCGGCCACAGTAGGATGCTCCCGGTGGAAGATGATCTCCGCTACCTGGCGTCTCGCCTCCTGCTCTTTATCGTACAGTTCCTCGCAGGTAGTCCCATACAAGCTCACCTGCTTGCCGTCTGCGTCCAGAATCCGGGTTCTGTAATACAGGACACCCTTTCGTGTGACGGTTCCATATTGAGGTATGTTTTTTTTCTTCTTTGCCATAATTAATTTCCTTTCTCGCGTGGTGATGTATCTACACCTCCTTTTTATCAGAGATTTCAAATTGAATCAAAGATACGGCCAAGGAAAAACTAAGAGCGAGACATCCTTGTCTCGCTCTTACTTCATTTTCTGAATTGTTCGGAACTTACACAGCGTCCCATAAGTCAAAGGCACAGCCCATTGCTTTGACAAGATCATCCGGCCTGTTGTATTTGACCTTTGCGTAAATGTCCATCGTGATTTTGCTGCTTTCATGGCCCGCCAAATATTGTACCGTTTTGGGGTCCACCGAAGAATGAATCAGATTGGTGATGTAGGTGTGCCGCAGCTGATGCGGTGTCACTTCAAAATCCAGGCTATATACCACATGGCCGTTATTCCTGGCTTTTTCTCCAAGTTTCGGGTAAAGCATATATTTTACATACTTTCCGTCCACAAGTTTTCTGGCCATTCTCGGCTTTGCAGTCCGCGTCACAATATACTGCCACAGCCGCTTAAACTGTGTATAGGATAGCGGATCACCGTCCCGATTGGCAATCACATAATCCGAAGTGGATTTTTTCTTTGCATCTTTCAGACATTCAACCAGACAGACCGGGAGAGGAATGTTTCTTTGTGCCGCTTTGGTCTTTAGCTCGGTAAGAATGACCGGCCTGTTATGTTCTGTGTGCCATGCCCGCCGTACCGTTAAGTACGGAGCCTCTGCATCCAGATACACAGAATCCCATTGCAGCGCCAGGATTTCTTCCCGGCGCAGACCGGCATATAAACCGATCATCACAAATACATAGGGCGGCAAATCCCGGATCGTGTCCAAAAGCCGCTCAACCTGTTCATCCGTCAATGCCTGTCTTTCTTCCTGGGGAACTCCTCCCTTTGCATCCAGGTATATGGTCGGGTCCTCGTCAATCACATGGCTCTCCTTGGCCGCCCGGAAAATGGACTTGCAGAGAATCACCACAGACTTATAAACCGAAGCCGACTTCTTGGAAACAGGTACGAGGGCAAGTTGGATGTCATCCAGGGATACATCAGCCATTCTCTTGTCTCCCAGCCCTCCAATAATGTGCCGCCGCACCTTAGAGGTATAATCTGTCAAGGTGGTGGCCCGAACATGGACGGACTGCATCAGTAGCCACTTCTCACAGTACTCAGCAACCGTAGGCGATCTTCGACGAAACGTAGTACTGTCAATCTGCTCTAACGCCTCCAGTTCCTTGTCATAAAGCTTTTCGGGCGTCTTTGCATAAAGCGCCACTCTGTTTCCATCCGAATCTTCGACTCTGGTTCTATAATATTCAATGCCGTTAAGCACGACCGTACCATATTGAGGAATTGCCCTTTTTCTTTTTGCCAATTCCGTCACCTCCTAAGAATAATGTCCAGCGCTGTATCTTTGTTTTATCAGACATATTAGGTTCCAGCAAGGATACGGAACAGCTCAAGCTCGGACACTTCGCAGCTTGCGGTATGTAGCGCTTTTTTTCCACTGGCTTTGCACGATGGGTGCATTTTGCGATATACTCCTGAAGGCCAGCATCTGTAAAGTACACGCAACCATTTTGCACATACTGAACATAGGAAATTAGCCCACTGTTTCGAGCTGCATCCAAAGTGGCAATGCTAATCCCCAGTAATTTGGCAGCCTCTTTCCGCGAAATCAATTTTTCCATAGGTGGTCCCCCTTTCTGTCAAAGATGTGGTTGTGGCTTTCAAAATCACATGAATGCGCTGGCAACCGAAGCTGCCAGCGCATGGTATCTGACTTTGAAAAATTTACTCGCCACATTTGCCACGCACCCCTGGCGATGGGGACATTCCGGTCTCCGCTGGCGCGGCTGTCATAACTCCACAGCGTCGTTTTACTCGTGCGCCGCAGAGTTCCCCCCAAGTCTTTAGGAGGCCGTGAGGAAGTATCTTTAACCCCTATGCAGTCATCGCGCCCTGAAATGCCACTTTCGGGTATCAGGCTGACGTGGATCGCTCGGAACAGTCCTATTCATCACCTCCTGGGGCTGTCCATCTTCGCGGCGTGCCTGATTCGCTCGTACATAGGTTATGTACCGGAAATGCCGTCTATGAAATTGTCAAGCTCCACATTGGGAGAATGTTCTTCCCTCAATGGGTAGGCACTGATACGCTTCATTTGTTAAGTGTTATTCAAAAATTTTTTTATTTTTTTAAATCTTTGTGCAACAGCACTTCTGGAACAATGCCAAAGACGTGCTACATCAATTTGACGATAACCATCCACAAAAAGTAATGTCAATAGCTCCAAATCTTTCTTCGACAGCTTCTTCAATCTCAACAGTAGTTGTTCGTTTTCCACCGAAGCCAACCATCCATATCGCGTTTGATCAATCTTATCAACATCCCATTGATAAGATAACGATGCAAACTTTCGGAACAGCTGTGATTGACCACATACTTCATCATATTGTTCACAAGGTATTGGTTGCGTATGGTTTTGAAAAACCCTTTGACTGCAAAACCATGCCCAGTCATATTCTTTCATGGCAGCAATCTGTTCTTCGCTCATCCCTGCATCACAATACTCAACTTCTAAACGCTTCCATCTACTATCAAACTTCTTTTTCTCATATCCATAATTAAATCCCATTATTAACCTCCTGTAGATTCAATTTGCAAAATTCACCATGCAAACTAAAATCAGGAGGAGATCGACAACGAGAATCTCTGGGTTGTTTTCCATCCCCAGAAACAAAAATGCCAGCTGATCTTAAGGACCAACTGGCATTTTTATTCGCGCACAAAAAGAAAACGCATTATTAAGATTTTATAAGTACAACAAGTATACCAAGCACAATTCGATACCAACCAAACACCTTAAAATCATGTTTTTTGATAAAGTTCATTAGGAATTTAATTACTAAGACAGATACCGCAAATGCCACAGCCATACCGAGAACAAGAGCGAGCAGTTCTGCACTTGTAAATTCAAACCCGAATTTTAACAGCTTAAAAGCACTTGCTCCAAGCATAGTAGGTACTGCGAGGAAAAAAGTAAACTCTGCTGCTGCCACTCGTGAAACTCCTATGAGTAAAGCACCTATAATCGTTGCTCCCGACCGTGATGTGCCGGGTATAAGTGATAACACTTGAAATGCCCCTATCAAGATTGCTGTTTTATAGCTGATGTCAGAAAGTGCCATAGTAGTAGGAGTACGCTTTTTATTCCAATTTTCTATGAGAATGAATAACAAACCATAAAAGATTAACATGATTGAAATCACAATGGGGGTTTGGAGGTAAGCATCCAAATAATCATCAAATAGAATCCCCATAATAGCTGACGGTACACAAGCTACCGCAACCTTGAACCACAACGAGAAAGTATCCTTTTTAACAATTGACTGTGCTTTGTTCTTAAATTGAAAGGGAAACATCTTGTTCCAAAACATTACAACCACTGCGAGTATAGCTCCAAGTTGAATAACAACAAAAAACATTTCTTTAAATGCTTCGCTCATATTAAGTGTGATAAATTCGTCCACAAGAATCATATGTCCTGTGCTGCTGATAGGTAGCCACTCAGTAATACCCTCAACAATTCCAAGAAAAATAACTTTTAAAATTTCTATAAAATCAAGTACCATTATTTCAAATCCTCCTTTTTAAAATGATGAAAGGTCATAAGAAAACCAACTGCTGATACAAGAATAATAATAGATACAGACAGCAGTGTAGGATAGCCGGTACTCTGAAGTTTACCCTGCACCAAGAAATAGGTGGCTGTCCACGGATACAACGCTCCCCATTCTTGATTTGAAAGTGCGGCACTTCCCATGACAATCACGGCAGAGCCAATCATCGGGGCGACAAATCCTTTTGTTTTCATAGCAACAAACACAAAAGGAGAAACTGTTAAAAACATCAGGATACTGCCAAACAAAAACTTGGGGAGCCATACTATTGCCACTAGTAAGCTATATCCCTCCAATGTAAAGACAGCGTCATATAGCCCACAAACGATAAATATACCTGCCCATGTTACAAGGGTTAGCATAACAATCCAAAGAAGCAGGGTGCAAAATTTTCCATTAATAGTTTTGTCCTTGAAATGGGTATGGGCAATATGGTTTTGAGGGTGCTTTCTGTGTACTCTCTGCTAAACAAGTAAGCTGCAATTGCCACATATATCATAATGTTTACCAGCAGCATGATATACAGTACACTGTCGCTGTATATGTCAGACAAGGTAAAGATAATCTCCGGCTTATCAAAATGTGTTTGCAAGGCTTCTATTAACATCAAAAGTGGGGTAGATAATACCCCTGCCACACTAATTAGCACCATTTTTGAACGCTTTAGTTTTAATAATTCACAAGAAATAAGATTAAGCAATACCGCCACCTCCAATCAGTTTAGAAAAGTAGTCCTCTAAGTTTTCCTCACTATCATTTATCCTTGTCACGAGCAGTCCATTTCGTGCAAATTCTCGATTGATTTCTCCAACACTTTGGCTAAAGTCATAAATTCTCACCGTACCGTCCTGCACTGTAAAATCCGTCATGTGGTAGTGGTTTTCTAAAATCTTTCCGGCTATCTCACTGTCAGATAAATCAAATTGAATGTATTTTCGATTCCTTTTGTGAAGCTCGGATATATTCACTTCCTCTACTAAATGCCCCTCGTGCATAACGCCGATAATATCTGCTATCTGTTCAATCTCGCTTAAAACATGGCTTGAGATAAAAATGGTAATGCCATGATTGTGACTAAGTTCAGATAAAAATGAGCGTATTTCAACTATTCCAATGGGGTCAAGTCCGTTAATCGGTTCGTCAAGTATTAAAAGCTCCGGCTCGTGCATAATGGCGGCGGCAATACCAAGCCGTTGCTTCATTCCGAGGGAATAATCGGAAAAGACTTTTCTTTTCTCCTTATGCAGCCCCACAACTTCAAGAGCTTTTTCTACTCCACTTTTAGATACTCCCCCTCGCAGTTTAGCGAGAATTTGCAAATTCTCATACCCTGTTAAATTACTGTAAAATCCCGGTGTTTCGATAATAGAGCCTACTTTGCTATAAAGGGTATGGATATTTTCCTTATAGTTTGTGCCAAACAAGCGTACCGTTCCCTCCGTTGGGAAAGCAAGCTGCAACATCATTTTTCATTGCTGTGGTTTTGCCTGCTCCGTTTCTGCCGAGCAAACCATAAATTTTGCCCTTTGGCACATGAAGATTTACCTTATCGACAACGGTGGCTGTTCCGTATCGCTTCGTAAGATTTTCTGTTTCAATGATATAATCCATATTTGATTCTCCTTTCCGTGGGTTGCTGTTCTTGTTTTCGCTGACCACAATCTTATTATCCACGAGTATTGCATAGAAGCCAAGAAATCTACCGTCACAATGCCGACACAATAGATGTCAGCACGAAAAAAGCTCCGACACTTATCGTGTCAGAGCCTATTTTAAAGGGTTTATGGCATTTTACTTTGTTTGGGTTTGCTTTATCCAGACAAATATTTTAGCAACAAATAGCAGAAACATAAGGGCGGTTACATAGGGTTGTCTTGCCGCAGCGAAGAAGCAGATAAAAAGCGTACTCAGCACGAGAGAGCATTTTGTGATTATGTTGCTCCATGATTCCTTTTCAAAACAAACACACATCAGTTTCGCTATCCCAAGTGCAATCAAAACAATAAAAACAATCCAATAGATTGCAAGATATATTGGGGTAGTGTCTGTAAATGAAAGTAGATTGACAGAATAAATATATCCGTCAACAAGGTTATCATACAACGGCAAAAGTATAAAAGTAACCGCCATCATATCTAATATTCCATAAATGAAACTGTAAATTTTTTTCAAGTTGGAACGATTTTCAGTTTCGGCAAGTGTAATCAGTTCTTCGCCCGATAGCAGTTCATCTATGGTCACAGAAAAGAATTTAGAAATACACTTGAGCGACTCAATGTTAGGGTAACCCTTGCCGCTTTCCCATTAGATGCCAAAATTTGACCTCTTCAAGCATGATCTTGTTGCCGGCAGCTTTATGCCGCCCGCTGATATCCGCCAGCTCCGTGACCTTATGCGTTACCGTTTCAAACTGACCTGCTTTATGTCAAGCGAAAAGAATCGTTTGCAGAACTGTCTCACGGTTTCCAATATCCAGTTGGGAAACGTTGTTTCGGACACCTTCGGCAAATCTGCCCAGGCGATACTGGATACACTTTTGGAAAATCCCGCAGATACTTCCTTTGACCTTGAACCCTTGTTTACAAAAGTTTGAAAAAGAAGCCCCTGAGCTCCGGGACGCCATTGACGGCTATATCACACCGGAACAGGCCGGCAAACTTAAGGTGATCAAAGCCCATTATGAAAACCTTGAATCCCGGAAAGCAGAGCTTGAAGAACTCATTCTTGCGCTCGCCGCTCCCTATCAGCAGGAACTTGCCATTCTCCAAACCGCTTCCTGGTATCCGCAGTGACTCACTGCCATCGGAATTATTTCCGAAATCGGTACCAATATGGAGGCTTTTCCTTCGGCGAAACACGTATGCTCATTTGACTCCGACCAACAATGAAAGTGCAGGGAAGAAAAAATCTGTCCGGGTTTCCAAAGGCCGGATGCTATTCAAGCCACTGCTGGTGCAGTGTGCCAACGCTGTTGTCACCAGCAAAAAGCATCCTGAGATTCGCAACCGCTATCTCCGTATCAAAAAAGCGTCGCGGCCACAAGAAAGCAATCATTGCTGTAGCAAGAATGCTTCTGACTGCATTATACCACATGTTGAAGAATGGAGAAAACTATAATGCGGAACTTTACCGAAAATCAGATCTGCTTTCTGTTGACCGGGAAATCACGGTAGAACAGGCAATCATCATCGCAAGAAAGCAAGGTTATAAAATCAAGTCAGCAACTGCGTAACCTTAACTTTTTAATATTCAATTTTTTAAAGTAGCCACCGAAAGATGGCTTGTTTGTCATGCGATTAAGTGATTCTCCTCCTGTTTGTTCCTTGTTTTCATACGTCCATCAACGGGTTTTCTGCATCTTTTGGTATCATCCATGCACGACCAAATTTTTCAGTTCCGTCAATGCGATTTTCCTCACATAATTTTTGTATCCGTCTTTCCGATATGCCCCATTTTTCAGAAGCGGCTTTCACAGAAATGTAATTCATAATATCAACTTCCTTTCGCAAAGAGTATATAATTATTATATACGGAATGACGAATAATAGCAAGTTTTCTCTCCACTAATACGAAATTATACACTACTAAACATAAAATCATACTTCGTTCAAATATCATCACCCGAAATGTACAATGATATAGGATGATATTAAAATGTACCAAGATGAAAGAAAACTTGATTTTAAGCCGTTAGGTATAGCGATAAAAAAAGCTCGGGAAGCAAAAGGGTGGACACAGGAATATCTTGCCCAACTGGTAGACCTTACGCCACTCTATTATGTATATAGAGAACAGGGGGCAGCACCCAAGGCTTAACAAATTTTATCTCATTACTACCTTGCTTGACATCTCTGTAGACCAGTTCTTTTTTCCATGCAATGAAGATGGCGACAACAATCGCCGCAAACAAGTTGATGTACTGTTGAATGATATGGAAGAAAAGGAGCTTATCGTGATGGAAGCTACGGCTCAAGGCTTGAAAAAGGCAAGAGAAACTGCGGAATAATTAACGCTGTTTTCGTAAGCCAAGCCAACTGAAAAAAAGTGCGACACCTACACAGGCTATCGCACTTTTTAGGTTATTTTTTTATTCTCCACACAAATCATAAAGCTGTTCACATCGGTTTTGAATATCTAAGATTTCTGTTTCGGTTAAACTCCTGCGGTTATGAGTAAGTTGTTGCTCTAAAAAATCACGATAGCCATCAAGTAAGGCATCCCGTAAAAGCTCGGGGGCTTTGCAATGTTCCACACCAAACCATTGCTCATCTTTTTCATCCCAAATCATAACGGTGTATCCTCGCTTAGTGTTCACCACCTCCAAAACACTATCTTTATTTAGGTAATCGTTGAATACTTCTAAAACCTTTTCAAAGGTCATCATTTTATCAGCCCTTTCATATTTTAGGTGCTTATATGTAAGTAGTTTATATACTTATTACGACTATGATAATAAAAGTAAATCATCGTGTAAAGGATACGGATATTGTTTGCGAACAAAAGTGGCAAGCAATGCCGGTGTTAATACACTCGGCCCGCAGAGGGAAAAATCCTGCCGTGATTTTCCCCTCCGTCTTTGCTTGCCTGGGGCAGCGCCCCCAAGCCCCTTTTGAACGCAGAATTTCATTCTGCGGCTGCGCGTTCTGCGAACGCTTTGGACCATGACCGGCTTACCGCTGGCCGTGGTCTTTTTCCTGTTCTTTTTTCTGTTCCTCATCCATTTTCAGCAGCCGGTCCACATTGGCCTTTGCCGTCAAAAGCTCCCGCATTTCCTCACGGGAACGCCGGTACTCGGCGTAGGTTTTCTTCTTTTCCTCCAGCAGTTTGGCATACTCAGATTGCAGGTCTTTGACCTTGGGCAGCTTCTTCACTCCCATCTCATCAAAGGCATTTTTTGCCGCCTGATGGAGCAGAATTTCTTGCTCATGTTCCTCCCGAAATTTTCGGGAATAACCGGCCTTGCGATAGGCAACATAGGTCTCGCGGGTCTTGGCATAATTAACGATATGGGTACGCAGGACGGCGATCTCTGCCATGCGTTTCTCCGTCGCCTTAATCTGCGCTGACAGCTCATTGTGATGGGCGGTAGCCGCCACCGCTTTTTCTTCCAGCTCTGTATAGTCCAGTAGGTGATGTTCGGTAAGAAAATTCACGGTCTGCGCCATCTGTTTTAAGTTAAAAACCTTGGCCCAGCGTGCATATCCAGCACCTTTCCCGGCCTGCAATTTTGCCTGAATATCCACCAGCAAATTGACCTTGGGTGGCTCCGGCTGCACGGTGGATTTCTTTGCGGGGCGTGTGCTGCTTTTCTCCAGCCAGCACCGCACGGATTTCTGTTTCGCTGTACCCGGCTCCCAGCTTGTCATCCATACGGGCTACATTCTTCCAGCCGGGAGCTTTAAGGCGGATTGCTTTCCCGCGCCGAGATACCTCGCAGCCCATCTCGGAAAGCAGTTGCAGAAGTGTGTCAAAGTCTGCTGGCTTTTGCTCCAGCGCCCGGTCAATCATCACCCGTAGCTGTTCCCGATGGGAGGGCTTGGCTTGTTCGCCCAGCCACTTGTTGTAGCTTTTTCCGTGGGGCTTGGGGTTCTCCACAATGGATAGTCCGTTCTCGATACAAATGGTGTCACTTAAACGTCGAACAGCTCTGGTGCTTCCCCAAAAGTTACGGAACTTCCGGTCACAATCCATATTGACCGCCGACCAGATGATGTGATTATGAATGTGCGATTTGTCTATGTGAGTGCAGACCACAAAGGATGATTACCTTTGGTGAACCGCTTGGCAAACTCCACGCCCAGCCGGTTAGCTTCCTCCGGGGTGATCTCCCCAGGGCAGAAGGACTGGCGTACATGGTAGGCGATCACATCATCTTTGCCCCGGACCCGTCCGGTGGCGGCAATATACTGCCGCTTTGCCAACAGAAACTCTGCATTAGCAGTGCGGCTGTCACATCCATAGCTGGTAATCAATTTTCCGTTGTCGGTCTTTTGCGGATTTGCCACATAATCAATAATATCGCTGATTGCTTGGCTCTCAGTGCGCCCCTTGCCGATATGCAGGGGCATGATGCGTGTGGTTGCCATAGAAGGGCCTCCTTTCCAAAAAAGAAACGGCCTGCATGGTGCAGACCGCTTTCGTTATTCTATAAAATCATTCTCATCAAGAAAATCAAAATCGTCATCGGTGTCCTCTAACTGTTTTGGAGAAAACCTCATCTCGTATTGTTCTTTCGCCAGTGCACGGACTTCCGGGCGCTTATCTTCCATTCGGTTTTTCAGCCAGGAAATTTGTTCCTTTGATAACCGCCAAGGGAGATTTAGTAAGCGATTTACCGTCATTTGCTCCGCTTGCTTTCCGGCGATAAAGAAGCACAGGATTTACAGATATGAGCCGCATGGCCTTTGCCGGAAAATTTTTCGTTGGCTTTGTATTCTCCGCAGACTTTGCAATAATGACCGTGTTTTTTCATAGGCTCGATCTCTTTTCACATAGAGCGTATAAACTGCGAACCGCCCCCATGATGATGCTCCACTCCAGATCTGCCGCATAGAAAAATTTTTTACGGTACGATTCCCAAAGTTTCTGCATCACCGGACTATTTTCCACTTCCTCAAAAACTTCGGCAGCTTCTGCAAGATGTCGTTCTGTCCCGCGTTTGTGAGCAGTGGCCCGCAGCGCATCATGGAGAATCTGAGGGTCCAATGTGTTCCCGTGGAGCTGATCCAGAATATAAATGTCATAGAAATCTCTCATGCGGGTGTTGGTGGTAGCGCGGGACACGACGTTTCCAGCTTTTCGGCCAGAACCGTTTCCAGATTGTACGCCCAAATCTCAATGGAGCGATCCTCCAGCATCAGCTTGAAAGAGTAGCGGATCTCCCTGGGGGTAATGGCATCCCCAGTAGAAATGTCAATCTTCAAAGGCGTAACCACTCCGTCAAAGGTTGTAGTCATATTTACGCGAATCCCCGGATATTCCGCCTCATCCATAATCTCCGAAATACTTTTCAGCTGGAATTTGACGCCATCATCAAGCGGGACACTCACAATAGCGGAAATCAAATTCTCTATGTCCTCCACATTGACATTGGCTCCTTTTACAGTAGCGTCCAAATCCATCGTGGAACGGGCATCCAGACCAACCATAGCCGCTACCAGCATACCGCCTTTCAGAATAAATTTGTCACGATATTCAGAAAGGGAGATACGCTCCAGAAAACGCTCCATCATGTAGTTCCGCATCAAGAGCTGGGCGTCCGCAGATTTTTTTCTGGAAAGATTGCGGATCAGATCCTTCAACTGCCTTGCTGTTTTTATCCTAAAAGCACCTCCAAATACTGCCGCAGAATTTTTTCTACCCGGAACATACCGGCATACCGCATCAATGTCCGCAGGTCTTTGTCTTTTTTCTTCTGGCATACATCTTTAATGCCCCTTGAAAAGTCTGCATCTCCATGTTGTTCCTGCTGCGGAGCAGGTCGCAGATGGTGCGCTCCAGGTCATAGACAGGAACTGTATGCCCAAATGGTGTCTGAGCCGTTGTCAGGCCCACCCCATGCAGTTCCGCCTTAATGGTGAATACCTGTACGCCCTCTGCTTTCAGCTTGGAGGGATTATATCGGGTCTTGACTGTGACCGTATATTCCAGCGGCTCGCGGTCTGTCAGATCGTGAAAAAATAAAGCTGTCTCATGGGAAAACACTGCCTGTTCGACCCGCAGATGAAGTAAGTACATGGCATCGACCCAGGCATCCTTGGAAAGATAAATTCCATGCGCGACCCGCTCCAATTCCCGTGAGTGCACATAATCATAAAAAACAGGCTTAGAAATACCAGCAGATACTACTTGAGCTGTTCGCAGCATCCCATCCTGTGTTTCCAGCAGCTGATCCAGCTGTTCAAATTGTCCCACCGTACCACTTCCTTTCACACTAATATTATAAGCAATATTAGTTCAAAAGTAAAGTGATGAAAATTCGGCATAATTTTACCGACAGCTTAACGTTCAACAGTTTTGGAAATATGAAGTGGCAGCAAAATAGACAACCTCAGCTGCCCATTTCATCACGATATGAAATAATCTGCTTCTTTTTCTGTTTGGCACACCGTAACGTTGTGGCTGCTCCGCCCCAATCATGGAGAACATAGGCCACCACTACATCGGCGGACTCTACCATCCAGCGATTTCTATGAGAAATCGAAAAACGGCGCGGTACGTTTTCCAGCGGTGGATACACGGTACTGTCATAGCCAGAAACATCCCGGCCAGTGTTCAAATATGCCAATACAAGAACCAGCTCGATTTGCGGATACTTTTTCTTTTGTTCCCGTAAAATAGACGCTGCTAAACTGTCGAACTCTCCATATCCTCCAAGATAAAAAAGTTGTTGCTCCTTGCTCAATTAGGTCTTGTGTTACATTGCGAAGCCAATTCGCAATATTGTCTGCCTTTGTGATTTGCGAATGGCCACAAAAAGTTACGTTCATACGATGGCACCCCTATTACCATCATACTGCAAATAGCTCTATTAGTACAGGTACAGGGACCAATTTTAGCAAAACTGCCCATATACTAAATATAGTACAGTCACAGGGGCGGTGTATAGAATGAAGCTAAACGAGGCGGTAAGCAAACGTCTGTTAGAATTACTAGATGAAAGAAAAATGACACAATATCAACTGTATATGAAAAGCGGTGTTCCCAAGTCTACGATTGGAAATGTCATCAACTGCTCGTATGATTCGGTTAAGCTACGGATCATTCATGAGATGTGCCAAGGAATGGGGATTGGGATAGATACCTTTTTTGCATCGCCGCTTTTTCAAGAAGATAACCTAGAACCATAAAACCTCCGACGAAATTCGTCGGAGGTTTTCATATTATCCATAAACCAAATCTTGAATGATAAACTTCAAGTCCTGTACCTTGCCCAGTAGCCAGATTGCAGCCATTGGCAAACCATAGGGACTAATGAGAAATGCTATCACCAGCAGGATAATGCCGTTTTGCAAGGAGTAAGTAATCAGAACTGCCACACCCAGCAGGGCAACCACCATGCTGATAAGCCCCAGCACCAAACCGGAGACATAGACAATCCCCACACAAATCCAGACGAACAGGGTCAGCGACAGAATCACCGGAGCCATTAAAATCTTCAACGGCAGTTTCAGAATGAACCAGATCGCCCTCATTTTTTCTTCCTCCTTCCATCGTTCCTGAAAGCTCTGACAGAGAATTTCTGCCTGTCTTTCATCTTCTTCCGTCACTTCTCGGCATCCTTTGGTTAGCCGCAGTTCCTCATAGCTGCGATAATCAGATAACAGCACCTCGAATAGTTCGTCCGGTGTCCGGCTGAGAAGTCCATCCCACAGTAGCGGGAATCTCCATTCCATGTGACGCGGAGATAACCTTCTCGACAAGGGAGGACTTCTTCCTCTAGATCACAGTCCAAATACTCACGAAAAAATCTCCAACACCTTCTCAAAGGTTTTCATCTATTCTCAACTCCTTTGCGGCAATCTGTTTTCTACCCATATTATCCTTCCAACATTTCAAAAAGACAAGGATATGGGCAAAAGAAAAAACGGAGGAAGGCGCGGCGAAAAGAACGCCGTTCCTCCCTCCGCAGTTGGGGCATATATCCCTGTTACGAAAGCCTGGAAAGCTGGGTTAGGATTTCTTTCACGCCCTCCCATAACTGCTCCTGCCGTTGGGCTATATCCTCCAGGTCAGCATCATAAATCCGCCCTGTTCCTCCATCGCCATCACGATGTCCTCACGAACTTTTTCCTTAACCGCAAAAGCGCCATCCGCTCAAGTCCTCCATCGGTGTACTCATAGGTGTGGTGCAGAATTTCTTCCGGGGGCTGGCTTTTCAGCCAGTCCCTGTATTTGTCCTGCTCAGCAACCATCTTTTCATAGAGGGCCGTATTCAGATCGTTGGTATTCATGTTATCGCACCTCCTCATGCTGTTTTGGTTTCTTGTCTGTACTACGGGGCGGCACCGGGCGTTTCAGATGATCCAGCACCGAAGGAACAGGAGCGTATATTCCTGTTTCCAAGCGGAAAACTCCACGGACATAGTGAATCCCCGGTAGCTGCCGATCTGCACAGGCTCGGAGCCTTTGACCTCCTTGCAGGCGTCCAGCAAGGCGGCACCGGCGTTCTCCTTGTCCGTCAGGGTATCGCCCCGGATCTCCATTCCAGCAAAGCCATCCTCCGGGTGAGGATGGGCGGCCAGGGTCTCCAGGTCCGCTTCAAAGCCTTTAATAAACTCCCTTGTTAGTTTCGATTTCCTGGGGGAAGTATTTGAGCAACTGATCCTCCAGGCGGTACTGCTTGCTCTGATGGTCAGCTTTCATCAGCTTCAGACGCGCAACCTCCACATCCAAATCCATGCGCTCCTTGATACGAGGGTCTCCGGCGCACAGGGCCTTGATCTCCGCATAGGAAAGGGCGGTCTCGTCCACGTCCTCGCAGGAGCGCACCGGGGATTTGGAGGTCATGATCTGAGAAATGAATTTCTGCTTGTTCTCCACCGTCTGCCACAAGTAGGAATCGGAAGGTGCCCTCAGTAACATAGCGGTACACATGGACCAGCGGATTCTGGTTGCCCTGGCGCTCGATACGGCCCTTGCGCTGGGCAAGGTCTCCCGGACGCCACGGACAATCCAGGTCATGGAGCGCCACAAGCCGGTCCTGCACATTGGTGCCAGCGCCCATTTTGGAGGTGCTGCCCAGCAGGACGCGCACCTGCCCAGTGCGAACCTTTGGAAAACAGTTCTTTCTTCTGCACCTCGGTCTTGGCTTCGTGGATAAAAGCAATCTGCTCGGCGGGCATTCCCTGGGCGATGAGCTTCTGGCGGCTGTCCTCATAGATGGTAAAGGCAGGCTCAGGCTCATCCAACGGCACAGCCTGTTCCAGCGCATGAAGTGTGGGATTATCCAGCTGTTTGGCTGCCTTTTTGGAGGGGCAGGGGCTGCCTGGGGCGTGGAGATATCGCAAAACACGAGCTGGGTCAGCTTATCGGCCTGCCCGTCCCGCCAGATCTGCATGATATTGTCCACGCACTGATTGACCTTGGTTCCCGGCTCATCCGGCAGCAGCGGGTTGATGATCCGCTGGTCCAGCCCCAACTTGCGGCCATCGCCGGTAATCTTGAGCATATTGTCCTCCGAGGGTCAACGCTGCCGCTGTGTACCCTGGAGGCGCGCTCGGAGAGAACCTGCACCATCTCTTTTTGGTGTTCAGTAGGCTGGGCCACGATGTTGTGGTATTCCACCTCTGGCGTAGGTAGGTGAAGCTGATCGGCGGTTTTGATGTCGGCAACTTCACGGAACAAGGTTCATCAGCTCCGGGAGGTTGAAAAACTTGCTGAATCTCGTTCTTGCCCGGTAGCCGGTGCCTTCCGGTGCCAGCTCCAGCGCCGTGACGGTTTCGCCGAAGCGGGACGCCCAGCAGTCAAAGTGGGTCATGCCCAGCTCTTGCAGCCGGTCATATTGGAGATACCGCTGCATGGTGTAAAGCTCAGTCATGGTTGCTAACGGGGGTGCCAGTGGCGAAGATAACCCCTCGGTTTCCGGTGATCTCGTCCATGTAGCGACACTTGGCGAACATATCGCTGGACTTCTGTGCATCGCTTGTGGAAAGGCCCGCCACGTTGCGCATTTTGGTGTATAAAAACAGGTTTTTATAGTTATGCGCCTCATCGACGAACAGGCGGTCCACACCCAACTGCTCGAATGTTACCACATCGTCCTTGCGGCTCTCGGCCTGCAGCTTTTCCAGCCGGGCCTCCAGGGATTTGCGGGTCCGTTCCAACTGTTTGACCGTGAAACGCTCACCGCCGCTGTACTTCACCTCGGCAATGCCCTCGGTGATCTCGTCGATTTGCTCCCTGAAGGAGCCGTTCCTGTCGCTCTCGGCTGATGGGGATTTTCTCAAACTGGGAGTGTCCGATGATAACGGCATCATAGTCGCCGGTGGCGATCCGGGCGCAGAACTTCTTGCGGTTGTGCTTTTCAAAGTCCTTTTTGGTCGTCACCAGGATGTTGGCCGAGGGGTAAAGCCGCAAAAACTCCGAAGCCCACTGTTCGGTCAGATGGTTCGGCACCACAAAGAGGGATTTCTGGCACAACCCCAGGCGCTTGGCCTCCATCGCGGCGGCCACCATTTCAAAGGTTTTCCCGCACCAACTTCGTGTGCCAGCAGCGTATTCCCGCCGTACAGCACATGGGCGATGGCGTTTTTCTGATGCTCCCGGAGGGTGATTTCCGGGTTCATGCCGCCGAAAGTGATGTGTCCGCCGTCGTATTCACGGGGACGGGTGGAGTTCATTTCCTCATTGTACTGGCGGACCAGAGCTTGGCGGCGGTCCGGGTCTTTCCAAATCCAGTCTTTGAAAGCATCCCGGATGGCCTGCTGCTTTTGGGCGGCCAGGGTGGTCTCTCTGGCATTCAGCACCCGGCGCTCCCTGCCGTCTGCGTCCTCCACGGTGTCGTAAATGCGGACATCCCGCAGGTTCAGGGTGTCCTCCAGAATCTTGTAGGCATTGGCACGGCTGGTTCCGTAGGTGGTATAGGCTGCCACATTGTTCTGGCTTACAGAGCTTTTGCCGGTGATCTGCCACTCAGCGGTGAAAGAAGAATAGTTGACCTCGATATTGCGCTGGAGATAAAACGGCGTGTCGAAGGTCTCATACATAAACTGCTGGATGTACTCTTTGTCGATCCAGGTAGCGCCCAGGCGCACCTCAATCTCCGAAGCATCCAGATCTTTGGGCTGGGCGGCGGTCAGGGCCTCCACATTGATGGCAAAGGCCGGGTCCTGCTGTGCGGCCCGCTGTGCCTGACGGAGCTTGCGCCGCACATTACCGGACAGGTATTCGTCGGCTGTTACATAATGGGGAGTGCCGTCTTTCTCCAACTGCCCAGGTACACGGAAGATCACGCCTTGCAGCTCGGCGGCCAGTTCGTCGCCGGTCTTGCCGGTCAACTCCGCCATATACGCCATATCGACAAAGGCTTTTTCGGAAATTGATACGGCCAGAGCTTCACTTGCGGTATCCACAGTGTCCACCGCCTTGTGGGGCTTGATGGTGCGCTTGGTGAACATATCCGCCTTGCGCTCCAGCTTGCCGTCCTCGTCAATGACTTCCAGCGCGCAGAGCAGATAGTAGCTGGAATCATCAGCAAAGGCCAGCCGGTTCGCCCGGTCATTGATAAGACCATATTTTGCAGAGAAGCTGTCATAGAGCCGGTTCAGTTCGGCCTGTTTGTCCTGGATGGCGCTGTCCGGTGTGGCGGCGTCCATTTGCAGATCAATGAGCTGCTGGACACATTCTCGCAGACCCACCAGTCCTTTCACACGGGCTTCGGCGGTGGCATTCAGGTCAGGCCGTACCATACAGCTGTTTTCACGGTAATACACATCGCCGTCCACAACGGTGTAGGAGTAATTTTTCACATTGGGGTCAGCAGGGATAGAAGTGTCGATGGCTTCGCCCTCGCCCAGCTCCGGCAGCGCGGCCTCCTGGTAGGTGCCGCGAATGTACTTCACGGCATCGTGCAGCTGATCGGCCAGCTCCAGCCCCTCGATGGGGTTCACGGTGTAGTCCATGCCGTGGGCGGTGCTTTCCGGTTCCTGTCGGCCCAGCACCATTTCCGGGTGGTCCAGGAAATAGCGGTTGATGGCAAAGCCGTCCTCGGTCTGCCCGGTCTGCGTCCACTCCGGCACGATGTCCAACGGACGGTCACGCTTTTGCAGGAAGATGATGTCCGAAACGACCTCGGCACCGGCGTTCTTTTTGAAAGCGTCATTGGGCAGACGGATAGCCCCCAGCAGCTCGGCGCGCTGGGCAAGATACCGGCGCACGGTGGAATCCTTGGCGTCCATCGTGTAACGGCTGGTGACAAAGGCCACCACACCGCCGGGACGCACCTGGTCCAACGCCTTGGCGAAAAAGTAGTTGTGAATGCTGAAATTCAGCTTGTCATAGGCTTTATCCCGAACCTGATACTGGCCAAACGGAACATTACCCACCGCCAGATCGTAGAAATCCCGCCTGTCGGTGGTTTCAAACCCGGCCACGGTGATGTCGGCCTTGGGGTAGAGCTGCTTTGCAATCCGTCCACTGATGGAATCCAGCTCCACGCCGTAAAGACGGCTGTTTCGCATTTCCTCCGGCAGCATACCGAAGAAATTGCCTACACCACAGGACGGCTCCAGGATGTTGCCGGTCTCAAATCCCATGCGGCCCACAGCCTCGTAAATCGCTTTGATGACCGTAGGGCTGGTGTAGTGCGCGTTGAGGGTAGAACCTCTGGCAGCAGCGTATTCCTCCGGGGTCAGCAGTTCCTTCAGCTGGGCATATTCCTTGCTCCAGCTTTCCTTGTCGGGGTCAAAGGCATCGGCAAGGCCGCCCCAGCCCACATACCGAGAAAGGATTTTCTGCTGTTCCGGCGTTGCCTGCCCGGTGGACTTAGCCTTGGGACCGCCTTCGCCCAGGTGATCGTCGGTGATGTGGAAACTCTCGGCGGTGCCGCGCAAGTTCTCCTTGTACTCCCCATAGGCGGCTTGCTCGGCAGCTTTGACATTGGGGAAGGTCTGCCACTCGCCGTTTACCTGAATGGAAACGGGGTGTTCGTCCAGTACCTCATCCAGAGTCTTTTCCGGCTCGACAGCAGGCGTGGGCGGTTCCGGCTCATTGGTTCTCAGGGTCTGAACAACCACATCATAGGGCAGATGGTTCTTGCCGCCCGGATAGACAGCCACAGTCTCGGATTGGAAGGTCGGAGCTTCGGCAGCCGGTTCGGGGCGTTCCTGCCCAAAACCGTCCAGCTGACGGGCATACATCCCGCGCAGCAAAGGTACAACCTCGTTCCACTGGAAGAACAGCATAGCCAGACGCTTTTCATCTGCATCCAGCACTTCCAGCTCGATACCTTCCGGCATCGTGCGGTAATCGGCGGTCTCGCCGTCCAGCTCCATCGTTTCCACGATGTTGGGATAGGCCCGGCTCAGCCACAGGGCCACCTCCTGGTTGCTCTTGCCGTTGCGAAGAAGCTCGGAAAGCTCCGCCTTGTCCGCCTCACCAATCAGGCCATGGGCCAGCACATCCCGAAGGTCCTGGTCCACCGTATCCAGATCTGCCGGTAGGAACTCGGTATAGAAGTCGTTGCGGTTATCCTCCCGTAAAAGCTGCTCAAACCGTTCCCGGCTCTCAGCCCGGTAGATGGGATAGCTCATGCCGGTGGGCAGCAGCTGCACCGTGTCATCCCGCAGCTCTGTGATCTGATGGGGCCGGTCATCCAGATAGACAATATCCCCCACATTGCATGGTCGATGTCAGCCTGGGCAAAAGAAAAAGCAGAGGATGTTTTCACATTCTCTGCTTCATCTATGATTCTGATTTGTTCTGCTTCGGAGAGGAAGAAACTCAGCTGTGAATAAGCTCCGCCATCAGAATCTCCTCGGCCTGTGCCTTGCAGGTGTTCATCAGGCCCACCCAGTGCATCGGGTCGCGGGCTTTCAGCTCCTCCGTCGCGCCCGCGTCTTTCGCCAGCTGGGGCATCATCTGCTCCAGACGGCTGTTCGCTGTCTCGTCGATCTCGATGAGGTGCGGGTACAGCTTCTCGGTCAGCAGCAGCTGGTTGTAAATCAGGGGCCGGTGCTCCTTCAGGTACGCTTTCCGCATCCTGCCGTACTTGCCCAGGGGCTTCGACCGCTGTTCGCACAGGTTCAGGTCGGGGATCTGTAATCGCCGTTCCTCGTGTAAGTCAGGTTGTTCTCCATGTGTAACGCTCCTTTCCGCGAGTTGTTCGCGCTCATAGATCTGGATGGTGACACCGATCTGCCGCAGCACTTGCTGGTTCATCTGACTGACCGCCGCTCCCAACGCCCCAACCGTGGCCGGGGTATTGAAATCGAAAATCGGCATGAAGTCCTCATGCTGGAAATATTGTTCCGTATCCAGCCCACAGCGGGACATCAGAGCATAGGCAATACTGACGGTGGCGGCAGACTTAAAATGGACTTCTATGTTGAGTTCATCGTACTCCTCCAGGAACGAACCGTCAACGATGTAGCGGAAGTCTTCTGATGCTCGTCCCAATACTCACTCGCCAGCTTTCCGGCCACATCGGTGAGCTGCTGGGCGAGATCGTCACCGGCAACGCCGTAGTTGCGCTCCAACATGGCCGACACAGGCCCAATGTGCTGTTCTTCCAGCTGCCACAGCCAGGGGGTGCGGGAATGTTCACGGGTGCCGGTGTCGGAAATATCGAACACATAGCGCAGCCGAAGCCTGTCGCCGGAATCGTCCACCAGGGCGATACCCTTGGAGCCACGGCGCACATACCGGCCCATTTTCTCATTCCACAGGTCGTACTCGGCGCAGGCGGTGGCGTCCGGGCGCTGGGCGTAAATCATCATTTGCTCGTGGAATGGGTATTTGTAGAGGCGGGCGGCGGTGGTGAGAAAGGCCGTCCATTCCTTCCAGCTGCCCACAAGCTGGGTCGATACCTGTTCGGCCATCTGCCGGTAAAATTCAGCTTTGGATGGCATGGTTTTCTGTCCTCCCTTCATGTTAAATAGAAATGGGGCGGCATATCAGGCCGTCCCATCAGGTCTTTATGTGTGTTTTTACTCGTCGAAATCCGGGTACAGCTCCAGCTCGGCAAACTCGGCGTCGCTCATGGCCTGGAGCTTGCCCAGGGCGCTGTCGGTCAGCTCCCGCAGCTCGGCTTCCTCCGGCGAAAGCTCACCGCGCATCTCCGTCAGAGCGTCGATCAGCCCGGTGCGGCTGCCGGTGTTGTAGATGCAAAGCAGGTTCGTTTCCTCAAAAGTGAAGTTGTTCATATCAAATCTCCCTTTCCGCGCTCTTTTTGGGCGCTGTCTTTTTTATGTTCCGCCTTGGGCTGGCTTTTCAGCTGCTCCATGACGGACTTTTTCTTTTCCCGTTCCTCTCGATGGGCGGCTGCTGCCAAGTCCATAAGAGAAATGGGCTGACCACTGCGGGCCTGTTGTTCCAGCTGGGCCACTGTCGGCTCCTTTGGGCCGTTATTGATGATACCGTCGATCATGCCGTAATCATCTTCCACCGTCATTTCCGCATTTCTCAGCGAATTTTCCGGCAAGAAACCTTGCACCTGGGTGAAACCAACACTGTCGCAGTAATGACAGGATACCTGACCATTCTGCTTGATGGCAACGATGTCACTGACGCTCATAGACGGGCTGTGAAAATCCACCGGCTTTTGCAGATTGAACTGCTCATACAGCCTTTCCAGCTGCTCCATAGTGCTGCCGGAACCGTCCAGAGGGGCGGTATAGATAAGGTCATAGTTACTCCGCTCTACGGACAGATTGTGGGATTGCAGCCAATCCAGATTCATAAAACGCACATTCTGCGGATCGTCCTGGCTCACCTGATAAATAGCAAAACAATTTCCCTCATGGGAAAGAAACGCCTGTTCCCGTTCCAACTGCCGATCCTGTCGTTCCAAAACTTTTTCGTGAAAGTCCGGGCTTTCCTCCCATTCCTCGCGGGACACAGCAAAGATACCGTCATGGGCATCCAGGTCGGCGGTGTCAAAGGCCATCACGGGATTCTCGCCCTGCTGAATCATGTAAACGGTCAGGTCCTGCGCCATTAACTCATAGGCGCGCTCTTTGGAGAGGGGCAGAAGGTCACCGTCCAGGTAGCCGCATTTCTCCAGATCATCCTGAGTCAGTACCGGGTCCGGCATGGGATATTCGTCCAACGCCTGCTCCTGGGCATCCGGCAGCTGGGTGGCGGCGGCTTCTGTGGTCTGCTGGCTGACCTGTTCCTGCATCTGGTGGTAAGCCGCCTCCTGCAAAGTCTCGATCATGGACAGCGGCGCATACTTGATGGACTTGCCGCCCATCCCCAGGTCCTCGCAGATATGGCTAACCGCTGTGGAACGGCCCATATCCGGCCCGTCCAACTGGCCGCCGTCCATCTGCTTCATGGTTGCCACATCGTAGAGCGTGTAGTCCCAGCCGGTGTCGCGAGGGCTGAACATGAAGGTAGCTGGTATCATCCAGCACCAACAGGGCCTCCCGGTACTCGGCGCTGGGCTGGACACTTTCGGTATTTTCCGGCTCGGTCAGCTGTTCCGGTTCAGTCATCGGCACCAGCTGATCCAAGCGTCCCATAAGCTCGGCAGCTTTTTGGGTGGTTTCATCCGGTTCATCCTCGTTCACGATATTCTGGAGCCATTCGCGTACACCGCTGGCATCTCCGCTTCGGAGTGTGGCAGTCAGTTCGTGCAGTGCGTCCTCACGGCTATTGCATTGTTCCGATACTCATAAGGGTCATAATCGAAAGTGAACTGGTCGATGTCTGCTGCCAGCTGCTCGATAGAGTCCTGCTGCGGTTCCGTGGCGGCAGTCAGGTCAATGCCGCGCTCCTTGCAGATTTCCTTGTAGTTGCGCTCGATGTCGTTAATCAGCTCGCAGGAAGTCTTGTTGATGGTCTCCAGACTGGCCCGCAGCTCCTTCAGCTCCTTGTCCTTCGACCAGGAAGCGATGTAGCCAAAACTGTTCTCGCCGGTCTGGATGCCGAAATACTGGCAAACCGCATAAGAAATGCTCTCGGCCTCCACTTCCTCGGTGTTGCGGTTCTTGGCGGCCTGTTTCACCGCCGTCAGATCTTCCTCCACTTCCAACCGCCACTCAAACCGATTCTCGTCCACATAGCGCCAGCCTTCCTCGGCGGCGGCCTGTTCCGCCTCTGCTTCGGTGGCGAAGTCCAGACGGAAGTCATGCTTGGTGCCGCCCTCGCTCACCATCACGATCTTCCAGGTCGGCTCCGCTTCATACTTTTTGGAGTCGTGGAGCTTGCTGTGCGCGATTTCATGGACAGCGGCGGAAACGGTCTGCACCTCGCTCATACCCTCCCGGATTGCGATCCGCTGCTGGTCAGAGGAAAAATAACCGTCCATGTTGTCGGCCATCGGCTCAAACTCGATGGGAACCGGAGCGGAGCGGCGCAGGGCCTCCATGAACGCCTCATAGTTCTGTACCTTCCCGGACAGGGAGGACGCCAGCTCCGGCAGAGGCTTGCCGTCCGTCTGGCTCACATCGAACACCTTCACCGGGCGGAACATGGGAATTTCAATTTCTTTTTCCTCCATGACCGCCTTGCCCTCTGCGTCCAGGATGGGGGCATGAGTATCCGGGTCGCGCTTCATTTCCTCGATCTTCTTTTTGTAGGGCGTGGGGGCAATGATGGTGATACCATGCTCACCCCTTCTTCACATGGCGCTCAAACTGGTTTTTCCACTTGTTGAAGCCCGCCACATGGGTAGCGTCGCGGGCGCTGCATATAGATAAGCATGGTGTTGTTGACCGAATATCGGTGGAACTTGGACATGACGGACAGGTAGCGCATATACTTCTCGCTCTCGAACAGTTCCTTGATACCCTGTTCAATGCCCGCCGTGATTTCCTGCAACCGCTCCCGGTTGGTGGGCTTATCAGCCATGATTTTCACTCTCCTTTCCAAATTGGCGATTGTTGATTGATGTTCAGCGATCCATAGCTTTTGTTCCTCCGGGCTGTCCTCCAGAAAAAATCCAGCAGATAGCCCGCATAGTCCTTTTTCTGGATTGCCTCCATAAATCGGGGATGTGGATTTTCCTCCGGCGTTTTGGGTGTATAGTCCGTTTCCCACTTGCGGAGCAAGTGAAAGTAGTCCGCCAGAATCCGAAAGGTATGGTCCCGGTCCTCCTTGAATTTCTGGGCCTCAGTTTTCTGCCGGTCATAGTGCCGCCGGGGAGGGGCCTGACTGTCATAAGCCAGGCCAAAATCCTGGGCCAGCTTCTCGGCGGCCTCCTTGGGAGACAGATTATAGAGCCGTGCGGTGAAGTCGATCGCATCGCCGGTAGTTCCGCAGCCGAAGCAGTAGAAGTATTCCTCGTTCAGCTTCATGCTGGGATTTTTGTCATCGTGGAACGGGCAGCAGGCCATGCCGCTCCGGTTGACCTCGATCCCATACATCTGCGCCGCTTCCCGGACGGTGATGGACTGCTTGACGGTCTCAAAGACACTTTCAGCCATGCTTACTCATTGCCTTTCTTGGGGGTGGGCGGCCTGTACCCGGCAGCCTTGGCTCGTTCACTGGCAGCTTTGCGACGCTCGGCGCTGTACGGTTCCCGGACAGACACGCAGCGTTTGGGAACGAGAAAGGTTTGGCGGTCCTTTTTCACGATCTGGTCCGGGTATTTCTCCGCCAGCCGTCGCAATTTCTCCAGCAGCCGCGAATCATGGGTATAGACTTCGGCGGTAGGCTCGGCCTGGTTGTAGAGGATGATGGTTTCCTGTTCATAGCGGGAGAGCTTCATCGTTTGCCACCTTTCTGCTGGTCAAACTCCAGCTTGAAGTTGGCGTACTGCCCATCATCCGCCAGCACCACAGTGGCGTCGTAGGTCTTGCCGGTTTTTTCCGAATACAAGCCGCTCACATGAGCGCGTCCCTCTTTGAGCAGCGCCGTCACAATGGCCTTGGTAGGCTGCTTGCGCTTCATTTCCCACCACTTGTTGTTTTTCCAGATTGCAAATTTGCAAGATTCTGTCTGACAGAAGAAGCCTTTTTGCATTTCTGCACCCTCTCCGCCACAGCGGGGGGGGGCATTTGCCCACCACTTCGTGGGAAGGGCTGAACAAATACTCCGTTCCCTTGATAGCTTGATAGGTTCCCACAAGTTCTTTGAGCATGGCACTAATCCCAGCCATGAAATCCTCCGGGGCCAGCTCGCCGCGCTCGATCTCGCCCAGCCGGTACTCCCACTCAGCGGTCAGCAGGGGCGATTGCAGTTGCTCCGGCAACACGGTGATAAGGGATACCGCATCATGGGAGGGCATGAGCTGAACGGTTTTCTTGCTCTTTTTTTGCGCTCCAGAAAGCCGGTGGATACCAGCTTTTCCAAAATCCCGGCGCGGGTGGCGGGAGTGCCCAGCCCCTTGCGCTCAGCGTCTTCCGGCATATCCTCTTTTCCGGCTGTCTCCATCGCAGAAAGCAGCGTATCCTCGGTGAAGTGCTTGGGCGGGCTGGTTTTGCCCTCCTTAATGGCAGCACCAGAAAGGGGCAGCGTCTGACCTTCAGACAGCTCCGGCAGAGCCTTGTCCTCGGGTTCTTTGTCCGGCTCCACATTCTTCAGCCCGGCACGATAGGCAGCGTCCAGCGCCCGCCAGCCAGGCTGCTTCACCGTGCGGCCCTTGGCGGTAAACTCCGTACCAGCGCACTCCACAACAACAGCGGTTTCCGCAAAGGTATAGGGCTGGGCCACGGCGCACAGCAGCCGCAGGGCCACCAACTCCAGCACCGCCTTTTCGCCCACCGGCAGGCCGGACAGGTCCGCGCCCTGGAGGTTGCGGGTAGGGATCACTGCATGGTGGTCGGTCACTTTCTTGTCGTTGACAACTGGGCGGCATTGCAGGCAATCTCCATGCCATTGGAAAGGGCATCGCCCCGGCAGTGACTGGACCAGCTCCGGTAGACTCGCCGCCATATCCGAAGTCAGATAGCGGCTGTCCGTCCGGGGATAGGTGCAGAGCTTCTTTTCATACAGGTTTTGCAGGTAGTCCAGGGTTTGCTGGGCGGTGAACCCCAGCAGCCGGTTGGCGTCCCGCTGGAGCGTGGTCAGGTCATAGAGGGCGGGCGCTTTCTCGGATTTGTTTTTGCGCCCCGCTTTTTTCACCGTCACAGCCGCACCTTGGCAGGCAGTTTTCAGCTGCTCGGCGGCGGCTTTTTCTTTCATGCGCTCGCCGGAAACGGTGAAACCGGGTAGTTCCAGTGTCACCGTGTAGAACGGCACCGGCTTGAAGGTGTCGATCTCGGCCTCCCGCTGAACGATGAGGGCCAGCGTCGGGGACATGACGCGCCCGATGTTGAGGGTTCGGTGGTACAGCACCGAAAACAGCCGGGTGGCGTTGATACCCACCAGCCAGTCCGCCTTGGCACGGCAGAGGGCCGCATCTCGCAGACCGTCATAGTCCGTACCGGGGCGCAGGTTCGCAAAGCCCTCCCGGATGGCGGAGTCCTCCATCGAGGAAATCCAAAGCCGCTTCATAGGCTTCTGGCAGCCCGCCAGCTCGTAGACGGTGCGGAAGATCAGCTCCCCCTCGCGCCCGGCATCGCAGGCGTTCACCACCTCGGTCACATCCGGGGCATTCATCAGCTGTTTCAGCACATCAAACTGTTTCTTCTTGTCCTTGCTCACCACCATCTGCCAGGGTTCCGGCAAAATGGGCAGGTCATCATAGCGCCACTTGGCGTAGGCCGGGTTATAGGCGGCGGCGTCCGCCAGCCCAGCCAGATGCCCCACACACCAGCTGACCAGCCAGCCGCCGCCCTCCAGATAGCCGTCCTTGCGGGCGGTGGCCCCAATCACGGCGGCCAGACTTTGGGCAACGGACGGTTTCTCAGCGATCACCAGCTTCATGGTTTTTCATCCTCCTTTCCCGCAGCCATGCGGTCAGCTGCCGGTGGCAGAATCCCACGCAGGGCTGACCGTCACGGTAATTTCCGCAGCCATAACAGGGGTGGCCGGGAGATAAAGTAGGAGGACGGGAAGTTTCCTTCCCGCCCTCCGGCCTGCGTGTCATCATGCGTTCATAGGGGCTGTCGGTGAAGCGGGTCAAACCGTCTTGTCCTCGCTTTCCTCGTCGCCGCCCCCATCAGCGTCCAGCTCGTCAGATTCCTCGGTCTCCCAGGAGTCCTCGTCCTCCTGATCGGTATCATCCTCGCCGTAGTCATAATCATCCAAATTGTCGTTGCCCTTGGTCTTGGGTCTGCTTTTTACCAGCTTAAAGTAGGCAAAAGCGCCGCCGCCACCCATCAGAGCCAGCACCGCCAAAAGAATGGCCGGATTCAGTCCTGCGGGTTTCTGCGCCGGTTCCTCCGGTTCCGGGGTTTCTTCCGGGGTCTCCGGTTCCGGCTCCTTGCCCGTGCAGGCGCTCATATTGGTGGCACACACCGGGCAGGCCGTATTCACCGCACCGGCTACACATTTCTCCGTACAGTTACAGACAGCGGGCTGCTCCTGGGTAGTCTGACCGTCCTCCATCAGCGCCATCAGATCCGCCTCGTCCACCTGATTCAAGAAGTGAACGGCAGTCTCCTTGTCCTCGTTGGCGCGGTCAATGAGAATGTAAAAGTAGTTGCCCGCCTTGGTAGTGACGGTGATGAGCTGCTTGTTGCCGCCAAAGTCATCCACCAGGGCGGCGTTGCCCTCCGGGGTCAGGGCGGGGCTGTCCTCGGTTTCCTCCACCACCACATTGGCGTCATTGGTGGCGTCCTCCGCCGGGGGCTTCTGTCCCCTGGGCAAAGGCGGTCACGGAAAGGCCCATCATCAGCACCAGAGCGGCGCAGAGGGCCGAAAAGGTCTTGAAAATTCTCTTATTCTTCATGGTCGATCTCCTCCTGTTCGTCGTAGTCGGCAGAGGCAGCGGCCATACCAGGGAACCACGCCACCGGAGAGCATGGCGTTCAGCTGCTCCGGGGTCAGCCGCAGGGCGCGCGCCATCTGGACGATCTCCAGGTTCTCTGCCTCGGTTTTCTGCGCTTCCAGGGTTTTCAGCTTTTCTTGGTACTCCGCGATCTTCTCACGAACCCTGGCAATCTCCTGGTCAATGCGCTGGATTTTGTTCTTAGCCATATCAATCACTCCTTTTCTCATAAATCGGCCTTACCAGTTCATCAAGCCGTAGCCCTTGATGCACTCGTAGGTCAGGGAATAACTTTTGATCTTACAGGCGTCGCCGGAATTGCCTTCCACGGTGTAAACCCGGCTGCCATCGGTGCCGACCACAAGGCCCACATGGTCGGCTCTGCCGTCCAGGTCCCAATCGAAGAAGATGGCATCGCCGGGGGCGATGTTGGCGTAATCCCGCCCTCCCCATTGCCCGTGCGACTGGAACCAGGGAATGCCTTGGGACTGGCAGGAGGCAAAGCGTGGCTCCGTCAGCGCCATCTGGCCATAGCACCAGGACACGAAGCAGGCACACCATTCCACGCGGGAGGTAAATCCATACCAGCTCCAAAACGGCTGACCGCCCACGTTGCCCACCTGACTTTTAGCAATATCCACCACGGCCTGATTACCGGGGCGGGTGCCGTTGACGAATACCACGCCGGTCAGGTCCTCGGAGTTGCTCGTATCCGGGGAGCCGCCGCCGAAGATCAGCGGCTTGTTGCCCAGCGTCTGCCGGTACACCTGGTACATTTCCAGCTGTTCCGGGGTTAGCAGCTCCGAAGCCACAGAAGATATGGGCTTGCTGGTGAGCTTCACATTCAGAATGTAATACTCATACGGGACTTCCTCGGTGGTCGTCTCGCCGGTCACGGGGTCCGTGGAAGTTTCGGTGCGGTATCGTATCTCCACTTCCTCGGTGAGCGTCAATTTATACTGTGCGTCGAACACGCGCTCCAGCTCGGCCTGGGCGCTCTGGCGGGTATATCCCTGCAATACAGCAGACAGGTAAGCCGCCAGCTCATGGGGGTCATGTCCAATCATAGCCAGGTCATACCGATACTCGTCATACCCTGGATGGCTGCTTTCGATGTTGTCGATCTCGGCTTGCAATTCCGCTTCCTTGGCGGCATAGTCAGCCTCCACCGCCACCAGCTCCGGGTCATCGGAGGGATAGGTGGTGCCGGACACCACAGAGCCAATGCTCTGTGCCATCATGGAGCAAGAGGACATGATGTTGAGCAGCATACAGACCAGCAGGAAGATCGCACCCGCAATCAGGAAGCCCTTTTTGTGGCGCATGACAAATGCCCCTGCCTGCTGGGCTTTCTCCTTGACCGTCTTGGCGGCCATGCCGGTGGCTTCTCCGCAGTCTTGGCGGTGTTCCCGACAGCTTGACCGGCGCGCTTGGCGGCAGCGTATTCCTTTTTGATGGCCTGTTTCTGCTGCCAGCGGGAGAGGGGGTTGCTGGCAAGCTGGGGATTTTCTCGCAGGGACTTCTGATACAGGGCGTTCACATTGGCCTTTTCCAGCTTCTGCTCGGCCTGGGCTGCCTTGCGGTAGGGCTTCAACTTGTGGCTGCGGTAGCCTTCCCGTGCAAGCCTAACGCCGGTCTCGGCAGCCTCCTCGGACTTGTGGGCGCTCTCCACGCCCACATTGTCCTGTTCGGTCTCCCGGATTTCCTGGTGGAGCTTCCCCAGAGCGGCATTGGCGGGGGTATCCCGCACCGCATGGGACAATTTGGAGGGCGGCTTCTTCTTGTCCTCCAGCACCAGCTTGGTGGTCACTTTGCCGGTCTTGGGGTCCACCCCCTCGCCCTCGCTGGAGTGGGTCACATAAGAAAGCTGATGAGGCGAAATGTTGAGCTGCTTGGCGAGAATCTGCCGGTCCCCCGCGGCCTGATTGAGCATATAGATGAAATCGCTGTTCTCAAAGATGTTCTCAATCTCGCGGGAGGCCAGCAGGTCCTTGACATTCTGCGTGATCCCGGTGGGGATGCCGCCCCACTTTCGGAACCGCTTCCAAATCTCCACCGTGTAGGCGGCGGTCTGTTCCTCTTTCAGCAGCAGGTGCATCTCGTCGATGTAGTAGCGGGTCGTCTTATGGGCGGCGCGGTTGATGGTGACACGGTTCCAGACCTGATCTTGCACCACCAACATCCCGATCTTCTTGAGCTGCTTGCCCAGCTCCTTGATGTCGTAGCAGACGATGCGGCTATTCACATCCACGTTCCTGTGATGGTTGAACACATTGAGAGAGCCGGTGACGTAGATTTCCAATGCAGTGGCAATGTACTGCGCTTCCTTTTCATCCTGCGCACGGAGGGCGTTATACAAGTCCTCCAGCAACGGCATATTCTCCGGCTTCGGGTCGTTGAGGTAAT
>VOFI01001435.1_pt1 | contig 30001 bp, 36 predicted proteins | sample 5384131 | NCBI WGS metagenome assembly VOFI01 (sample SAMN12384728, study PRJNA508395) | human gut metagenome | isolation source: healthy gut H | host: Homo sapiens
GAAAGAGGAGGAGCAAGGAAGCGGTCGGATGTTTTTCTTGCAAAGAAAAACGGAGCAAAACAAGCTTTGCTCCGACGTGGCGGAGAGATGGGGATTCGAACCCCAGAAGCCGCTTTAACGGCTTACACGATTTCCAGTCGTGCTCCTTCGACCAGCTCGGACATCTCTCCATAGAATATTGTATTTTTAGAACGCCTGATTATTATATCCAAATTATAGTCGAATGTCAAGGGAAAAACGCTAAATTCCATAAAAAACTTACGAGAAAATAAAAACCGTCCCAAAGCTTCCCTCTCAAAGCCCCGGAACGGTCTCATAATCATATTATCTTTTGCGCCGCTGCCAAAAGCTTTCCTTGTTGTGGAGGCTGAAATCCACCAGCCATTCGGGGCGGATCTCCTCTAAAATCGCTTGGGGGCAATGATAGGCAAGAGGTCTGCGCTGTTTTTTAAGGAATGAATCATTTTGTCCAGCTGAGCCTGAGAAAGCTGTTCCACTGAGTCTACCGCTACCATGGTGAATCCGCAGGCTTAGTATACTGAATATGATACATAAAATCAGCCCAAACAGAATATTCCGTCAGCTTAACGCATTCATCCGGCACCTTAAGCACCAGCTTTGCTGAAGAGGAAACCTTTCCGTTTGTACACTGGCGGCGAAACCGAAGGCATCCGAAAATGGGGCACTCGCAATGAAGCCCCAAAATTTCCACTAAAGCGGAATAGGCCCGGTCCATGCCGATGTTGCGGTGGGCCCGGTAAACCTTACCGGATTGAACTATTTTTAAGACTCGTTTTGACTGGTAAGTGATAACTGTTATGATGGCTCACCACTTTCTTCCTGTTTTGCTATGGCCCATTGGTACAAAAAGGGATCCATAGCGCCGAATTTGTTAGGCTTAATCAAAAACTGCCTTAAAAGAGCGTCTTCGTCGAAGCCAGTACCATGAAAATAAGCGTCCGCAATGCCGCCGGCGATAGCGCCGATGGTGTCGGTATCGCACCGAACGCTGAACACATTGCGGATACATTCCTCCCAGGAGTCGCTCTCCAAAAAGCATTGAAGCGCCAAGGGCACTGATTTCTGACAGGACATATCAAACCTTGAAAATACCCTGTAAAAGCTGAGCCGCTTGTTCAAGGAGTATCCGAATTTTTCTGGACATAGCTTTTGATTTCCTTTTTTGGAAGCGCCGTTTTTCGCCAGATAGCCGCAGCCCGCGATCACCTGGGCGCCCTTGACCCCCTCCGGATGGTTGTGCGTGCAGAGCGCGCTTTTCTGTGCTTCATCCTCCACTTTTTTCAGGGTGTCAAAAAATGTTCGCCGATGAAACTGACCCGCATAGCAGAGCCATTACCGTAGCTATTATATCCGCGCTCACAATAGCTGTCAATCCATCTTTTGAACATGGTTCCATAACCCACATTCGGGTACTTCCTTCCAAATACGCCGTAAGCCTTGGCATAGGGAACTCCTTTTAAAACCGCGTACTTGGTGGCGATTGTCATGACCGTATCATCGGTAAAACAGCAATCATTTGAGAATATTTTCACTTTCCAGGGATCAAATTTTTTCGGGCCTGCTGAACTCATATTTCGAGCCGGCAATATCGCCCAATATTGCACCATACATACTTAGCTACCTGCTCTTTTTTAGTACTAGTGACTATATTATACAGGAAAACCGTCGCAAAGAAAAGAGGGAAACCATATTTCCTTGTTTTCCGCGGGAAAGCTGGCTGTCTGCGGTTCCCGGCTTCGATCGCCGGCGCGCCTATCGGGAAGCCCGGCTTTTTTGTAAGGGCGCCAAAAAACGCTGCTGAAAACACGGGAGCGCAGGCTCAGCCTCCGCAAAAGGCGGCCCATTTTCAGGCCAAAATTTCGCTTTCGGGCTGAACGGCACAGTTTCATCAAGCGATTGCTGTTTTACGTATCGCACATACTTACATATTAGAGCAAAGGCAAATTCCGTCTGCCCCCGTTAGTCCGCACCTGTAAGGCCGTGCGGCTTTGTCCTCCCATTTCATCCTACACCGCTTCTTCAAACTGTGAGTTATACAGCTCAGCGTAAAAGCCGTTTTTCAGCAGCAGCTCCTCGTGAGTGCCTTGCTCCACGATATCTCCGTCCTTCATCACAAGGATCAGGTCCGCGTCACGGATTGTAGAAAGCCGGTGGGCGATGACAAAGCTGGTCCGGCCCTTCATCAGATTATCCATGGCTTTCTGGATTCTGATTTCCGTCCGGGTATCCACCGAGCTGGTGGCTTCATCCAGAATCAGAATCTTGGGATCTGCCAAAATCGCCCTGGCGATGGTCAAAAGCTGCTTCTGGCCTTGGGATACATTGGTTCCCTCCTCATTCAGCACCATATTATAGCCGTCGGGCAAGGTCTTGATGAAGTGATGCACATGCGCCGCTTTCGCCGCCTCGATTACCTCCTCGTCGGTGGCGTCCAGCCGGCCGTAGCGGATATTCTCCATAATGGTGCCGTTAAACAGCCAGGTATCCTGAAGCACCATACCGAACATCTGCCGCAGCTCTTCCCGGTTGAACCGCCGGATATCGTCGCCGCCTACCAAAATCGCGCCGCCGCTGACATCGTAAAACCGCATCAGCAGCTTCACCATGGTGGTTTTTCCCGCGCCGGTAGGCCCTACGATAGCCACCTTTTGTCCGGCCTTCACATGGGCGCTGAAATCATTGATGATGGTTTTATTAGACAGATAACCGAATTTGACATTCTCAAACTCCACATCACCCGGACGGTTGATGATGGAAACCGGGTTTTCGACCGTTTGATCCTCTTCCGCCTCGTCCAGAAACTCGAACACCCGCTCCGCAGCCGCGGCTGTAGACTGGAACAGGTTGCTCACCTGGGCGATCTGCTGAATCGGCTGGGTAAACATCTTATTATACTGGATAAAGGACTGGATATTGCCCACCGTAATGATTCCCTGAATTGAGACACGCCGCCGAGGACCGCCACGGCCACATAGCCCACATTGCTGACAAAATTCATAATCGGCATCATCATACCGGACAAAAACTGGCTTTTTCCAAGCGGAACCGTAGAGCACCTCGTTGGCTTTTTGAAATTCCTCGGTAACCTTTTTTTTCGCTGTTAAAGGCCTTCACCACGTTATGCCCGCCATAGATTTCCTCCACCTGGCCGTTGACATGGCCTAAATATTCCTGCTGGGCCTTAAAGTGCTTTTTGGGATTTTTTAATGATCTTGGTGATGATTCCCAAAGAAATGGGCAGAATCAGCAGGGATACCAGAGTCATAATCCAGTTGATGGAGAACATCATCACTAGAATTCCTACCAGCATGGTGGCGCTGGTAATCAGCTGGGTGATGCTTTGGTTCAGGCTTTGGCTCAGAGTATCGATATCGTTGGTAATTCTGGAAAGAACCTCGCCGTGGGTCTGGCCGTCAAAATACCGCATAGGCATTCTGCCGATCTTCTCAGAAATATTTTTCCGCAAGCGGTAGGTCAGCTTTTGAGACACATTCGTCATGATAAAGCCCTGAATAAAGCTGAACGAAGCGCTGACCACATACAGGCCGATCAGAAACAGCAGGATTTCCCCGATTTTTCCGAAATTGATACCGGAGCCTCCCTGGAGTTTATCCATCAGGCCGTTAAACAGCTCAGTGGTGGCGTTCCCCAAAATTTTAGGCCCGACAATAGAGAAGATGGTGCTTCCAATGGCGAAAACCGCCACCAGAATAATCGCAAATTTATAGTTTGAGAGATAACTCCAAAAGGGTTTTCATCGTACCTTTGAAGTCCTTGGCCTTTTCCACAGACATCCCCATGCCGCCGTGGCCGCCCATTGGGCCTCTTCGTTTTGTAGGTGTCCTGCTCATTTGCCCAATTCCTCCTTTGACAGCTGAGATAAGGCGATCTGCTGGTATACCTCGCAGCTTTGCAGCAGCTCTTCGTGAGTGCCCTTTCCTACGATTTTCCCTTCGTCCAGCACGATAATCTGCTCTGCGTGGAGAATCGTACTGATCCGCTGGGCTACGATCAGCACCGTGGCGCCGGCGGTTTTCTCCTTCAATTCCTTTCGCAGCGCCACATCCGTCTTATAGTCCAGGGCGGAAAAGCTGTCGTCAAAGATATAAATCTCCGGATGCTTGGCAATGGCTCTGGCGATGGAAAGCCTTTGCTTCTGCCCGCCAGACACGTTCCCGCCTCCCTGGGAAATCTCCGATTGGTAACCATCGGGCTTAGCGCCGATAAATTCCGTCGCTTGAGCGATTTGGGCCGCCTGCTCCATATCCCGGTTGCTGATGGAATCTCCGCCGTATTTCAGATTGGATTCAATGGTTCCGGAAAACAGCACGCCCCTTTGAGGGACGTAACCGATTCTGGCACGCAGCTCATGCTGGGTCACATCCCGCACATCCCGGCCGTTTACCAGTATCCTTCCCTTGGTCACGTCGTAAAACCGGGGGATTAGATTGATCAGGGTAGATTTGCCGCTGCCGGTAGAACCGATAAACGCCGTGGTTTCCCCTTTCTTGGCTGTAAAGGTAATGTTTTCCAAAACATCCTCATCCGCGCCCGGATACCGGAAGGACACATCCTGAAATTCTACTTCTCCAGTTTTCGACGGGACAAAGCCCTCCGGCCTTGCGGGGTCTGCAATTTCCACCTCTGTCTCCAAGACCTCCTGAATACGGTTGGCAGATACAGTGGCCCTGGGGAGCATAATAGACATCATAGAGATCATCAGGAAGGACATGACAATCTGCATGGTGTACTGGATAAACGCCATCAAATCGCCTACCTGCATCCCGCCGGCGTTAATTTTATCCGCGCCGACCCAAACGATCAGCACAGTGACCGCGTTCATGGTCAGCATCATAGCCGGCATCATGCAGGTCATCACCCGGTTGACGAACAGGTTGGTTTTGGTCAAATCCCTATTAACCCCGTCAAAACGCTATTTTCCTCATATTTTTGGGTGCCGAAGGCCCGGATTACCCACAAGCCCGACAGGATCTCCCGGGAAACCAGGTTCAGCTTATCCACCAGCTTCTGCATCAGCTTGAATCGAGGCATCGTAATACTGAAGAGCACTACCACAAGGCTGAGCACGGCTACCACCGCCACGCCGATGACCCAGAACATGGAGCTATTCTTTTGCAAGGCCATGACGCATCCGCCCACCGCCACGATGGGAGCGTAAAAACGATTCTCAAAAAGCAGAACTAAAAGCATCTGAATCTGCTGGATATCGTTGGTGCTTCTGGTGATGAGAGAGGCGGTGGAGAATTTCTCAAATTCTTGGTTAGAAAAGCTTACCACCTTTTGGAACACATCATTTCTCAGGTTCTTCGCCACGCCCGCCGCAGTCCGTGAAGCCAAAAGCGTCACGATGATGGTGGCCAGCATGGCTGCCAGGGCCAGGCCCAGCATTTTCAGGCCGGTGATCACAATATACTGGATCTGAATCGCGCCCACGTCCACGCCCAGAGCCTCATACTCCTGCTGTACATACAGGATGTCGCTCTGGGTCAGAATGCTGCCCTCCATCTCGCCCAGCTTCTGGTCTAATTCATCCATAACCTGATCCAGCGAGATTCCCTGGGCCTCCATGCCTTGGAGGATTTCAGGCGTAATTTCGCCGGGCATCCCTTCCACCTGCCCGCTTTCCAGCATATAAACCAGGAAAATCGGCTTTTCCAGGATGCCGTTTAAGTCCTCCTGCTCTTTTCCGCTGAGCCGCTTCTGCTCATATACCGCTGGATCCTTTTCTGTATTCAGGGTGTATTTTTCCAGCACGGCGTCCCGGCTTTCTTCAGGCACCAGCAGTAAAAGCTTTTCCATCTCGCTTTGCCGTATCTGCTCCGGCGCGGGATTTTCAATCCCCCCCTGCTGGATCCCCACATTGACGATTTTACTGGTGTAATCCGGAAGTGACAAATCGCACACCGCCTGGATCACCAGCAGCGCCACGATTCCTAAAACCGGTAAGAAAAATCTTCGTAAGTAGCTTGCTATTTTTCTCATTCTTGCTCCTCCCTCGGGCTCCTATCGTGAGGATAACACTGTCTCACAGCCAGCAGCAGGTCCTGCAGCGCATCAATCAGCCGGTCTGCGGCCTGATCTCCCATCTGCCGGATAATCCGGTTCACAGCCTCTCTCACGATTTTCATTGATTCCTCTCGTACGCCTTGCCCTTTTTCAGTCAGGGTTACATAAACGGCCCGCCGGTCCTTAGAATCCTGCTGTCTTTCAATATATCCTTTATCCTCTAAAACATTCAGCATTTTGCTGATCGCCGGCTTCGTCACCTCCATGGCCTCGCTCAGCTCGGTCGGCGTAACATAATTCACACCCTTTCTGTCCATCTGCTGGAAAACATGCTGCAAAACATAAAATTCTCCTTTGTTGATCACGCCTGTTGGCGGCAGGCAGCGGAAAACATGGTGCATATTGGTCAAGGACTCCAAAAGCCTTTCCGTACGCACAGTAGATTCCGGCATAATATTCACCTCGTTAACTATTAAGGTATTTAAGTATTATATTCCGTTCTTAGAAAAAAAAAAAAGCTATGAAAAGTCTATGAACATTTTGAAAAGATTTCCCTTGGGGGCAATTTAGAAAATCTCTGTTAAAGACCTACCGGCCGCAGCGTATCAGAGGAGCTCTGCCGTGCAATCCGCCCATATGCAAAAGGCCCCCGGCTTTCCGGAGGCCTTTTGCATATGGGCGGATTATTAAGCTTTCTTCCCGCCAGGAGCCTCAGGCGCACACCGGAATGAAGCTTTGTAGCACCAGTTCTCGCATATTATAGAAATCCAATGCTTGGATGACGCTTTCACCCGCCAGCCTATCCTAAAAAGCTGCTGCCAGCATTTCGATCCCCGCACCGCGTGAGAGGAACGCCCTTTGACAGGACTTTTTCTATTCTCGCCTCCAGCGCTTTCTCTATAAAAGAACCCCCGGTACGCCTAATTTCCGGCGTGCCAGGGGAGCAAATAGAATTCATTCGTTTTTTTCCAGTCCTGAGACAAAAGCCGCAATCTTTGCAAGCTCTTCAGGAACCTGGATGCTCTGGGGGCAATGAGAAACGCAATTCTGACAGCCGATGCATTGGTCAGCCCGGCAGGATTCCTCAATTTTCTGATAATCCGCTAAAAACTCATTTTCCGGCTTGTTGAGGGTATGCCGGTTCATGGAAAAATGGTTGTAAAGCCGGAAAATGGAAGGAATATCGATCCCTACCGGGCAATCGATGCAGTAACGGCAGCCGGTGCATGGAATGAGAACATTTCTGCGGTAAATTTCCAGAGCATTCTCCAGGGCTTCTCTCTCATCCGCCGATAAGGGCTGAAAGTCCGTCATTGTCTGGATATTATCCGCAAGCTGCTCGTCAGTAGACATACCGCTGAGCACGGTCAGCACATTGGGCAGAGAGGCCGCGTAGCGGATCGCCCAGGAGGCGATGCTGGCCTTTTGATCAACCCGCTTCAGCACTTGGTTCGGCCCCTCGCCCAAATCCGCCAGAGCGCCGCCCCGCACCGGCTCCATAATAATCGCCGGGAGACCGTGCCGTTCTAAAATTTCATACTGGGCTTTAGCGTCCTGAAAATCCCAGTCCACATAGTTCAGCTGGATTTGCGCAAACTCCCAGGGATAGGCGCTGCAAATCTTCTCCAGCACCTCGGGGAATCGTGGAAGGAAAAGCCGATATGCCGGATTTTCCCTTGCTTTTTTTATATTCCGCCAGCTTCTCGAAAATATGATATTCCTGAAGCATCTGGAACCGTTCCTCATTCATGGCGTGGCACAGGTAAAAATCAAAATATTCCACCTGGCAGCGCTCCAGCTGCTCCCTCAAAATAGCGTGCCACATCCGCTTCCTTTTTCAAATACCACATGGGAAGCTTGCTGGCAAGGTAGAAGCTTTCTCTCGGGTATTTTTTCATTGCCTGGCCCAAAAAAGGCTCAGACTGATGCCCGTGATAAGGATAGGCGGTATCAAAGTAATTGACGCCGTGCTTGATGGCGTAATCGATCATCTTTTCCGCCTTTTCCACGTCGATGTCGTCGCTGCCCGGAGTTTCATGGGGAAAGCGCATACACCCCAGCCCCAATAGGGATACCATTTCTTCAGTGCCTTTCATTTTTCTCTGTTCCATTTTGTTTCTCCTTTAAGCCCTCAAAAAATTCAATTAACCGCGCGGCCCCTTCCTCTGGCGAGGCCGCATCCATCACCAAGGTTTCCATGGGGCACATCCCGGTTTTTGTCCGATTGATAATATACGGCGCTTTCCCGCCGTATCTGGTTTTAACGCCGCCAGATTCCAGAACCTGAAAAGCGTGCTCACTGATCAGATCGGAATAAACCTCCTTAGCGCCCCCTAAAACCGCCAGCACAGCGGCAGCCTTGCCTGTTACTTTATCAGCGATCACGCTGTCCCGCAGAAGCTCAGGCTGCTGCCGGTATAACTGATAAAGGGGTTTCAGCCCTCTCTCCTGAGAGTGGAACACCACCTGGTCCCCTTTTAAAACCGCTAGCGTGTATCCATTATCCTTTAAAAGCTCATGAAGCTGCGCGTCTGTCAAAAGATCATCCTTTCCGAACATGGTTTCTATCTTTTAGAATAACTAGATTGTTTCCTAAAGTCAAGAAGCTTTTTTCAAGGGCGAATCTTTCCGGCCGAAAAGTGAAATCTGTCCGGGGACAAAGGCGGTGGATTCCCATTTCCAATCAGAAAACGCTCCGGCATTTAAGCCTATAAATACTTCGGTGCGAAAACGCGTGGCCGCTCCGCGCTTTTGAAAATGTTCCTTAGTAATACGGTCGCCAAAGCCGCTCAATATTCCACTCCCCGCCGGGCTTCCAGCCCCTGGCCGTAGGGGTGCTTTCTCAGGGTCATTTCCGTCACATAGTCCGCCAGGTCTAAATAAGCCTTAGGCGGCGTCCTGCCGGTCAGAACGATCTCCATCCTGCCTCTCAGCTCAGAAAGGAATTTTTTGCAGCAAAGCTTCATCCAGCAAATTTTCCTGAAGCGCCGCGAACGCCTCATCCAAAACCGCCAAGCCAAACGCTTCCCTCCGGCATTGTTCCAGGGCCTGGCGCAGAAGGCCGTTGTGGATCTCTCTCAGCTCCTGCTTCTGCGCTTCGTCCATCTGAAAGGTAAAGGGAAACGGTTTCTCGCTTCTGAGAATTTGAAATTGGGGCAGGCCTAAGAACAAATTGATCTCCCCGGTTTCGCCGCCCTTAAAAAACTGAACGAACAGCACCTTTTTTTCCCATAACCAGCCATCCGGGCCGCCAAGCCGGCGGCGGCAGTGGTTTTGCCTTTTCCGTCTCCGCAGTAAATATGAACACAATGCTTCATAGGCTTCCCGCTCCTTTCTGGGGCTGTCCCCGGATTCTTTTGCTTTATGTATTTTTCCCAGAAGCCAGCACCCCAAATTTTTCCTGCATCCTTTTCAGCTTGCCGCCCAGCGGCCGGTAAAGGAGCATCAAAAAGACTATATTGCCCATGCCGTGGAGCACGTTAAAGGGAACCGCCGCGGCATAAGCGGTGAAAACTAAAGGCCAGCTCAGGCTTTCTCCCATGGCCATAATCGTCCACAAATCGGTGACGGCTCCGTAAAGGAAACCCGCCAGAAAGCCGTAGGCACAGACAGCCCAGGCCCGGCGGAAAAACGGCGCCTTTGCCAAAACCGCGGCCAGCACTCCCACCAGTCCCCAGGCCAGCATTTGAAAAAGGGGTCCATGGGCCCTGGCCCAGAAAAAGATTGGACACCAGGGCGCACAGCGAACCGGTGAGAAAGCCTGTCTGCTTCCCGCAGTAAACGCCCATAATGATCACAATCGCCGTAACAGGCTGAATCTGAGGCAAAAATTAAACACTACCCGTCCCGCCGAGGCAACCGCCACCATCACCACCACGGGGGAAAAGGAAAAAAGAACAGCAGGCAGGCTCCGCCTGCCAGTAAAAAGCTAACGATCAGCGCCAGACGCACAGCGGATCACCTCTTCCCCAGTCACCGCTCCGTCTAAAATACCCCGGGACATTTTGCAGGCGGCGGTGGTATAAAATTGATTGGTTGTAAAGAACAGGTCCGGCGCTTCCTGGGATACAATCCCTCCGTCAAACAGAAACGCGCAGCGGTGGGCATACCGGGCAGAAAACTCGATATCGTGAGTGACCAGCACCAGGCATTTCCCCTGAGCCGTCCATTCCTGGAAAGCGGCTCCTAACTCCTCCTTGGCAAAGGGGTCCAGTCCCTTGGTGGGCTCATCCAGCAGGATGACATCCGGCTCTGTCAAAATCACCTTGAACAGAGCCGCTTTCTGAAGCTCCCCGCCGGATAAATCCATAGGATTCCTCTCCAGCAGAGGAGTCAGCTTTTGAAAGAAGGGAGAACGCTCCAATTCTCCCGCGCCAGCGCTCTTCGCTTCGGCACGCCAGAGTAAAGTCCTCCCGCAGAGCTTCCGTTAGGAACACAAACCCCGGATTCTGAGACAGATAAGCGATCTTGTCCGTCTTCCGTTTGACCCGTCCCCGATAAGGCGGAAGGATGCCCGCCAGCACCTGCAGGGCCGTGGTTTTTCCCGCGCCGTTTCCCCCAGCACCGCCAGGCACCGTCCCTTTTCCAGCGTCAGGAAAAATCCCTCAAAACGTCGGGAGCATCCTTATCGTACCGGAAGAACAGATTTTTCGCCTCTAATATCTTTTCTCCCGGTTCAGGCGGGTTTGCCTTTTCCAGCTTATGCCCGCTTGGGGGAAGCGCCGCCAAAAAGCCTCTTCCCTCCTTCATCGTTAAGGGAAGGTCAGCCCGCCTTCCCAGCGCCCAGGCAATTTTCGCCGGAGTCGGCAGGGCCTTCGAGGGGAGCCTGCTCCTCCAGCAAAGCCGCCGCCATCTCCTTTGGCGGCAAAGCCTGTTTCAGTCTTCCAGCTCCATCATCCCAATACGGTCCGCCAAGGGGAAAAGCTCCTCCTGCCGGTGCTCGGTCAGGAGGATGGTCTGCCCCAGCTCCCGGTTCAGCTTTTCCAGCATCCCGATAAAATTCCCGGCGGAAACTGGATCCAGCTGGGAGGTCGGCTCGTCTAAAATCAGCACCTTGGGATTCATCACCATGACCGACGCTAAATTCAGCATCTGCCTTTGACCGCCTGAGAGGGCTTCTATTGCTTTATGGTACCAGCCTTCTATCCCGAAAAAGCCGGCCATCTCGGCTACCCTCCGGCGGATTTCCTCCGGCGGCACTCCGGCATTTTCCAGGCCGAAGGCAAGCTCCGACGACACCCGGTCCGTGACAATCTGCGCGTCGGGCGATTGAAATACGAACCAATTTCCAGCGCGGCCCGCCGTTTTTCCAGCTCTTCTACAGGGCGCCCCTCATACAAGACGGCTCCCTGCCTTTTTGCCATAGGGAGCGATCGCCGGCTTCAGCTGGCGCAAAGGGTGGTTTTGCCGGAACCCGACGCGCCGCTCAAAAGGAAAAAGCTCTCCCTCCTCCAGGGAAAAGGAAATCTCCTTTAGCGCCGGCTCCTGCGTTTTGGGATAGGCAAACGAGAAATTTTGGATTTCAAAAAGAGCCATTGGATTTCCTCCCCGATGAAAATAAAAATAGGAATCAAAAAGTAAAAACAAGTAGCCAGAAAAAAACGCTGCCACTGCCGTTGTCCATTCCGCGCCGGCCAGCGCCGGAAAATAGTAAAAATCAAGCTTCCCCATCCCAAAAGAAGAAGAAAACACACCAATTCTCCCAAAGAGGCCGCCAAAAGCACTCCATCCCGCAAGGCAAACCGGATTTTTCTGGACCGGGTTTTCCCCGGCAGGCCGTAGCCTCTCGCATTCATGGAATCCGCCGTCTGAAGGGAATCCTCCAGAGTGATAGACACCAGGGCCGACAGCAGCCTCCCCCGGCTTGAAGCCTTTGCCTTATCGTCCCCCGGCTGACGGCGGCTCCCAAAGTTTTCTGCACCGCTTCGATCTCCTGAAGGCTTCGGTGAAACTGGGGTACAAACCGGAAGATCATCGTTACCATCAGAGCGATGGAGGGCAGTTTTCCGCCGAATAAATAAAGAAAGCCGTCGCTGTCCAGGCTCTTGGAATAAGCCTGAAACCAAAACAGCATGGCGGCGATCATCAGCCCGGTGAACAGGCCGTAAAGAACAGCCTCTAGAGTAATCGGCTGATCGTTGATATAAAGCACCGGCGTGTTGCCGCGGTGGTTGACTAAGGGATTGACGATGACCGGCAGAGCCGTTACCAGGAGTAGCCAAACCAGGCTTCTGAGAATATTTTTTCCTTTTTCCAGTGCGCAGGCATAACCAAAGGCGATGAGAAAGGACGCCAGCAAAAGCCCGGGCCGGTTCCACAGAAGGGTAATTCCAACAGCAGTCATAAAATAAAGGAACACCGCCAGAGGATGAAATTCTGAAATCGGATTTCTCATCTGGCAGCGCCCCTTTTTTGCTTAGTTTAATTTGGTTCCGTCTGTAAATTGAAAGGAAACTACGTCTCCGTCGTTTAAAGCGACATTGCTGCAGCCGGTATTGGGATACGCCCCATTCACCGAAAATACCCAGCCGCTGCTGGGGCCGCAGTCTTTTTCATACAAGCCTCCGATCCCCCTCAGATATACGTTCTTTCTCGAAGGGCTGCCGGTATAATCCAGCGCCAGGCCGGTCTGGCTCAAGGCGTCAAAGGCGGTTTGACCCGGAGTCAGTTCCAGAGAAAGCCCGGATACCATCACGCCGTCAGACGGCACTGTCACCCCCGGGTTCAGGTTCGGATTTCCTACCGCCAAAGTGCAGAGCACGGAAACCGTAACCGTTATCGTTTCCGGGTCAGGCTCCGGTTCGGGTTCCGGCGCCGAGGGAGCCGGTTCTGCGTGCGCCGAGGAGGCTCCTCCGGATTGGGACTGCGCCCCGCTGGAGGGCAGTCTCCCGGGCTGGGGAAACAGCCGGCGCCTCCGGCGTGTTGGAGGCCGGGGGCACGGAAGCCTTCTCGGCATTCTCTCCTGCGCTTTCTCCCGCTTTATTCCCTTGACCCTCCTGCTGGGAGGAGCCGGAAGGCTTAGAAGAATCTTTCTCTTCTTTGCCCGCGCCTGTCTTGGAGGAAGAATTCTGCGCTTGTGACGCCTGAGAGGAGGCCGCCTGCTGGTCTTTGCTCTACAGTTTCCACCTTGCATCCCCAAAACGATGCGGCGAGACACAGGCAGCAGACCAGGCAGCCCAACTTTTAAGATATCTTTTCATGCTGTTCCATTCTTTTTACAATCAAATGATTTATTTCTTTCTGTACAAAACAACAGCGGCTGCCGCAGCGATCAAGCCAACAGCGGCAATGGAAACCAGGCCCATGTCTCCGGTCTTGGGGGAATTCAGGTTTGCAGCCGCACTGGAAGCCGGCGGCTCGGATTCCTCTTCCCGAGCGCTGGAGGGTTCGGAAGAGGCCTGAGACGAGGAAGACCCGGATTCCGGCTTCTCCTCTTCCGGCTTCGGCCTTGGGGCAACCGCAGCGTCGCTGAGATCAAACAGAGCGGACTGTCCGTTTACCATACGGGAATAGGCTACCAGCGCCTGGAAGCATTGGCCGGTAGCATATTCGTTATACTCCAGCTCTCCCGTCTGCCAATTGGCGTCCTGGAAGGAACCGTTATCCAGCGCAAAGGTCATGATGCCGTCGTACAGCGTCTTTTCCTGGTCATTGGCCGGCACCTCGCCTTTCTGGGCAAAAGCGATCAATGCCTGAGCGGTAGACGAGGGATTCGGAGTTGGGCCGGTACCCCAGTCAATGGCCAGAACGCCATCCTCGTTCATCTGGGCGGCCAGCCAATCCCCGGCCGCCTGAGCCTCAGCGGCATAGCCGTCTCCCAGCAAAAGCAAGCCCTGCATCGCCTGAGCGGTGCTGTCCGGGTCGGAAAGCCCGCCCCTCGTGTATTCAAAGGCTGCCGTCCGCCTGCTGAGCGTCCAATATTTTCTGTATGGTATCTTCCTTCAGCGTTCCGCTAAAAGAATCCGGATACCGTTCCATCAGGGCTAAAGCGTAAGCCAGAGAGCCGGTGGACATCTGAAAATACTCCTCACGATCCGCCTGGTCAATTTTCTCCAGCAGATCATTCCCCTCAATATTCCTGGGGTCAATGCCAATGGCGGTAAGAGAAAGAGAAAGCCTGATATAATCGCTTGGGATCAGCTTGGCCGCCGGATCTGCCAGCAGCGCCAGCACACCCTGATAATAATCCTCATACAGTTTTTCGCAGCCCTCCTCTTGATTACGGCCCAGCGCAAAAATTGCCCAGTCGTCCTTCAAGACCCAATCGCTGGCCTTCACAAAAGCCGCGGTTTTCGCTGTCTGCGCCGGCAGCTCGGCCGGAGCGGCCTGGGCTGTCATTGCCAGCGACCCGGCGCCTACCACCGCCGCCAACAGCAGGGAAAGCAGTTTTCCTTTTTTCATGACATAAGTTCCTCCTTTTTCCCGGCGAAAAAGAAAGCCTTCTGTATCGGATACAGAAGGCTTCAGCACACGAAAGGATCACATTTTGTCCGCACGTCTGCCAACATTCCTCACCGAACGTCTTTGCTTGTCTCAGCGGCAGGTCTCCTGGCTTGAAATCCTCCTACTCAGCGTCTTCCCGGGATTCTCCCAGTGACAGCTGCCTTTCGTCCTTCTTACAGTAGAGTGAGCTGCCGGGGCCTTTCACCCCGTTCCCTATTATTCGCATCGCGAACCGCAAGACTATTGACCGAATATATTATACACTTTTTCAAAAGGGATTGCAACTGCATTCCCCTTTCAGTATAATGTTAGTAAAAATGTACTATATTCTGATAAAAAATTGCAAAAGGAGACGACATGAAACCGATCAAAGCAGCTATTTTTGATATGGATGGAACCATACTGGATTCTATGGGAATATGGGCTAAAATTGACATTGACTTTCTCAACGCCAGAGGGTTGGAGGTTCCCGATGATTATATGGAAAAGGTCGGCCCCATGTCTTACCAGGAGATGGCGGAATACACCATTCAGCGTTTTCATCTCGATGAAAAGCCGGAAAGCTTGATTCAGGAATGGAATGACCGGGCGGTAGCGGCCTACAGCGGAGAAGTAAAGCTGAAGGATGGAGCCATGGCTTATCTGCTTTCCTTAAAGGAAAAGGGTGTCAAGCTTGCTCTGGCCACCGCTTCAGTGCCGCCCTTATTCGGCCCAGCCTTAAAAAACAACGGCGTTTACCATTTGTTCGACGCGATTTCCCATGTGGGGGAATGCGCCAGAGGCAAGGGATTTCCCGATATTTACCTTCTCTCGGCAAAAAGGCTGGGGGTAGCTCCCGAGGACTGCGCCGTATTTGAAGATATTCTGGACGGCATCCAGGGGGCTAAAGCGGCCAATATGTATGCGGTAGGCGTATACGACGTATATGCCGCCCAGCAGTCCCAGGCGATCCAGTCTCTGGCCGACCAATACATCAAAAGCTTCCGGGAGCTTCTGTGAGCGTTTTCGCGGCACCGCCCTCTTTTCGAAAAGCCTTGTGCTTTTCTGGACCCAGCTTTCTTTTTTGCGCCGCCTCAAAACCCGTGCCGGTTTTCAGCCTCTTAGGGCTCCGTTTTCGTCCGCAGTCAAAACCGCCAGTGAACTGGCAGCTCGCAAAAGCTCTGGACAGGGCAAATGCGGCATTGGCCTTCGAAGAGGGATATTAGCTGAAAGGCTTGAGGCTTCGTTCTTTCTGAATAAGAACCCCCGTTCACATAAGAGGAACGGGGGTTCTTGCCTTTCGGAAGGTAATTCGTCAAACGGTTACTCAAAAAGCACCTTCATCGAAAACGAGCCTTCCTTTACCTTCATACGGTACTCCCGCGGAGACATCCCAAAGGTCTCCCGGAAGGCCCTGGAGAAATGGGAATAATCGGAAAAGCCGCTCAAGGCAAACGCCTGGGCCGCTGTCTGTCCCCGCCGCAGCGCCGCACGGGCTTCTAAAAGCCTCTTTTTTAAGACATATTGATGCAGGCTCAGTCCGAGACAGCGTTTAAATTCCCGGGTCATATGGTATTTACTTAAGCCAAACCGCGCGGAAAGAAGCTCCAGGTTGAGATCCCCGTCTAAATGTGTATTGATAAACTCAACGATGCACTGGATTTTTGGATTGCACAAAGCCTCCTCAGGTTCATCCTCAGAAAAGCAAGCCCGATTCAGCATAACAAGGAGCTCGATCATATAGCATTTCTTCAGCAGGTCCGCGCCGTAGCCCTGAGGGTTTGCTTCAGCAAGGGCCGCAAAAATCGCCGCCGCCCGTTTTCTCTCCTGAGCCCCCAGCCGCAGAAGATGGTACCTCCTGCCGGACAGCACATCAAAGCACCGTGATAAATCCTCCCCGTTGCGATCGGCTTTTTTGCTTCCTCGAGAAAAGCGCTGTCAATATAGGCAATATACCGGTCGCGGCGCTTCCCGCTTTTTTCACTATCCCGGTGGATCTCCCGGTCGCTGATGACCAGAAGGTCTCCGGGCTGAAGGCGGTAGGTCTTGCCTTCCACCACATAACGACCCTCTCCGGAAAGGAAAAAAAAAAATCACCTCATGGTACTCATGGCAGTGATAGCTCTCCCCCGTAGGGCTGTTGAGGTCATGATATACTGTAAATCCGGGTACCGTTCGGTTGTCATTTTGATTCGGCATAGTGATTCCTCCTAACCGAATTGTACCACTATTGAATTGAAAAAAGCAATTATCGCCATATTTTCTCCGGCGCGCAAAAGTAAAGCCCGGAAAGCTGTCTGAAATTTTCAACTCCCGCGGGCAGCCGGGGCGCTGCCTTTACAAGCAGCGCCCCGCAAAAGCCTTCCTTCCAGACGCCGGCGGAAACTCCACCGAAAAAGCGCCGCCCGTTTACGAACCACAGGGCAGTCTGCGGCGCTAAGGTATCAAATCAGGTGCTTTTTATGATTCTTACCAGCAGTATGCTTCCAGATTTTTCAGACAATTATGGCTTCCAGGATTTTACCGCCGGAGCTTTAAGCCGCTCCGTTTCTTTTTACCATGCTTTAACCTCTGCGCCTCTTGATTCTCCACACTCTATATCCAATTCCTCCCACAGTCAGCAGAACGGCCGCGCAAGCAATTGTGACCGGTACCCACGAAATATCATCCGTTTTCAGTTTTGGCGTGGCCACTGCGGCAGTCTCTGTTGTCCTGCCCAGATCCGCCGCTTCACCGGCATCGTCATGACCCGATGGTAAGGCCCGGGGGCCGCCTGACTTTTTCCGCCGTATGGCGCTCCGTCTGCCCGGCCGCAAAGTAAGTGTTTAAATCCACAGCAGCCTGCATGGGTAAATTATCAGGAAATTGTGGCGCACCTGCCGGCAAATATTCTGAATCTGGATTCATCTTTCTATATTCTTCTGCCTGCTCTATTTGAAACTCCAAAATAGGCATTAAAAAGGTTTCGACGATATCGCTCACCCGATAGACCTGCAGCCCTTGAATGCCGGCGCGGCCGTCTTCCAGAGGCAGCAGGAATTCTTCGTTTTCCTGCACAAAATAGATACAGGTCGGCAGATACGGTATCGCGGTGGTGAGGATCAGCCGGCTGGTATTTTTCAGACCTAAGCCCGTTATATATTTGCTCAGATCGCCATCTTTTGAGTACTGAGTCAGAAAATCCTCGTCCGCCGTCAGGCTGCCTGAGCCGAGAGGAACCCAGCCGTTTTTATCCTGGGCGCCTGGCAGATTCTCCTTTCTGGTAAACACGAAGGAATCCACCTACTCATCATTTTCATTGACATAAAGAACCAGTACGCCGTAATCATCGCTGAACAAGCTTTCTATCTTTCCTGTTTCCCCGTAAACGCCGCACAGGGACTCGATCAGGCTCTGTTCCGATCTTTTCAGCCCGTAAAGCTTAAGGCACTTATCAGGATGCACCCCTTTCAGGGAAACGTCCCTTCCCTTATGCTCCGCCGCCGTCGTCACCAAATGGATAAAAGCCTCGTCGTCCGCAACGTCTCTGTGGAAAGCCTCCCTTTCCTGGGCGTTAAGGGCTGCGCCGCTCATATCTGCCGGCGCGTCCTCCGCCCCCGGGCCAGACGCCCCAAGCACACTGAATTGGACTGAGAGAACAAAGGCCAGTACGGAAAAAAGGGACAAAAGCTTTCTTCTTTTCATAACAATCCCTCCGAATGATTACATTCATGCGCAAATGTCCGCCAGCACACTACCTTCACACTTTCAAAATGGCGCAGCCGCCGTTTCGCCTGCCGCTCTCAATTTAACGCGCTTACTGCCGCGAACCAAAATGCAGGCCGCCGCTTTCTTTTCAACTCTGTCATCCAAGAGTCCCATCGCGAGTCGGAGCGGACGCGGCACAAATGGAAAAACAGCAAGCTGCCATAATAAAGCCGGGCCCGGAAAGTGAACTGGGAGAAGCGGCGGAGCTCAGGGATAATTTATATGGCTGGCAGTTCCGATACCGAAGCAGGCGTTTCCTCTTCGTCGCTGAAGCCATCCCATAGACGGCTTACGTCCTCCGCCGTTTGATAATTGATATTTTTTCCCTTTAGTTCCCCGGTTTCCCTTCGTGAGAGATATAAGCCATCTCAAATGACGAGCCTCCGCTAAGACAAAACCGGAAACTGGTAACCTGCGCGCCTGATTCCGGCTCCAAGGTATTGTCCGCCGCCTCCGCTTCCGCCAGGACGCCGTAAATCCATTGAATCCCTCCGGCCTCCGAAATAGTTTTTTTCCGAGCCTGCGCCGGTATCACAAAACGGTAAAGCTCTATTTTCTCAACCTGAGAAACGGAGAAAGGGAGGCCCAGGGGGCGGGGGGCGGCGCAGCTGGAAGGGGCCAGCGCAAAAAGCAGACAAATCCATGTAAAAATAAGCTTACCTTTTATACGCATTGTTTTCACTCCTCGTAGAAAAACAGCCTTGCGATTTACCGGCTTCCGTTTTTTGCGGCGGATCGGCAGACAACTGCTTTTTTGAGCCCTGAGGCCCGCTTAGCGCCTCATCGTCTAAAGCGCGGGGCTCCTCTTTTCACTTCTGCCGCTTCCCGCCATTCAGGGGTTGAGGGTAAGGCTTCCCGCTCCAGCCCAGGCGTCAGCCGGCGGTCCGCACTGCGGTGCCGGCTGACCGCGCCTGCCTGGAATAACCTTCTCTTATTCCTCCCACAGCAGAGTTGAAATCCGGGAGAAATCTTCCATAGAAAAGGCCGCTAAACCGCTGGGGCTGTATAAATAAAACACATCATCTACGTAGAAGCCTCGCAGGTCGTAATCCATATCGCCGGGGCCGTCGGCCTCCAGCGTTAACTGAGCAATTTTTTGAAAGCCTGATTCCGGGGAATAGGAATAAAGCATATACTCATTTTCCGCCGGAAACCCGATGAGATTTTTTTCCGAATCCACCAGGATAGCCTTATGGTTGCCAATGGCATTACATATATTTCTCTCCCAGCAGCTCGGAATGCTTTTTTTCTGCGACCGCGGCCGGGTCGGAGGTATCAAATATAGAAAGCTTGAGGCCCTGAATCTCCCCGCTTTCCTCATCTGAATTTTGTCCAAAGCCCAGCAAAGCAATCCGTCGCCAAATGGGTGGAGATAATTGGAAAAGCCAGGCACCTTCAGCTCGCTTAAAATCTTCGGCTCCGAGGGAGTGGACAAATCGACGGTGAACAGCGGGTCAACCTGCCGGTAGGTGACAAAATAGCCGGTATCTCCCATAAATCTGGCGGAGTAAATAGACTCGCCCCGGGCCAGATCCTCTATACTGCCTACGATATTCATCGATTCATCCAGCACAAACAGATGGTTCCTGGTTTTTTCCTGTTCCGCAGAAGCTATGCCGCCCCCGTTAAAATAGTGAGTTACATTTTCAGTAGTTACGATACGGAAATAGCCGTTGTACTCGTCCATGCTGAACTGATTCAGCACATATCCGGGCACCGAGCCCTGGCTTTCCATGGTAACAGCGCCATCCTTTAAGGAAAAACGGAACAGCTCCGTTTTATCCTTAGAAACGTCGTTTGTTTCTTCCATAGTGGTCAGCGCCACCACCAAGGTTTCGGAATTGCAGTAAATATCGCTGCCGCATCCCAGAATCGACTGGGTATCCAAAAACTCAGCGGGACTGCCGACGTCGATACTGCTGACGGTGAGATATTGGGCCGCGCCCGGCTCACCCAACAGCATAATGTCGCCGGCTGCTAGATCTGTCTTGGCGTCTCCAAGATACAGGGCCGGCACATAGGTTGACGGATCCGCTTCATCGATTTCGCCGGGGACATAGTAGCTATAGACCAGATACAGAATATCGCCCACCATACGGGAAGATATCAGGGTGCCGCTTTGCCCCAGTTCATTGAGCAGGACCGGATGGGACCGGTCTGCGATATCATAAACGGCCGCGGTATATTTTGCCAGTCCCGCCGGAGGGCCATATATTACACAGCCATTTGCCGGAGCTGCGTCCGTTTCCGCCGCGTCCTCCATCGTGTCGTAGTAAGCGTCGTAATCCGCAACATATTTTATCAATACCATGCGGTCTCCGGCAATATAGATCTCATTGATGTGTTCGCTGATTCCGCAGATATTCTCTCCCTCTTCAGAAACGGTGTCAATTTTCTCGATCTTGGAAAGGATTTCCGGATTGCCGCCGTTTTCCCTCAGCAGATACACATCTCCATCCACTGCGGCGTAGATATACTCCCCGTCGGTTTTGATGATATCCGCTTCCTGTACTCCCTCTACCTGGTTGTTGGTGTCGGAGTAGTCCTTTTCCGCTGAACTACCGTCATATGGAGATCCGCCTCCCGCTGTATTTACAGCGTTCTCCTCCTCCGCCTCCGGAATTCCATCCATGCCGAGGGCGGGAGTATAAATCCCCATATCGCTGTCTCCGCCGTTTTCCCGTTCTTTTTCCTTCAGCTCCTTGATCTGGGTGTAAACCCGGCTGTAATCCTCAGGGCTCTGGGCCTGCTTTGCTGGGAAACCTCGGCTTCTCCCGCCGCGCCCGCGCCAGCCATGGGGATCTGGCCATCGCGGGGCGTAAAGGAGCGAAAAATCTGAAAGCACCCCAGCAGCACGACCAAAGCCGCCGCCACCGCCGCCGCGGGACGAATCCATCTCACCGCTTTTTTCTTGTCTTTCTTTTTAGCCTGTTCCCGTTTCATTTTATAGCTCAGGGAGAGTAAGCTTTTTCTCGGGTGGGCTCGATTCTTTCGTTATCGGCCTTGTATTTCTTTTCAAACATCAGAAAAAGCTCTCCTTTCAAAGTTTCTTTCAAAAGGCTTCTTGCCCGGTGAAGCTGGGACTTCACTGTGGTCTCCTTAGTCTTCAGCAAGCCGCTGATCTGAGACACGGACAAATCCTCGTAATAATACAGGTGGATCACTGTGCGGTATTTTACCGGCAAATCCATTACCGCATAATAAACCTCGCTTTTTTCCTCCAGTTCCGTAGTCAGAGTATCCTCCAGCGGGGAAGTTTTCCGGAACCACGCGGATGACAGCAGCGTTTTACTGCAGTTAATGGTGGCCCTGATCAGCCACGCCCGGCGGTGCTCCTCATCGGCAAACTCTTTGCCGGAACGGATATAGCGCAAAAACACCTCCTGCATGACATCATCAGCGTCATACCGGTTTTTGGTCCGGGCATAGGCCAGGCGGTAGACCATTCTTCCATAGGTATCCAAAATTTCATCAACAGAATCGTTCGTACGCAGCGATTCGTTGCCCACAGCAATCCCTCCTTTCATATAGAACACTAAGAAGCCTCTGAAAAGGTTGCGCGCTTTTCCAATATTCTTATATTTCCTTCACTTTTATTTTTCTAATCGGCTCTTCGAAAGCTCCGGTATGTCAAAAACACGCGAAAGCGATGTTTCAAAGCTTATTCGCCCGTATGCGGCCTCGTTCCGCACGGTCTGGATGCTTTGAACCCGCCGGTATCGGATCGGCGGCCGGTAAGGCTCACGGCCATTGGCAGAAATCCTCCCAGAAGGTTATTTCTCATTCTGCCGGCGGCCTTTCCCGAAGCAAAAAACGTTCCGCCTTCCCGGCGGAACGTTTTTCCTGTCAGCACATTTCCTGATAAAATTTTATAACCTCGGCCTCCGGCTTCAAGCCATCCGCGGCGCCGTTGTCAGACAAAGAAAACGCCGCGCTGGCAGTCGCCAGCTTCATGGAATCCTCCAGGCTTCTGTCCTCATGGGCGCCGTAAAGCACTCCAGCGCAGTAGGCGTCTCCCGCTCCTGTGGTATTTTTAATAAATCCCTTGGGAAGCTTCAGGCTGGGCACCTCCACATATTCTCCGGTCCGGCAGTCCAATCCAAAGCCGCACTCCGGACAATGGATGACCGCCCATTTGGCCACGCCCATTTCGTTCATTTTCTCCAGCGCTTTTTTTCATATTTTGTCTCTGGAGCTCTCCATTCTCCCGCAGGGAAATCCCGGTGGTACATTGGGCCTCAATTTCATTGATAATACAATAATCCGTGTATTTTAGCGACGGCGGCACAATTTTTTGAAAGCGGTCGCTCATTTCGCTGACCACATCCACGCTGGTTTCCAGGCCGTGCTCTTTGGCGTGGGCCAGGAGCCTGGCCATTTTAGTACCGTATTGGTTGTCAGGTTCATCCAAAGCGTTTAAGGATAGGATATAGCCGATATGGAAAATCTTCGCGTCAAATTTATCCCAGTCGATATCATCCTCGCAGAAAACCTCGTTAGCGCCCCAATAAGCAAAAAAGGACCGCTGCTTGCTGGCGCTGTCCACAATGACCAGTGTGAAAGAGGTGCTGCCCTCGGCGCCTATTTGGGAAACATCAATATTGGGATAACGGCGGAAAGCTTCCCAAATACGCCCGCAGCTTCATCCTTCCCCACTTTTCCCAAGGCCGTAATGGGAAGCTGAGAGTCCAGCTTCGCTAAAACCATTGCCGTATTACAGACAGCGCCGCCGGTATTGTTAATGATTGATCCTGGATTTTCGTTAAAGCTCCAATCTCTGGATAGCGGTCTACCGTATATACGATATCCGCTACCAAGCTGCCCGCTACCGCGATTCCTTTTTTTTCATCAGAACTCCTCCTTTTGATGTCCGGTTCTCCACAGGATTTTCCCTGTTAATTCATAATCTTATTCGAATCCGAAGCATCCACTGTCGGATCCACTGGCCGTATGTTCCGCATCGTCTTACGGTAAGAGAGGAATAAAAGCCCTGAGGCAGTGACCCAAGCGATGGGATTGATCCAGCAAAGCCCGGTGAAGCCGAAAAAATGTCCGAGAACAGGCGCGCCTATCATTCTCGACAGCAGCTCGCAGACTCCCGCCAGCATCGGGGTAACGCCGTTTCCCAGTCCCAAAAGGGTATTCCGATAAAGGAACAGCATCGTTAGCGCGGGATAAAACAGGGCGGAAATAAACAGGTAGAGATGCGCCTGCTGAATCACCTCCGGATGATACCCGTCGATGAACCAGGAGGACATCACCCCGCCAAACGCGGTCATGATCACCATAATTCCCAGTGTAATTGCCTCGCAGGCTAAAGCGCATTTCCGCAAGCCTTCTCGGACTCTGCCGGCTTTACCGGCTCCGTAATTCTGTCCCGCATAAGTGGCCATCGCCGTTCCAAAGGAGACAGCCACCTGCTCCGACAGCATATGAATTTTAGAGGCGGCGGAAAACGCCGCCACAGCAGCGGAGCCGAACAGGTTCAAAACCGCTTGGTTTACTAAAACGCTGGTCCCAGTAATGACAAACTGCATTGCCATCGGAAGGGCAAGCCGTAAGTGCTTCCAAGCGTAGCTCCAATCAAAGGTCCAATGCCGCTTTTCCATGCGCAGGAGAGGAAATCTTCTCCAGGCGTAGCCCAGGCACAAAAGTCCGGAAACCCCTTGAGACAGCACCGTGGCCCAGGCCGCGCCTCCCACTCCCATATGAAAAGTGATGATAAACAGCAGATCCAACGCTACATTTAAAAAAGAGGCGAATACTAAAAAAATCAGCGGCGTTTTACTGTCTCCCAGCGCGCGGATAATGCAGGAAAGCAGGTTATAAAAGGCCGTGGCCGCAACGCCGTAATAAATTACGATAATATAAGCATAGGAATCTTCAATAATATCCGCCGGCGTATTCATAACCTCCAACAGAGGCCTTGCGGTTAAAATTCCCGCCGCCGTCAGCAGAACCGTGGCAGCAAGGCTCAGCAGCGCCGAGGTCGCGACGGAGCGTTTTACCCCTTCATAGTCTCCGGCTCCGAAACGCTGGGCGGTGATGACGGAAAAACCGGCGGTAAGGCCCTGGATACAGCCAATCACTAAAAACGAAATTCCGCTGGTCGCTCCCACCGCAGCCAACGCTTCCATGCTGATCGCACGGCCCACGATGATGGAGTCTACCATGCCATAAAGCTGCTGGCATAGGTTTCCAAACAACACCGGCAGCGTAAAAGAAATAATCAGCCGGGTGGGATTTCCCGGGTCATATCGTTTGTCATAACCGCACCCCTCTATCGTCCTTCTCAATTATACAAAACCCAGAAACCAAATGCAATTCTTTATTGGAAAACGTTTCTCGTTTTTTATTTTAAAGGAACGAACCCTCTTTTTCCACCGGAACAATTATCGTTTTTTCTGAGAAACCAGGCGCCTAAATTTTGTCTTTATAGGTTGGCAGCCCCCGTCGTAAGTCCAGCTTTTAACCAAGGAAAGCCAAAGGGCCAGCAGAGGCCTGCGCTTGCTGAGCCTTTTGCCTCCGCAGCCAAGCGCATGACGGAAGGAGTATAGCGAACGGCAAGGAGCCGGAGGAAATCCTCCGGCTCCTTGCCGTTCGTCTCTATCTTCCGCTTTTATATTCACGGAGGCCATATTAAGCCCGAAGCAGCAGCTTCAGCTTAGTTCTTAAAATATCTGCCCAAAGCATCGGCGCCCACCATGGCGGCGTAAACCATTTCCGGAGTTACCTCAAAGGGCATGTTCACCAGCGTATCGTCAGGGGAGCAGGCTCTGACAGCTGCCTCCATCAGCAGATCCTTATCCGGCCGCGCCATACCAAGCTCTGCGAAGGTTGTGGGTAATCCCACATCCATGCAGAAGCCAATGACCTCTTCCAGCGATTCCTGGCCAGCGTTTTCCAGCACCAGCTGAGTCAAGGTACCAAAAGCCACCTTCTCGCCGTGATACAGATGGTGACAATCCTTAATCACCGTCAAACCGTTATGAATCGCATGGGCTCCCGCCAGGCCTCCGCTTTCAAAACCGATGCCGCTTAAATAGGTGTTTGCCTCAATGATGTTTTCCACTGCCTGGGTACAGGCGCCGGCTTCCACCGCCAGCTTTGCTTTTACGCCATCCTCCAGCAAAGTCTCATAGCACAGCTTCGCCAAAGCCAAAGCTCCCTTAGTAGGCTTTCCGCCGGCGCAGCTCAGCGCTCCGCTGGCGGCCACAGCTCTGGCCTCAAAGTAGGTGGCCAGGGCGTCTCCCATGCCGGAAACCAAAAGCCTCGATGGTGCGGCGGCGATAATATCCGTATCCACCAGCACAAGGTCGGGGTTAGAATTTAAAAACAGGTACCGCTCAAACACGCCGGTTTCAGAGTAAATCACCGACAACGCTGAGCAAGGAGCGTCGGTAGACGCGATAGTGGGAATAATCACAACAGGCGCGCCCTGATAATACGCGGCGGCTTTTGCGCTGTCGTGAATTTTGCCGCCGCCCACGCCTACGACCAGGTCGCATTTATTTTCTTGAAAACGGCTGCCCAGCCGCTTGATCTCCGTTTCGCAGCATTCTCCTTTGAAATTCCTCGAAGACCAGCTCCATGCCGGTATTTTCAAAGCTTTTTTTTCCAGCAGGTCGCGCACCCTTTTTAATCCGGACGCGCTGATAATGACAAACAGCTTCTTTCCCAACTTTTTAGCGTGCTCCGGCAAATTTTTAATTCGCCCCTGCCTTGCACATATCGATTTGGACTAATAATGGTATTGGCCATGAAAATCCCTCCAATTCTGTATTTGAAACCTATCGCTATACTATAAACCTTACAAAATCAGCGCTTATCTGTCAACCAGGAATCCGCTGAAATCCCGCCGCGGGCCCCGAAAATTTTTGTTAATTTTTTAACATAAAGCTGTGCCGTTCCTTCTCCCACGAATAAAAAAAGACGCCGTTTGAAACACTATTGAAAGCACGAAACAGAAAAATGGAGGCGGGATAATGGCTGACACAACCGATCTTTTGATCATCGGAGGGGGCTGCGCTGGATTGACCGCCGCGATCTACGCTATCCGGGCGGGGCTTTCAGCAACCGTATTGGAGGGCGGCTTTGCTGGAGGGCAAATCGCTGTTACCAATGAAATCGAAAACTATCCGGGCTATGTAAAAATATCCGGGCCGGACCTGGCGATGAAAATTTACGAGCAAGCCCAAAGGCTAGGCGCTGACATTCAAATGGAACAAGTAGTAAAAGCCTCTCTAGCCTCCCCGGTCAAAACCCTTCAAACCAACGGGGAGAATATAAGGGCAAATCCGTAATCATCGCCAATGGCGTCAAGCGGCGCACGCTGGATTGTCCCGGAGAAAAGGAACTGACGGGAAAGGGGGTTTCCTACTGCGCCACCTGCGACGGGGCCTTTTTCCGGGGCAAAGCCGCGGCGGTCATCGGCGGGGGAAATACCGCCCTGGAAGACGCTCTCTTTCTGTCCAATCTCTGCGAAAGCGTCTTTCTGATTCACCGCCGCAATGCTTTTCGAGGGGAAAAGCTTCTTGCGGATGCGGTAAAAAAGCGAAAAAACATCATTTTTCACGGAGAAACCGTCGTAAAAGAAATCTTGGGAGAAAAAGCTGTCACCGCCGCCGTAATCCGAAACATAAATTCCGGACAAGAAGAGCTTCTCCCAGTTTCCGCTGTTTTTATAGCCATCGGTCTGGTGCCGGATAACAGGATTTTCTCAGAGCTTCCCCTGGATTCCAACGGCTACATTCTGGCCGGGGATGACTGTAAAACCAGCCTTGCCGGCGTATTCGCCGCAGGAGATACCCGAGCGAAAGCCCTTCGGCAAATTCTTACCGCGGCGTCCGACGGGGCTACCGCCGCCTTCCAGGCCGCAAGCTATGTGAACACTCTGGAAACCGCTCTCCGCTAATCTTGAACAGGCAACCCTTTCCCGCCAACGGCTTTGGCGGATAGCGGAGCGGTCAGAAAGCAGTAAAAAACCACCTGTGCGCCCTGACTGTAAAAGAGTACGGCAAAAGCTTAATTGCCGCGGGCTTTTTGCGAGGCGCTCGAAGAAGCGGCGCCTTACGCTTGAGACGATAAAATTTCCCTATTGCCGTCTGCCGCGCGGCAGGCCTCCCTCTCCAACAGCCATTGTATGCTGTATACCTGAATGATAAAAAACAGCCTGGGATAAATTCCAGGCTGTTTGATCTTCTGTCAGCGAAGCAGAAGCACCGCTACATCGTTTACATTGGTACCGGTAGGGCCGGTCATCAGCAAGCCTCCGCATTTCTGCAAGGCGTGGTAAGCGTCGTTTTCCTCCAGCACCCGGTCAATCCCGATCCCCTGCTGCCGCAGTTGTCCGGCGGTTTCCCCATCTACTATGCCGCCTGCCGCGTCGGTAGGGCCGTCGGTACCGTCTGACCCCAAGGAAAACAAAACCGCATTCGGCAAGCCTTCCAAGCCTCTGGCCGCGGAAAGCGCGAGCTCCTGGTTTCTTCCCCCCATGCCTTTTCCCTTCAGCTCCACTACCGTCTCGCCGCCCACAATCACCGCCGCGGGCTTTCCAGTTAAGTGATCCTTTTTCCATTGGGCGACAGCGGCCAAAAAGCTTCCCGCCTCTTTTGCCTGACAGGTTAAGCACGCTGTCAAAATTTCCGGAGCGTACCCCAGCTCGCCAGCCGCTCTTGCCGCGGACTCGCAAAGGCTTTGAACGCTCCCGGTAATCACGGTTTCACTATTTTCCAGTGTTTTTGGGGTTTCTTCCTTTAGGATCTCAATGCTCTTGAAGAAAGGCGCAGGCCGTATTTTTTCACCACTTCCAGGGCCTGCTCCGAGGTTGAAGAATCCGGCGCCGCCGGACCAGACGCAATGCTTTCCAAGCTATTGCCAAGAACATCGGACAGGACAATGGAAAACACCTGAGCCGGAGCGCAAAGCTGGGCAAACCTTCCTCCCTTCACGCCGGAGAGACGCTTGCGGATCAAGTTAATTTCCGTGATCTCCGCCCCGCAGGCCAAAAGCTGCCTGGTAATGTCCTGCAATTCCTCCAGGGGCACCAAGGGCAGTTCAAACAAAGCGGAGCCTCCGCCGGATATCAAAAACAGGACTTGGTCGTTCTGGGTTAGGCTCCGGGCAAGGCCTGCCATCTTCTGAGCACCGAAAACAGAGTTTGCATCCGGTACCGGATGGCCCGCCTCTAAAATTTCGCAGCGGGGAATTTCTCCTTTGCTGTGGCCGTATTTCGTCAGCACAATTCCTTGCTTAATTTGGTTCCCTAAAGACCTTTCCGCGGCGCTGGCCATCTGCCAGGCCGCCTTTCCTATACTGAATAAGGTCACTGGCTTTGTGAAGCTGCGGGCCCTCAGCGCTTTTTCCACCGCCTGATCCGGCATCGCTTCCTTCAGTGTCTTTCGGATAATTTTCCAAGCATCCCGGCGCATACTCTCATTACTCATGGAATTCCCTCCTTGCCTTGGTTTCACTATAAAGCTTTCTTTCCCTATTGTCAATTTGATTGTAGAATGAGCTCTTTCGCAATAGGCTTTTTCACAGTACGCGCTTTATGGTATCATAGACATAAATGCTGACGAAAACGAGGAATGACACGGATGAATATGATTCAGAAAGCGGTAACCGACGCCTTGGATTCTCTTGATATTGATTACGAGATAACAGAGCATCCCCCTGTTTATACCATTGACGAAATGAAGAACCTGGGAATTACCCATAAGGGGGATGTGGTAAAAAACCTTTTTCTGCGGGACGCCAAAGGAAAACGCCACTTTTTAGTGGTGCTGGATAAAGACAAGCGCGCGGATCTGAAAGCCCTTCAGGAACAGCTGAGCTGCAGCAAATTGAGCTTCGCCTCTGAGGAACGGCTGAAAAAGCATTTGGGCCTTTCCAGAGGCTCGGTCACCCCGCTTGGCATCCTGAACGACGCCCAAGGCATGGTAGAACTGGTATTTGACCGGGATCTCATTGGCCGGCGGCGGCTCGGAGTCCATCCCAATGAGAACACGGCGACCATTTGGATTTCCTTTGACAATTTAAAGAAGATATCAGAAGCCTTCCACCATCCAATTCAATATGTCTCTTTATAATGGAACGTTTCACGTTTTCCGGAGATGCGGAAGCATTTCTGCGCTTCCGGATTTTTTTTCCAGCTCTAACACGCAGCGGTTTCCCAGAGAAGCAAGCGAATCCCGGCGCTTAAGAGATCAGAAAGCGCTTAGATTCTTCGAAGGCCGGCGGAAAAAGAAGATCGAAAGCTGGTTTTATAGCGCTCAGCGATTTTTCAGAAACTGCCGAGGGCAGCTTTTATCCCCGCCGCGCTTGTCATGAGGCGCCGAAGATCTAATAAACCGCAAAGCTGTTTTGATTTCTCCTCTTGACAAAGGAATTTATAATTGATATTATTATGATATCAATTAGATATCTAGGAGGGTTTCTTTTATGGAAGAAAAAATTGTATATGAGGAAAGAGAGAAAAAGCCGGCTCCGGCGCGCTGGCGCTGATTCTGATTATTATTTTGCTGCTGGCATCAATCGGAGCGGCCATACTAGGCTCTGTACTGTTATCCGACGAGCAGAATTCCTCTCCCTGGGGAGCCGTTTTGCTCACAGCCGGTATTTTAGCCTTTGTTCTGGGCTGTATCCTGCTGCCAGGCCTAAAGGTAATCAATCCTAAAGAAGCGCTGGTGCTTACTCTATTTGGCAAATATTGCGGCACGCTGAAAAAGGATGGATTTTATTGGGTAAATCCCTTCTGCACCGCAGTAAATCCTACCGCCGCAAC
>VOFI01001531.1_pt1 | contig 30001 bp, 28 predicted proteins | sample 5384131 | NCBI WGS metagenome assembly VOFI01 (sample SAMN12384728, study PRJNA508395) | human gut metagenome | isolation source: healthy gut H | host: Homo sapiens
CCTTCGAGGTCAACAACGACGAGGGCTACAATCAGGAGTGGTCCACGGAGCTGACGGTGCCGCAGGCCATGGACGAGTACATCAAGGCCTGGTGCGCCCTGAAGGTTCTCAGCAAGGTCTACGATCTGGGCGATCCCGACGGCTTCGTGTTCAATATGTCCGTAGGCTACGATCTGGAGGGCATCAAGAGCGAGAAGGTGAACACCTACATCGACGGCATGATGGACGCCCGCCGTACCGCCATCTTCGGTGAGTGCAAGGAGGTTCTGAAGGAGCTGTTCCCGGCGGAGAGCGACTTCATCGACGCCATCTCCCCCCGTGTCTCCGGCAGCGTCACCGTCTCTACCCTCCACGGATGTCCTCCCGATGAGATCGAGCGCATTGCCAGCTATCTCATCTCCGAAAAGCACCTGCACACCTTCGTCAAATGCAACCCCACCATTTTGGGCTACGAGACTGCCCGGCGGACGCTGGACGCCATGGGCTATGACTACATCGTCTTTGACCAGGCAGGATGCGGATCTCCTTCGCCGGCGGCGCCGAGTACTTCAACTGCGACAAGCTGTTTGCCGCCGGTATCTGGCCCATCACCGTGGCCACCACCATCCTCAAGCCCGGCGGCTACAACCGCCTGCTGCAAATGGTGGAGAAGGTGGAGGCTCTGCCCTACCGCCCCTTCTCCGGCACGGACACGCAGGCCATCTGTGACCTGTCCACCACCAGCCACACGGACTTCCACCCGTCAAAGCCCCAAGCCCCTGCCCAGGCAAGAGCGACAAGAAGGCCGCCATCATCGGCGGCGGCCCCACCGGCATCGCCGCCGCCTATTTCCTGGGCCGTGCCGGTGTCGAGACCACCATTTTCGAGCGGGAGCAGTGTCTGGGCGGCGTCCCCCGCCACGTGATCCCCGCCTTCCGCATCACCAACGAGGCCATCCAGAAGGACATCGCCCTGATGGAGAAGTACGGCGTGGAGGTCCGCTGCGGCGCTCCCGCCCCCTCCGTGGCGGAGCTGAAGGCCATGGGCTACACCCATATCCTCTATGCCGTGGGCGCATGGAAGCCCGGCCAGCTGGGCATCCCCGGCGATGTGGCCGGCGCCATCCAGTGGATGAAGGGCGTCAAGGCCGGGAACATCTCCGTGGGCGGCAATGTGGCCGTGGTGGGCGCCGGCAATACCGCCATGGATGCGGCCCGTCTGGCCAAGCGCAGCGGCGCCCAGCACGTCACCATCGTCTATCGCCGCACCAAGAAGTATATGCCCGCCGACGAGCATGAGTTGGCGCTGGCGCTGGCGGACGGCGTGACCTTTGCCGAGCTGTGCGCCCCGGTGGAGCAGAAGGACGGCGTGCTGCGCTGCGAGAAGATGAAGCTGGGCGAGGCGGATGCCTCCGGCCGCCGCAGCCCCGTGGCCACCGGCGAGTATGTGGACATCCCCTGCGATCTGGTGATCTCCGCCGTGGGCGAGCAGGTGGACAGCGCCCTCCTGACCTCCAACGGCGTGGAGGTGGACGGCAAGGGCCGCCCCGCCTTCCGGACCAATGTGGAGGGCGTGTACGCCGCCGGTGACGCCCGCCGTGGCCCCGCTACGGTGGTGGAGGGCATTGCCGACGCCGCACAGTTCGCCGAGGCAGTCATCGGCGCTCCCCATACCTACGATATCCCCCAGCAGGCCTACATCACCAAGGCCGACGCCATCGCCAAGAAGGGCATCCTGCGGATGAGCGGCTGCACCGCCTGCGAGGGTGAGCGCTGCCTCCAGTGCTCCACCGCCTGCGAAAACTGCGCCGACTCCTGCCCCAACCGGGCCAACGTGGTCATTGCCATGGCCGACGGCAGCCACCAGATCCTGCACGTGGATAAAATGTGCAACGAGTGCGGCAACTGCACCCAGTTCTGCCCCTACCACTCCGAGCCCTGCCACGATAAGTTCACTCTCTTCCAGACGGCGGAGGATATGGCGGATTCCCACAACGCCGGTGTCCTGTTCCTGAGCGGCGACCGGGTGAAGGTGCGTACCTTCGGGGAGCCCAAGGAGTACGACCTCTCCGGCCGCAACGACCTGCCTGCGGAGCTGGAAAAGCTCATCGTCACCGTCCGTGACCGGTACGCCTACCTGTTTGCGTAAGAGTTACTCGCTTGCATAAGGGTCACCCCTTACCGCAAAAGCCCGCTCTGCGCTGCCGCATCCCCCCATGCACAGAGCGCAGAACGCATCCCAAAGGCACGAACCCCATAAAAGCGTGAGCCACAGCAGCAGCATGACCTGTATCAAAAGCGTGAGCCGCCCGTCGGCGGCTCACGCTTTTATTCTCTCTCATGGACACCGGTCCGCCGGCACAAGCCCGCCCGGCACCGGCCTCTTTCCCCTTGCCCACCGGCGGCTCCTGCCCCTACCAGCAAAAAGATCCCCCATGGCCCGGGGCAAAGCCCCGGACCATGGGGGTCACTATTCAGCGGAATACTTCCTGCTTATGGAAAGGTGCGTTCTTAGAACTGCTCCTTCTTCTTAGCCACCAGCACCCCACCGGCCAGAGCCATCACGCCCAGACCCAGATACACCACGATACCGGCGTCACCGGTAGCGGGCTTGGAGGGTGTCGCAGGCTCCACGGGGGCCACGTAGCCCAGATTCACCATCAGATCGGTGATCTCGGTGTCGGTAAGACCGATGGCCTTCATGTAGTCCTTAGCGCCCTTCTGCAGGTCGGCCTTGGACAGATCCTCCACGCCGAAGGCGTTCTGGAGGGTCTTGATGATGTTGCTGGTGGCAATGGCGTTGTACTTGTCCGTACCGGGCTCCACGCCGTAGTAGTTGTAGTAGGTGACCATGTAGTCCGCCACCACCTCGTCATAGGTAGCGCCCATCAGGCACTCCAGCAGAGCGGAGACGAAGCCGGCACGGTCCTTGCCCTCGGTGCAGTGGACATAGTAGGTACCCTTGTTGGCGGCGAAGAACCGCAGGCCCTCGGCCAGACCCTTCTGGAACTCCGGAGCGGAGAAGTCCACGCCCAGATTCAGATAGATCACCTTCTGGCCGGAGTAGTAGGTATCAGCGAAGCCCTCATAGGCCTCGGCCTCCTCCTGACTGTTGGCGAGGTTCATGATCACGTTCACGCCCGCCTGCTTCAGAGCGGCATCCACATAGGTGTTGCGGCCCAGCTCCGGGTTGATGGGGGAGGAGCCACGGTACAGCACATCCTTGCCCATGCCGGTGGTGGCGATGTTGCGGAAGTTGCCGAACTCGGCGTCGGACAGGTTGGGATAATCGGCACGGTCATTGGTGCGCTGCAGATCGTGCATGATGTACTCGGCCATGTAGCCGCCCTTCTCCGCCATCTTGAAGGTGACCTCCACGGGATAGGTCACACCCTCCCAAGCGGTCCAGTACCACGTCTTATCCTCGTTGGTGTGCTTCTTGGCCAGCTCATAGGTCTCAGCGAAGTTACCCATGTTGATGGCCATGGAGACGTAGCCGGTGGGCTTGCCGTCGGCGTCCTTCTCCACGATGATGGCGGGCTTGCCGGAATCCACATAGGAATAGGTAGGCACCACCGGCAGGGTCAGGGTCTTATCCAGGAACTTGACCGTCACCAGATCGCCCCAGCTGAAGCCCAACGTTGCCGTACACCGGGGACGTTCTTCACGAAATCGATGGAGCGGTTGGGCTCGGAGGACGCATCCACGCCCAGATGGGTCAGAGCGATGACGATATCGGCGTTGCCCTCCTCACGGGCGACCTTGATCACGGCGTTGGCGGCGTCATACAACTTCTGGCCGGACAGGAAGGTCAGGCCCTTCATCAGAGCGGGGTTGGCCTTGGTCTGAGTCTCCGGAGTGGCCACACCCATCACGGTGAGGTTAAAGAGGGGGTTGTCGTCAGCGTCCGTAACGGGAGCGGTAGCGCCGGGAGCGAAGATGGGAGCACCCTTGTCGTCCACCAGATTGACGCAGGTCACCAGGAAGTCGGCGGCGCTGTAGCTGAGATTCGCCTTCAGCTGGGGGAAGCCGTAGTCAAACTCGTGGTTGCCCAGCGTCACGGCGTCGTAGCCCACGGCATTCATCAGCTCCACGGCGGTAGCGCCCTTGCTGAGGCTGACATAGGTAGAGCCTTGGCTGAAGTCACCGGCATCCAGCAGCACCACAGCGCTGGCGCCCCGGTCGTAGCACTCGTTTTTCAGTGCCGCAACCTTGGCGTATTTGTCAATAGCGCCATGTACGTCGTTGGTGTGCAGAATGACCGTCTTGCCCTTCAGAGAAGCTGGCAGCTGATACCCAGCCGCCGTTTTCTCTTCTGCCCAGGTGGCCGGCACCAACAGAGTCAGTGTCATCACCAGGGACAGGAGCAATGCTAATACTTTCCGCATGGTCCTTTCCTCCTTTATTTTTTGGAACGCCCGTGGCATCCCATAATACGTCTCTATCATACATGATTTTGCACAGGAAAACAAGTCCGTTCTGTGTTTTTTTGTGTAAAAGTATGATAAAATCTCCCTGTACGAGCCATACAAAAATCCCACGCCGTTTTTATACATTCCGCCGTAACCGGTACGGACGACCCTGAAAAATGGTGTGGCTTTTTGTTTTTTTTCTGTTATAATATAGGTTACCATCGATGAACAAGGGCAAGTACGCCTGACAGCGTGTCTTTCCGGCGCTTTTTGTCCTTTTCGCCTTGGCGGGCGCCAGCCCGCCTGCATCTCAAAAGCCAAAAATCACTCGAAAATCCATCGCTGGCAGGTGCCTTGCAGTTTTGTCGGAGCAAAAATCCGGTCAGACAAGGAAAGGCCCGCAGGGCATACTTGCCGTATGGCCAAGGGACTTGACGCAGTATGGGCGCATTTTTGCCCGACAAAACCGTGCTTGCCCTTGTCCATCGATGGTAAATTCGTGTCAAATTCGGAAGGGAGTGCAAGCTATGAAGTATCTGTTTCGAGGCGGCACCGTTGTCTCCGGCAGAGGGACACGCCGTGCCGATATTCTGGTGGAAGGTGAAAAGATCCTGGAGGTGGGCCGCAATATCACCCGCAAGGCCGATCAGATCATCGACGTCACCGGGATGCTGCTGATGCCCGGCTTCATCGACGCCCACACCCATTTTGATCTGGACGTGTGCAATACCACCACTGCCGACAATTTCACCACCGGCTCCCGGGCGGCCCTGCGGGGCGGCACCACCACCGTGGTGGACTTCGCCTGCCCCAACAAGGGGGAGAGCCTGCACCACGGGCTGGAGCTGTGGCACCGGAAGGCCGACGGCCGCACCTGCTGCGACTACGGCTTCCACATGACCATCGACGACTGGAACCCGCAGATCGAGGCGGAGATCGACGATATGTACGCCGCCGGTATCTCCTCCTTCAAGATGTACATGACCTATCCCGCCATGATGATCGGGGACAACGCCATGTACCACGCCCTGAAAAAGCTGAAGGAGAAGGGCGGCATCTGCGGCGTACACTGCGAAAACAGCGGCGTCATCGACGCCCTCATCGAGGAAAAGAAGGCCGCCGGGGAAATGGGTGTCTCCTCCCACCCCCGGACCCGTCCGGACTTTCTGGAGGCGGAGGCCGTGAGCCGCCTGCTGCGGATCGCTGAGGCGGTGGATATCCCCGTGGTCATCGTCCACCTCACCAACGCCGCCGCCCTGCGGGAGGTGGAGGCCGCCCGGAAGCGTGGCCAGAAGGTCTATGCCGAGACCTGCCCCCAGTACCTGCTGCTGGACGACAGCGTGTATGATAACCCCGACTACTCTCTGGCGGCCCGCTACGTCTGTGCGCCCCCCATCCGCAAGACAGAGGATCAGAAGGCCCTGTGGATGGCCCTGCGCCGTGGCGAAATTCAGACCATCTCCACGGACCACTGTTCCTTTACGCTGGCCCAGAAGGACGCCGGCCGGGGGGACTTCACCAAAATTCCCGGCGGCCTGCCGGGGGTGGAGACCCGTGGCGAGCTGATCTACACCGCCGGTGTCACCACCCGAAAAATCAGCCTTGCCACCATGTGCCGTGTACTGGCGGAGAATCCCGCCAAGCTCTACGGGATGTTCCCCCGGAAGGGCATCCTGCAGGCCGGGGCCGACGCCGATATCGTGGTGTACGATCCGCTGGCGGATCACGTCATCCGTGCGGCGGACATGGTGGCCAACGTGGACTATAACCCCTACGAGGGCTTCACCACCCGTGGCTCCATCCAGCAGGTGTGGCTCCGGGGCCGTCTGGCGGTGGAACACGGCACCGTGCTGGCCGGGCCCGACGGTAAGTACATCCCCCGTGGCAAGAACTGCCTGTAAAGAGAGGGGAAGGCTTCCATGACCGAGATATTATACTGCCAGTCCCCCGCCCTGTTTCTGCTGGCGGTGGTGCTGCTGATCTGCTTCTTTCTGCGGCGGCAGGCTCACCGGGTGCGGGCGGCGCTGGATCTGGTCCTGTGCATCCTGTTGCTCATCGGCGGCGTGGTGCTATATCCATGACTTCTGGCAGATCCGCACCTCCGGATGGGTGGGACTGGGCGTTGTAGCCGCCGGGTCGGTATGGCATCTGTGCAAGGTCTGCAAGCGGGGCGTGGAGCGCCGCCGGACGGAAAGGGCCGCCCGCCAGACGGAGGAGGCCCACCGTCAGGCGCTGGAGAGCGCCCGCCGGGAGGCGTATGAAGCCGGAAAGGCCGACGCCGCCAAGGCGCACCAGCCGTCCCCCTCCACCCCGGATGTATCCGCCCCGGAGATTTCCCCCGCCCCTGCTGGCTCCCCCATCAACCCGACCGATGGTGTCTCACCGGAGTGTGTAGCCGCTCCCGCTGCCGACGCACCGCAGTCCTCCACCGGAGGAACAGGTCAAGCCCTGTAAAAACCCCGACACAAAGCCTATGACCCTCTGGTTACAGTGTCTGCCAAACACCGTGCAGCCCCGGTAAGCAGTCGATGCTGAACTTAAATACCGTCGGTGCAGCACCCCTCAAAATACCATGCAGCACCGGCAGAACACCATGCAGCACCGATAGAACACTGTCCTTGACTTCCCCACCGGCACCTGCTGCAATCCCCCGTGTTCACTGGGAGGGCGAGTCCTTCGGAGAAATGACAGCCGGATAAGGCGCAGACTGAAATGTCTGTCCTTATCCGGCTTTTTGTCTGGGAAAGGAGCGATCCCATGGAGTTAAAATTTCTCCCCTCCCTGCTGGGGGCGGAGAGCCTGTGGCTGGCCATGCCCATCGCAGAGGTGCTGACGGCCCTCTATGCCGCCTATGCCATGAAACGCTATACCCGTGCGCTACCGCTGAGCACGAGATAAAAAGGACGCCGGTCGCTTAACCGGCGTCCTTTTGGTATTTTATGGATCACTTCCACAGAGAGAGCGATCAGATCCGTATAGTCGGAGGGGTTCTCCAGCGGCAGACCTGCAATGAGCATGGCCTGATTCAGCAGAATCTCGGCATACTTTTTGGCCCGGTCGGGGTCCGTGATGCGGGCGGACTCCAGAGCGGCAAAGGCGGGATGCTCCACGTTCACCTCCAGAATACGCTTGGCCTTCAGGGCGAGGTCGGGCTGTACGGCGGCGAAATACTTCTCCATCTCGAAGGTCATGCCCTCACCGCTGGTAAGGCAGACGGGATGGGACTTCAGCTTGCTGGAGGCCTTTACCTGATCCACCCGGCTACCCAAGGTCTCCTTCAGGAAATCCAGCGTCTCCTGATGATCCGCCGTCTCCGGCTGCTTCTCGTCCCCCAGCTCCAGATCGCCGTCCACGGCGGAGCGGAATGCCTTGTCGCCGTAGGTGCGGAAGATATCGGGGATGAACTCGTCGGTCTTATCGGTGAAGTACAGAATCTCCATGCTGCGATCCTTCAGCAGCTCCGTCTGGGGCAGGTGATCCACCGCCTCCACGCTGTCGCCGGAGGCGTAATAGATATACTTCTGCTCCTCCGGCATCCGGGAAACGTACTCACCCAGCGTCACCAGCTTCTTCTGGGTGGAGGAGTAGAACAGCAGCAGATCCTGCAGCTTCTCCTTCATGGCGCCGTAGTTGTTCAATGCGCTGAGCTTCAGCTGGCGGCCGAAGCTGCGGTAGAACTTCTCATAGCGCTCCCGGTCGTCCTTCAGCATCCGCTCCAGCTCGCTGCGGACCTTCTTCTCCAGATTGTTGGAAATGACCTTCAGCTGGCGGTCGTGCTGCAGCAGCTCACGGGAGATGTTCAGGCTCAGGTCCGGGGAGTCCACCACACCACGGACGAAGTTGAAGCACTCCGGCAGCAGATTGGCGCACTTATCCATGATCATCACGCCGCTGGAGTACAGCTGCAGGCCCGGCTCGAAGTCCTCGGTATAGTACTGGCCGGAGGGCTGGGAGGGAATGAACAGCAGGGCCTTATAGGTGACGGCGCCCTCCGCAGAGACGGTGATCACCGACTGGGGCGGGGCGAAATCCCCGAAGTGCTCCTGATAGAACTTGTCGTACTCCTCCCGTGTGACCTCGCTCTTCTTCCGCTGCCACAGGGGGACCATGCTGTTGAGGGTCTCCCACTCCTTGATCTCCTCATACTCCGGCTTGTCCTCCGGACAGCCCTCCTTGCGCTTGGAGCGGGTCATTTCCATACGGATGGGGAAGCGGATATAATCGGAGTACTTCTTCACCAGACGCTGGAGGGTGTGCTCCTGCAGGTACTGGCTGTACTCCTCCGGCTCCTCGTCGGCCTTCAGGTGCATGATGATATCCGTACCCACGGTGTCCTTCCGGCAGGGTTCGATGGTATAGCCCTCCACGCCGTCGGACTCCCAGCGCCAGCCCTGCTCATCACCGTACTTCCGGGTGACGACGGTGATGTGGTCGGCCACCATGAAGGCGGAATAAAATCCCACGCCGAACTGGCCGATAACGTCGGTCTCGGCATCCTTATCCAGCTCCTGACGGAACTGGAAGGTGCCGCTGGAGGCGATGACGCCCAGATTCTGCTCCAGATCGGTATCGTTCATGCCGATGCCGTTGTCGCTGACGGTGAGGGTGCGGGCCTCCTGATCGGGGCGGATGGTGATGGCGAAATCCTCCCGCTTCATGCCCACCTGTTCATCCGTCAGGGAGCGGTAGCACAGCTTGTCGATGGCGTCGGAGGCGTTGGACAAGATCTCCCGCAGGAAGATCTCCTTATGGGTGTAGATGGAGTGGATCATCAGCTCCAGCAGACGCTTGGACTCCGCCTGAAATTCTTTTCTTTCCATAGTTGATTCCCCTTTTCTAATAGATCGGGAGACGCCGCAGCGCCTCCCGCTTTTTACCTGTTCAGCTGCGCTGGCGTTTGCTGCACAGCAGATAGCCCAGTCCCGTGAGCACCGTGGCCACAGCGGAGACGATCATGGCGATCTCCAGCAGCAGCCGCACGGCCTTGCTCTCCAGCAGATGATCCGTCACCTGCCGGACGCAGCGGCCCACAGCACCCAATAGCCGGCCCGCCAGACCCGTCACCTTGTGGAGAAGTCCCTTCCCCAGCGACAGGATGCGCCGTGTCAGAGGCAGGGCGTGTGACGCCAGCTGCCGAGCCTTGTGTACCTTGGTCGAAAGCATTTTCATCCCTCCCCATTTCTCTATGGTCAATTATAGACAGTCTGTCCGTTATTGTCAATTCCCGCCGGGGCGGGGCGTGTAAACTTCCTGTGAACAATGGAATAAAAAAGCTGCGGTAGGGCTTACGCTCTACCGCAGGGGACATTATTCGCCGCTTCCGGCGGGGGCTGCCACCGGATCGATGGGGGTCAGGACGCCCACCACTACAAACCGGGCATCTTCAAACTCATACGAGCAGGTGGAGAGGGTCACCAGATGGGCGCTGCCGTTCTTGTTCCATGTGCCGTCCAGCAGGCGATAGAGGTAGTAGTCGTTGTCCTCCGCCTGCACGATGGGGTAGTTCAGGCCCGTGTCCGCCCCGTAGAGCCACGCCACGATGTCGCTGTTGACGCCTTCCAGCGCCGCAAAGTCCACGTAGACCTGCTCCGGCTCCCCTTCCGGCTCCTCATCGCTGCTCAGGTCCGGGATATAGACGTATTTGCCGGCATCCTTCAGCACCTCGTCGCTCTTATGCTTCTCCAGCATATAGCTGCCGATCTGATAGGCTGCAAACAAAAATACACCTATAAATACTGCCAGCAGGATATAGTATACCGCTTTCTTCATACCGGAGCCCTCCCTGTTGATTTTTTACATTATACCAGATGGCCCACCGCTTTTCAAGAAAAAGCTTGATGCCCTCCGGAGGAACGGGACAGGGGTTTCTGCGCTGGACAGGGGGCGGCAGATGTGATATGATAGCTTAGATTGACAAGGCAAGAAAGGTGTGAGACAGATGCAGGTAGAGAGCCTGAGCTGGTTCCCCGGTCACATGACCAAGACCCGGCGGATGATCGCCGCCGAGATCGGGCATATGGACGCCGTGTGCGAAATTCTGGATGCCCGCATCCCGCTGGCCAGCCGGAACCCGGATGTGGACGAGCTGACGGCGGGCAAGCCCCGCCTGGTGGTGCTGAACCGAGTGGATCAGGCCGATCCCGGCCAGACCCGGCGCTGGGCTGCCTACTTCCGGGAGAAGGGCTATGCCGTGCTGGAGGCCAACGCCAAGGGCGGCGCCGGCACCGCCCAGTTCGCCGTCGCCGTGCGGGAGCTGCTGCGGGACAAGCTGGAGGCCTATGCCCAGAAGGGGCAGGTGGGACGTGTGGTGCGGGTCATGGTGCTGGGCATCCCCAACGTGGGAAAATCCACCTTTATCAATAAGGTAGCCCGCCGCAAGAGCGCCAAAGCCGAGGACCGGCCCGGCGTCACCCGCAGCAAGCAGTGGGTGCCGGTGGACAGCACGCTGGAGCTGCTGGACACGCCGGGTATCCTGTGGCCCAAGTTCGACGACCCGGAGGTGGGCAAGCGTCTGGCCTTCACCGGGGCCATCAAGGACGACGTGCTGGACATCGAGGAGCTGGCCTGCTATCTCATGGAATATCTGGGACAGCACTATGCCTCCGTGCTGGAGGAGCGGTATAAGATCGCCGTGGAGCCGGAGGACAGCGGGTATGACCTGCTGGAAAAGGCCGGGCGCAAGCGGGGCTTTCTCATGCGGGGGGCGCAGGTGGATACCGAGCGCATGGCCCGCATCCTGTTAGACGAGTTCCGGGGCGGCAAGCTGGGGCGCTTCACGCTGGAGACGGTGGAGGATGCCACATGACGGACTTCTCGCTGGAAAAGGCCGCCATGGCCCGTGGCTGCGCCGCCGTGTGCGGCTGCGACGAGGCGGGGGCCGGGCCGCTGATGGGGCCGGTATACGCAGCGGCGGTGATCCTGCCGGTGGACGGCTGCATCCCCGGCCTTGACGACAGCAAGAAGCTGACGGAGAAGAAGCGGGAGGCTCTGTTCGACGTCATCTGCCAGCAGGCGGCGGCGTGGGCGGTGGCCTCCGTCAGTGCAGAGGAGATCGACGCAACGGACATCCTCAGCGCCCGGATGAAGGCCATGCAGCTGGCCATCAACGCTCTGGCGATCCCGGCGGATTATGCCCTCATCGACGGCAACCGGGATCACGGGCGATCCGCCGCCATCACCACACCCCATGAGACGGTGGTGGGCGGGGACGGGCGCTCGGCATCCATCGCCGCAGCGTCGGTGCTGGCCAAGGTGAGTCGGGACCGGTATGTGTGCCGGGTACTGGACTCTCTGTACCCGCAGTATCAGTTCGCCAAACACAAGGGCTACGGCACCAAGCTGCACTATGCCATGCTGGACCGATACGGACCATGTCCGGAGCACCGGATGAGCTTTCTCACCAAGTGGAAGGAGCGGCGCACATGAGCCGGGCGGAGGGCGTATGGGGCGAGGCCCAAATCGCCAATTATCTGCGGCGCAGGCGCTATGAGCTGCTGGCTCACAGCTATCACTGCCGGTTCGGGGAGATCGATCTCATCGCCCGCAAGGGCGGCGTGCTGTGCTTTGTGGAGGTCAAGACCCGCAGCAATCTGGCCTGCGGCCTGCCCAGAGAGTACGTCACCGCCGCCAAGCAGGAGCGCATCCGCAAGACGGCGGCCTTTTATCTGATGGAAAAGGGGTTGGACTGCCCCGTCCGCTTCGACGTGGCAGAGGTCTATACCGACGGGGCGCACTCCCCTGCCGCCACCCACATAGAATACATCGAAAACGCATTTTGAGGTGATACATACGATTCCCTATTTTGACGCACACTGCGACACCATCCACCGCTGCCACACGGCGGGGACGCCCTTCCAGGACCCGGAGCTGCGGGCCTTCTACGACATTGCGGGTAATTTGCGCCGCAGCGGCGGACACATCGATCTGGAGCGGGCCGGGGGCTTTGCCCGCTACGCCCAGTTCTTTGCCCTGTATCAGAGCCCCCGGCTGGTGCCGGAGGGCAGCTCCATGCCGGAGCAGGGCGTTCTGCTCCACCAGCGGTTCCTGCGGGAGATGGAGGAGAACCGGGAGCGCATCCTCCCCTGCCGCACCGGGGCGGAGGTGGACGAGGCCGTCCGGCAGGGAAAGGCAGCGGCGCTGCTGAGCATCGAGGGCGCCGAGCTGCTGGACTGCGACATCCGGCGGCTGGACACTGCCTATGACTGGGGCGTGCGGCTGCTGAACCCGGTGTGGAACTACGCCAACCGTCTCTCCGGCTCCAATGCCCAGCAGCCGGAGCAGGGACTGACCGCTTATGGCCGGGACTTCCTGCGGCGGATGGAGGAACTGTCCATCTACATAGACGTGTCCCATCTGTCGGATGCGGGCTTCTGGGACGTGGTGCGTCTTTCCCGGCGGCCTGTGGTGGCCTCCCACTCCAACAGCCGGGCCATCTGTCCCCATCGGCGCAACCTCACCGACGATATGTTCCGGGCCATCCGGGACAGCGGCGGCGTGGCAGGTCTTAACTACTACCAGCACTTTGTGGGCGACGACCCCACCATGGAAGGGCTGGTGCGCCATGTGGAGCATTTTCTGGAGCTGGACGGGGAAAGGTCCCTGTGTCTGGGCGGCGACATGGACGGCTGCGAGCTGCTGGCCGGCGGGATGCAGGGTCTGGAGGATGTGCCGCTGCTGTGGCAGGCGCTGGCGGACCGGGGCTATCCCCAGTCGCTGCTGGAGGACCTGTTCTGGAACAATCTGCGGCGGCTGATATAAAATCGGGAGAGGAGGCGACGCATGGCGCTGTATGCTCTGGGGGACCTGCATCTGTCCCTCAATTCCAACAAATCCATGGAGATCTTCGGAGACGGCTGGCAGGACTATGTACTCCGGCTGAAGGAGGCCTTCTCCGCTCTGGGGCCGGAGGACGTCACCGTGCTGTGCGGCGACCTGTCCTGGGGCATGAGTCTGGAGGAATCGCTGGAGGACTTCCGGTTCATCGACGCTCTGCCGGGGAAGAAGTATCTGCTCAAGGGCAACCACGACTACTGGTGGAACACCGCCGCCAAGATGGAGCGGTTCTTCCGGGAGCATGAGCTGACCACCATGGAAATTCTCCACAACAACTGTAAGTTCTACGGGGAGCTGGCCCTGTGCGGCACCCGTGGGTGGTTTTACGAGCTGGACAACCAGGGGACCCACGACGAAAAGGTGCTGCTGCGGGAGATCGGGCGGCTGGAGAGCTCTCTGAAGGCGGCGGGGGAGCACGAGAAGCTGGTGTTTCTCCACTATCCGCCCCTGTATCAGGGCTACCGCTGCCCGGAGATCCTGCGGCTGCTGAAGGAGTACGGCGTGAAGCTGTGCTGCTACGGCCATCTGCACGGCGCTTCCCACCGCCGGGCCATCGAGGGAATGTGGGATGGAACGGAGTTTTCGCTGGTGTCGGCGGACTATCTGAAATTTGTTCCCAAAAAAATTTGCGAATGATGCAAAAAAGGTGTGGAAATTGAAATTGTTTTCTGGTATTATATAAAATTGCATTGATTATAAATGAATGCTGAACGGAGGAAAAGTCAAAATGAGTGTAAAGTCCTGTGAAAATCTGGAAAAGAGCCAGGTCAAGCTGACCATCGAGGTCGGCGCAGAAGAATTCGAGAAGGCTGTCAACAAGGCCTATCTGCAGATGCGTGGCAAGATGAACGTCCCCGGCTTCCGCCCCGGCAAGGCTCCCCGCAAGATCATCGAGGGAATGTACGGCGCTGAGGTCTTTTACGAGGAGGCTGTGAATATCGTGCTGCCCGACGCCTATGAGGCCGCCGTGCAGGAGCAGAAGCTGGAGGTCGTGGGCTATCCCCAGGTGGAGCTGGAGTCCTGCGGCAAGGACGGCGTGGTCTTTCAGTGCACCGTGGCGGTGTATCCCGAGGTGACGCTGGGCCAGTACAAGGGTCTGGAGGCCCCCCGTGCCGAGGTGAAGGTCATGGCCGCCGACGTCAACGCCCGTCTCAAGGAGATGGCCGAGCGCAACAGCCGTCTGGTGAGCGTGGAGCGTGCCGTGAAGAAGGGCGACACCGCCACCATCGACTTCGAGGGCTTCGACAACGGCGTGGCTTTCGACGGCGGCAAGGGCGAGAACTTCGATCTGGAGATCGGCTCCGGCAGCTTTGTCCCCGGCTTTGAGGATCAGCTCGTCGGCATGAAGGCCGGTGAGGAGAAGGATATCGACATCACCTTCCCCGAAAACTATACCCCCGAGCTGGCCGGCAAGCCCGTTGTGTTCCATGTGAAGGTCAACGAGGTGAAGGTCAAGGAGATCCCCGCCATGGACGACGAGTTTGCCAAGGACGTCTCCGAGTTCGACACCCTGAAGGAGCTGAAGGCCGATCTGAAGAAGAAGATCACCGGGGAGCGCAAGGAGTCCGCTCAGCGGGCCTTCGAGGACGTGCTGATGCAGAAGGTGGCCGAGGGCATCACCTGCGATATCCCCGATGCCATGGTGAATCTGCAGGCTGAGCAGATGGCCAACAACTTCAAGCAGCAGCTGGCCTCTCAGGGCATCCCCTTTGACCAGTATCTGAAGATGACCGGCACCACCGAGGCCGACTTCCTGTCTCAGGCCCACGGCCCCGCTCAGGAGCAGGTCCGCATGGATCTGGCCGTGGAGGCCATCATCAAGGCCGAGGGTCTGGAGGCCACCGACGACGAGGTGAACGCCGAGATGCAGAAGCTGGCCGACAAGTACGGCATGGATCTGGAGTCCGTGAAGAAGTATCTGCCCGCCGCTCAGGTGCGGGAGCAGGTCATCCGTGAGAAGGTGGTCAAGCTGGTGGCGGACAGCGCCGTGGCCGTGGCCCCCGAGGCGGAGGAGAAGAAAGAAGATAAGGCGGAGGAGACTGCCGAATAAAACCGGCGCATTCTGCTAAAATCACAAACGGGCGGGTATACTTTGAACATCTATCTGTACAGGAGGCATATTTTATGAGTTTAGTTCCTTATGTTGTGGAGCAGACCAACCGGGGCGAGCGTTCCTACGACATTTTCTCCCGGCTGCTCAATGACCGCATCATCTTCCTGGGCGAAGAGGTCAATGATACCACAGCCAGTCTGGTGGTGGCACAGCTGCTGTATCTGGAGGCACAGGACCCCGACAAGGACATCCAGATGTACATCAACAGCCCCGGCGGCTCTGTGACGGCGGGTATGGCCATCTACGACACCATGCAGTCCACCATCTATCGGCATGGCGGCCAGCATGGGCGCGACGGGTCCACCATCGCCCTGCCCAATGCCGGCATGGCCTGCCGATGCCACCACCCTCACCGAGGCGGGCTATGTGGGCGACGACGTGGAGAACATCCTGCTGCGGCTTTTGCAGGCGGCGGATTTCGATGTGGAGCTGGCGGAGCGGGGCATCATCTATGTGGATGAGATCGACAAGATCGCCCGCAAGAGCGAAAATACCTCCATCACCCGTGACGTGTCCGGCGAGGGCGTGCAGCAGGCACTGCTGAAAATTCTGGAGGGCACCGTGGCCAACGTGCCGCCTCAGGGCGGGCGCAAGCACCCCCATCAGGAGTTCATCCAGATCGACACCCACAACATCCTCTTCATCTGCGGCGGCGCCTTCGACGGTCTGGAGAAGATCATCGAGCAGCGCACCGATCGCAAGGGGATCGGCTTCGACGCCGTGGTGGAGAGCAAGGCTGAGCGCCGGACGGGCCAGCTGCTGAAGGAGGTTCAGCCCCACGATCTGCTGAAATTCGGCATCATCCCGGAGCTGGTGGGCCGTATGCCGGTGATGGTGACCCTCAACGGTCTGGGCCGGGATGATCTGGTACAGATCCTCACCCAGCCGAAAAACGCACTGGTGAAGCAGTATCAGAAGCTGCTGGAATACGACGATGTGGCGGAGATCACCCGTGATCCCCAGCGCACGGAGCGGCCCGGCCGCACCCGTGACGGCAAGGCGGAGCACGATCCCTCCGCCCCGGCATCCTAATGAATCATGAGGAGAGGCGAACCCGTTCGTCTCTCCTCTTTTCCACAGCAAAGGAGACCAGTTATGAATACCATCAATATCCCCGTTCTGGCGCTGCGGGGCATGACCGCCTTCCCCGGCGAAACTGTAAGCTTCGACGTGGAGCGGGAGATTTCCATTTTTGCGCTGGACAACGCTATGGAGGGCGACCGTCGTCTGTTTCTGGTGACGCAGCGGAAGATCGGCGTCTCCGAGCCAGAGGAGCAGGATCTCTACGAGATCGGCACGGTGTGCCATGTGCTCCAGATCATCAAGACCTCCGAGACCACGGTACGGGTGCTGGTGGAGGGTGAGCAGCGGGCGAGACTGCACCGCCTGTGGCAGGCCTCCCCGTTTTTGCAGGCCAATGTGGAGCTGCTGGAGGATGCCCCCTACCGAAGCACCTCTCACACGGAGGCGCTGCTGCGGCAGACCTACGCCATCTTCGGCGCCTATAAGGAGCTGTCTCCCCAGATGTCCGACGAGGTGGTGGCGGAGGTGCTGGATCAGCGTGATCCCGGCCGTCTGGCGGATTTCATCGCCCAGAACCTGACCCTGCGGCATCAGGACCGGCAGCGGGTACTGGATCAACTGCACCCGGTGAAGCGGCTCCAGCTGATCAATGACATCCTCACCCACGAGGTGGACGTCATGGGTCTGGAGTTCGAGATGGAGCAGAAGGTGCGCCAGCGGGTGGCGCAGGTCCAGAAGGACATGATCCTCCGGGAGCAGCTGAAGGTGCTGCAGCACGAGCTGGGAGAGGACGGCGACGAGGAGCTGTCGGATTATGAGGCCCGCATCACCGCCCTGCACCTGCCGGAGGAGCTGCACCGCAAGCTCATGAAGGAGGTAGACCGGCTGGCCAAGCAGCCCTTCGGCAGCGCCGAGGGCTCCGTCATCCGCAACTATCTGGACGTGTGTCTGGAGCTGCCGTGGGGCAAGTATACCCGTGACCGGGCGGACGTGGCGCAGGCCCGGCGCATCCTTGACCGGGATCACTTCGGTCTGGAGCAGGTGAAGGAGCGTATTCTGGAGTTCGTGGCGGTGCGGCAGCTGAGTCCCGACTCCAAGGGGAAGATCCTCTGTCTGGTGGGGCCTCCCGGCGTGGGCAAGACCTCCATTGCCCTGTCGGTATCCAAGGCCCTGCATCGGAAGATGGCCCGTCTGAGTCTGGGCGGCGTCCGGGACGAGGCGGACATCCGGGGCCACCGCAAGACCTACATCGGCGCCATGCCGGGCCGCATCATCGACGCCATCTCCCGCAGCGGCTCCATGAATCCCCTGTTGGTGCTGGACGAGATCGACAAGCTGGGCAGCGATATGCGGGGCGACCCCGCCTCCGCCCTGCTGGAGGTGCTGGACAGCGAGCAGAACTACGCCTTCCGGGATCACTATCTGGAGATCCCGGTAGATCTGAGTCAGGTGCTGTTCATCACCACCGCCAACACCACCTCCACCATTCCCCGGCCCCTGCTGGACCGGATGGAGGTCATCGAGCTCACCAGCTACACCGACGAGGAGAAGCTGCAGATCGCCAAGCGCTATCTGCTGCCCCGGCAGATGAAGGAGCATGGGCTGAAAAAGACCCAGCTGCGCCTGTCGGACGACGCCATCCGGCAGATCATCTCCGGCTATACCAGAGAATCCGGCGTTCGACTGTTGGAGCGGCAGCTGGGCAAGGTGTGCCGCAAGACCGCCATGCGTCTGGTGGACGGTGGGGAGAAGCGGGTGAATGTGACCCCCGACTCCCTGCGGGAGCTGTTGGGCGTGGTGCGTTATCAGGACGGCGTACATAGCACACGGAATCAGGTGGGCGTGGTGAACGGTCTGGCCTGGACCGAGGTAGGCGGCGAAATTCTGGAGGTGGAGGCCGGCGTCATGGAGGGCTCCGGCAAGCTGGAGCTCACCGGCAATCTGGGTACCGTCATGCAGGAGTCCGTCCGGGCGGCGCTGACGTGCTTGCGGAGCCGGTGCGGCGAGCTGGGCATCGAGAAGGATTTTTACAAGACCCGTGACATCCACGTCCACTTCCCGGAGGGCGCAGTGCCTAAGGACGGCCCCTCCGCCGGCATCGCCATCACCACCGCCATGCTCTCCGCTCTGACGGGACGGAAGGTCCGGGGCGATGTGGCCATGACCGGCGAGGTGACGCTGCGGGGCCGGGTACTGCCCATCGGCGGACTGAAGGAAAAGACCATGGCCGCTCTCCGCAGCGGCATCCGCACGGTGATCCTCCCCAAGGACAACGTCAAGGATCTGGAGGAGATCGACCAGACCGTCCGGGCGGCCCTGCACTTCGTGCCGGTGGAGAGCGTGGATCAGGTGTTTGCGGCGGCGTTGGTCCCCTCCCCTGCCGTGTCGGCGGTGGAGCATATGACCGCCCTGCCCATGGAACCGGCTGCCCCGGCCCTGCGGGTCTGAGGCAGTCAGAGAAGGAGGCCATCATGACCATCAACTTCAACAAGGCGGAGTTCGTGCTGTCCGCCACCACCCAAAACGCCTTTATCCGGGACGGGCGGCCCCAGGTGACCTTTGCCGGGCGCTCCAACGTGGGCAAGTCCTCCGTCATCAACCGGCTGCTGAACCGAAAGAACTTCGCACGGGTGGGCGCTACCCCCGGCAAGACCTCTCAGGTGAACTACTTCCGCATCGACGGCAAGCTCTACTTTACCGACCTGCCCGGCTACGGCTATGCCAAGGTCAGTAAGGAGGAGCGGGAGCGCTGGGGCCGCCTGATGGAGAGCTACTTTCAGGAGCCGGGGCTTATCTCGCTGGGCGTGCTCATCGTGGACGCCCGGCACAAGCCCTCGGCGGACGACGTAACCATGTGCAACTGGTTCAAAGAGGCAGGCTGCCCCATGTTGGTGGTGGCCAACAAGGTGGACAAGCTGAAAAAGCGGGAAGTAGAGCCAAATCTGGAGGTCATCCGCCAGACGCTGGAGCTTCCCCCCGACACGCCGCTGGTCCCCTTCTCCGCCGAGAAGGGCGACGGCAAGACGGAGGTGCTGTCCCTGCTGAGCCAGTTCTTCGCCTGAGTATGTTCCGTATCCCCCTGCCCTTCCCGGCAGGGGGATATCCGTACCCGGCCACGGGGGTGCCGTATCCGACCACGGGGTACCCTCCCCGGCGGAGCGGTTCCGGTACGGGAGTGGCTTCCGGTGCGGAGGGAAATTTTCATCAAATATTGTATGAAAAGATTGTATTTTTTTCAAACTGTGATACAATCAGATGGAATGAGACTGCCCCCTGCGGGCAGAAGGCCCCTGTGAGGAAAAACTCTGCGGATAAAAGCGTCCCTTCGGGGACAGAAAGGCGGTTTCTGCTGTGATCTATCTGGATAATGCCGCCACCACCCTGAAAAAGCCCCCCTGTGTGGCGGAGGCGGTGGTGCGGGCTATGGCCACCATGGGCAACTCCGGGCGCAGCGCCCATCAGGAGGCATTGGACGCTTCACGGGTCATCTACCGCACCCGTGAGCAGCTGGCCAGGCTGCTGGGCTGCTCCGCTGCGGAGCGGGTGGTGTTCACCTGCAACTCCACCGAGGCCCTGAATATCGCTATCGACGGGCTGTTCGCCCCCGGTGACCATGTGCTGTCCACTGACTGCGAGCACAACTCCGTGCTGCGGCCCCTATACCGATTGGAGGGGGTGGAGGTGGACTTCCTGCCGGCGGATCGGCGGGGCTGCATCGACTACGACGACTTCCGCCGCCTGCTGCGGCCCAACACACGGGGTATCGTCTGCACCCACGGCTCCAACCTGACGGGGAATCTGCTGGACATCCGGGCCATCGGGCGCTTTGCCAAGGAGCATGGCCTGCTGCTGGTGGTGGACGCCTCCCAGACGGCGGGAGTGTTCGACATCGACATGGAGGCCATGGGCATCGACGTGGTGTGCTTCACCGGTCACTGTCCCAGCTTGCGTAGGCAACAAAAATATAGTATAATATCTCCGGATATCATGTGCAATTCCGATAAAATCAGCGCAATTTCGCAGAAGGAGACACGTCATGGCCAGGCCTGCGGCACCTGCCATGTCCTCATTGACGGCAAGCCCACCAAGGCCTGCGTCCCCCAGACGGAGAAGCTGGAGGGGAAAACCATCGTCACCGTGGAGGGGCTGTCCGACTGGGAGAAGCAGGTCTACGTCTTTGCCTTCGGTGAGGCGGGGGCCGTGCAGTGCGGCTTCTGCATCCCCGGCATGGTCATCTCCGCCAAGGCGCTGCTGGATGTCAACCCCGATCCCACCCGTGAGGAGGCCGCCTTCGCCATCCGCAACAACATCTGCCGCTGCACCGGCTATGTGAAGATCATCGACGGCATCCTGCTGGCAGGTAAGATCTTCCGGGAGGGGAAGCTGCCGCAGCCCACCGCCGATGACTGGCAGATGGGCAGCCGGGTCCACCGGCTGGACGTGGCGGAGAAGGTGCTGGGCTACGGCCAGTACCCCGACGACGTGTACGTGGACGGGATGTGCTACGGCAGCGCCGTCCGCAGCCAGTATGCCCGTGCCCGTGTGCTGTCCATCGATACCAGCGAGGCGGAGGCACTGCCCGGTGTGGTGTGCGTTCTGACCCAGAAGGACATCCCCGGCAAGGTGAATGTGGGCCACCTGAAAAAGGATCAGCCCACCATGATCGGCATCGGCGAGATCACCCACTATCTGGGGGACGCCGTGGCTCTGGTGTGCGCCCGTGACCGGGAGACGCTGGAGGAGGCCAAGAAGCTGGTGAAGGTGGCGTATGAGGTCCTCCCCGCCGTCCACAACCCTGAGGAGGCCGCTGCGCCGGATGCGCCGCTGGTCTTTGAGGAGGACGAGAGCAATGTGCAGGCGTACAAGCACGTCTCCCGTGGTAACGCCGAGGAGGCCATCCGCCGCTCCAAATATGTGCTGACCCGGCATTTCCACACCCCGTGGACGGAGCACGCCTTTCTGGAGCCGGAGTGCTGCGTGGCGCTGCCGCTGGAAAACGGCGGCGTGAAGCTGTTGACCACCGACCAGAGCTCCCACACCACCATGCACGAGTGCGCCTCCATGCTGGGAGTGGACTATGAGCACTGTCAGGTACAGAATATGCTGGTGGGCGGCGGCTTCGGCGGCAAGGAGGATATGTCCGTGCAGCACCATGCGGCGCTGCTGGCCTATGTGGCCCGTGTGCCGGTGAAGGTGAAGCTCACCCGGCAGGAATCCATCCTCATTCACCCCAAGCGCCACAGCTTTGACATGGACTTCACCATGGGCTGCGACGAAAACGGCATCATTCAGGGCGTCAAGGCCAGCGTGGTATCCGATACCGGTGCCTTCGCCTCTCTGGGTGGGCCGGTGCTGGAGCGGGCCTGCACCCACGCCGCCGGCCCCTACGCCTATGAGAATTTCGAGATCGAGGGCTACGCCTACTATACCAACAACCCCCCTGCCGGGGCCTTCCGGGGCTTCGGTGTCACCCAGACCTGCTTCTGCACGGAGACACTGCTCAACGAGATGGCGGATCTGGTGGGCATCAGTCCGTGGGAGATCCGCTACCGCAACGCCATCCGCCCCGGCGGTGTGCTGCCCAACGGCCAGATCGTGGACGATTCCACCGGCCTTGTGGAGACGCTGGAGGCTATCAAGCCCGCCTATGACGAGGCCGTCAAAAACGGCGATCCGGTGGGCATCGCCTGCGCCATGAAGAATGCCGGTGTGGGCGTAGGTATTCCCGACTGGGGCCGCTGCAAGCTGATCGTGGAGGCGGACGAGAAGGTGCATATCTACTCCGGCGCCTCCTGCATCGGGCAGGGGCTGGGTACCGTGCTGGTGCAGGTGGTGGTCACCAATACGGGGCTGCACCGGGACAACATTGTCTATGAGCGCAGCAACACATGGATCGCCCCGGACTCCGGCGACACCTCCGGCTCCCGCCAGACGCTGGTCACCGGTGAGGCCACCCGGCGGGCCTGCGAAAAGCTGTCGGCGGCGCCAAAACGGACCCCCTGGGGGCCGATGTACCCAACCCCGTCAGCCATGTGGCCTACGGCTATGCCACGCAGATGTGTATTCTGGACCGGGAGACGGGCCGTGTCAAGAAGATGGTGGCCGCCCACGATGTGGGTAAGGCCGTGAACCCCCTCAGCTGTGAGGGACAGATCGAGGGTGGTGTGGTCATGAGTCTGGGCTATGCGCTCACGGAGCAGTATCCCATCGACGCAAACTGTAAGCCTACCGCCAAATACGGTATGCTGGGTCTGTTCCGTGCCAACCAGATCCCGCCGGAAATTCAGGCCATTGTGGTGGAGAAGCCCGGCCTGAAGGTGGCCGGAGGGGCCATCGGCATCGGAGAGATCACCTCCATTCCCACGGCTCCCGCCATTGCTGACGCCTACTTCCGGCTGGACGGACAGCGCCGCCTGACCCTGCCGCTGGAGAATACCCCCTACGCCCGGAAGAAGTGATTTGAATTTTCTGCACCTCCCCCATGCAGTCCGCTGCATGGGGGAGGTTTTTGGGGGCGCTGCTGCATGGACCACGGGTTGGCCGTCCACAGGGATTCTTTCTGTGAAATTTATACAACGTTTCCCCCTTCGTTCATAATTTTTTCACACCTATGTGCTAAAATAAACTCCATTAACGGAACGTATCATAAGGAGGCTTCTGTCCCATGATAATCGAAAAGAGCGGCAGCATCCGTCTCAAGGATATCCCCATTCCCTCCGGCGCTACGCCGGAGCAGCGGGAGCTGGCTCAGGGCATGGTACGGGTGAATCACCTGTACCGCAGCGCCCTGAAGGTGGCTGTGACCCAGATGGAGATCCTGGACGAGGAGTTCGCCAGTCTGTACGACCATTCTCCCATTCACCACATCGAGTACCGCATCAAGACGCTGGAGAGCATCAGCGATAAGCTGCGCCGCCGGGGCTACGACGTCACCATCGACAATATCTATGCCTACATACAGGACGTAGCCGGTATCCGGGTCATCTGCAACTATCTGGATGACATCTACTATCTCCGCAGCCTGCTGACCCGGTCCGAATCCTTCAAGGTGCTGCGGGAGGTGGACTACATCCAGCAGCCCAAGGAATCCGGCTATCGCAGTCTGCACCTCATCATCGACGTACCCATCGTCATCTCCGAGGGGACGCTGCATCTGCCGGTGGAGATCCAGCTGCGTACCATCGCCATGGATATGTGGGCCAGTCTGGAGCATGAGCTGCGGTATAAATCCGACCGCAATTTCTCCGATTCCGACGCCGCACGGCTGCGGCTATGCAGCGAGGCCATCAGCGAGATCGACCGGGAGATGCAGGACATCTATCAGGGCAAGGAACCCAGCTATCATGAGTAAAGCAAAGGAGTGCTGCGGCTGTGCAGCACTCCTTTGTTTTGGGATGGTTTTTGCGTACCGACGGCATGCTTTTTCTGATAGCTTTTCCCTTTGTGCCTCCGGCGGACCACTTTTCCCAGCAGCTGGAAAAGTGGGCAAAAGAGTCGTTTGAAACCGATGGTTTCAAAACTTTCTTTCCTCTCAAGAGCTTCGTTTATTATAGGTCGTAACGGGAATTGACTCAGCAACAGACCCGCTGCCGCTCCCACTCAGTTGAAGGGGTAGGAGCTTCTGGTCTATGATATCGTGCCCGGGACAACAAATTTCTCTCCCTGATACCGGCCGTAGTACGAATACTTGCAGAAAATCCTATCCAGATGCTAAAAAAGCTCTCCTGCCTGAAGCAGGAGAGCTTTCGTCCGTCTCTGCGGAGCCGCCTGCCTTACAGCGCCGCCCACTCCTCCTCCGTCAGCAGCGTGTTCAGCGCCTGCAAAAGGGCGTTGGGGGTCATGCGCTCCGGCAGACTCAGTTTCCTGCACAGCGCCTGCCGCCGGGCGGCGGAGTCGGGGCCGATCAGTCCCTTTTCCAACAGATCCGCCTTGGTAAGCCGCAGGGGGCCGCCGGGGCCTCCTCTCCCTCCCATGTGGCGCCGCAGCGGCGCAGGGCTTCCAGCAGCACGGCGGGGGGCATCCCCTCCACGCCCAGCTTGCCCTCCTTACCGCCCTTGCGTTTGCGGCGCTCCTTGCCGTACACGTCCGGCACATAGGCCTGCAAGATCTGCTCCGGCGGCAGAACACCCTTCAGGTGATTGCGGATCACAAAGCCCGCCCCGTCCGGGTCCGTCATGAGGATGACGCCCCGGGCCGCCGCCAGACGGCGGAGATAGGCCAGCTTCTCCCGGTCGTGGAACACGGAAAAGCCCCCCGTCTCCACGATCACGGCGTCCACCACCTGCGAAAGGGCGTTCTTATCGTACCGCCCCTCCACCACAATGACCTGCCGCACACGGGGCTTCACCGGCTGCCGGCCAGCTCCATGAGGAACAGCTTCAGCTCCGCCTCGCTGTCCATATTCTTCTCGCTTTTCATCCGCCGATCCAGCCTCTGGCATCGGATGACCGCAGTTTGACACCATTCGTGATCCACCTTTCCTGCCGCCTGCATCAACAGCTTGGCGGGATAATCGGAGCTCATGCTCCACAGCTGCTTGAGCCAGAACCGGTCCTTCCCGGCGTCCAGCGCCATCCGGGCCGTATACAGCCGCCTCAGCTCCTTGCCCACCGCCGCCAGTATGACGATGGGCTCCGTCTGCATCCGCAGCAGCTCCCCCAGCACCTGCGCCGCCTGATCGTACTTCCCGGCGGTGATGCTGTTGGTCATGTCAAAGACCCGTGCGTCCAGCACCGGGTCCGCCACGGCGTTGATATCCTCCACCGTCACCGCCCGGCCCTTGGCATAGGCGGCGATCTTCCCAATCTCCGGCACCAGCTCCGTCATCAGGGAACCGCAGGTGAACAGCAGGTGGTCCGCCGTGGCGTCGTCGATGTCGTGTCCGGCGGCGGCAAAGCGGCGCTTCACCCATCGCAGCAGCTGCGCCCGCTCCTGCTGGCGGAACTCCACCTCGCACACGGACTTGTCCAGCGCAGCGCACAGCTTTTTCATCTTGCCGTCCCGCTTATAGGGCAGCAGATCGTATACCAGCACCAGCGTGCAGTACTCCGGAAAGTCCGCCAGCAGGGCCATCAGCGCCGTGCGCTGCTGCTCATCCAGCCGGAAGATGTCCAGATCCGTCACCACCACCATGGTGTGCTGGGCCATCATGGGCATGGCCTCCGTCACCTCTGTCAGCTCCTGCACTGTCAGTCCCTTGCCGGAGAGCCGGTGGTAGTTGAACTCCTCGAAGCCCGCCGGGATCAGGAGCCTGTGCAGCTCCTCCAGATAGTAGCTCCGCAGATACGTCTCCTCTCCGTAGAACAGGTATACGTTCTGTGGGGTCTGTGCCTTCAGATCCGCCCGCAGGCGATCGAAGCCGTTGTTCTTTTTTTCAGCCTTAGGGGGCATGGTCAGTCTCCTCCGTGTACGGTCACTAAAATATTTCCCTGCCGGTCGGTGCGGTAGATCTCCGCTCCCGCCTGGCTCAGCCGGTCCATGGCCTCCATGCCATCCACAGGACATACCGCACCAGCGCCCACACGCCCCAACCCAGCACCTGCGCCGCCGGAAGCCAGAGAAAGCCCGCCAGCGTCGCCACGAAGGCCAGCATAAAGCTCCATCCCGCCGCCGGAACGATGAGCAGATTGCTCAGCGGCGCTATGAGGGAAAATGTGTTGAAGTAACAGGCCGTCAGCGGGATGGTGAACACCATGGCCGCCAGCGAAGCGGAGAGATTGGCGGCCACGAAGGACACCACCGCCCGCACCGGCCGCTTCTTCCCCCGGTACAGCCCCTTGAAAAAGCCGCTCAGCCTTTGGGAGAAGCACACCAGCCCCAGCGTGGCGGCAAAGCTCAGCTGCAGGCTCACCCCCGCTGCAGCGAAGGGATCGGCCAGCAGGATCACCAGCAGCGCCGCCGACAGGCTGGTAAGCCCGTCGCTCTCCCGGCGCAGCAGCGGAGCCGCCAGCAGGAATATCTGCATGATGCAGGCCCGGACCACCGAGGGTGTCAGACCCACCATCACCATATAAAACAGCAGCACCGCCATAGAGAGCCCCGCCCCCAGCGCCCGCCGCCGGACGGGGAGCAGCAGTCCCAGCAGAGACACCAAAAAGGCGCAGTGCAGCCCCGATACGGCGAACAGATGGGCCACCCCCGCCTGCGTCATGACGGCGGCGTCCTCCTCCGTCATGCCGCTGCGGTCGCCGGTAAGCTCCGCCGTGACGAAGGCCGCCGTGTCGCCGTCAGGCCATATGGCGGCGATCTTCTCCCGCAGGGCATATACCGCCCGCTGGGGCAGCCATCGAACACTGCCGGCGCTGCCCTCCTCCGCCGTCAGCGGCCCACGGGCATACAGCAGAGCGAACACGCCCCGTGAGGTGAAGGCCGTCACATCGTTTTCCCGGATGCGGGCGGCGTCCTGCCATTGGGCCGTGCCGGAGAGCTGCTGCCCCGGCTCTAAACCGGCATATTCCGCATCTGCTAAGGTGCTTTTCGTCTTATTATAGCAAACCTCACCGCCCCCGGCAAGGCCTTTCCTTGACAGGTGCCTCATGCGTGTGATAGCATCCATATATGCACTCTCACATGAGAGGGAACCATGAAGCTTCTGGTAAACGATCTGAAGCTGTACTTCGGTCTGATGTTCCTGCTGCCCCTGACGCTGGCCGGTCACAAGCTGCACCTGACCCTCCCTGCGGGCAGCTTCTTCCACCTTCTGGTTTTCCTGACCCTCATCGGGGGGGCTCTCCAACAACGACGTGATCTCCTCCGACCAGGACAAATACTACGCCGTGTTCCCGCTGCTGGTTTACCGGCTGGCTCCCCGCACCTTCCGTCTCCGCATCTGATTTCACGAATTATAGCAATGGAGGTTCTGCACCATGACTGATCTGGAACGGGCCAAGGAGGCCCTGACAACCATTGACTGCACCTGCGCCCTGTGCCGGGATGGGGAGGTCCGCACCACCCAGCTTCGGGGGGTAGCGCCCCTTCTTAGCTGGCTGGAGGAGGGCCTTTCCGGCTGGAGCGTGGCCGATCGGGTGGTAGGCGCCGGAGCCGCATGGCTTTATACCCTGCTGCACCCGGCGATGGTCTATGCCCCGGTGATGAGCCGCCGGGCCACGGCCATCCTCACCCAATACGGTGTTCCCTATACCTGCGATGAGGTGGCGGAGTCCATCCTGAATCGAACCGGCACGGGCCTCTGCCCCATGGAGGAGGCCACCGCCGACGCCGCTGACCCCCAGCAGGCACTGGCGGCCATCCGGCAAAAGGTGCAGGAGCTGAGGGCCATGTCCGGCCGCTGATCCCCCCGCTGCCCCAGCCCATGCCCGCCCCACAAACAGCGCAAGCCCCGCAAACAGCGCAAGCCCCGCAAACAGCGCAAGCCCCGCAAACAGCGCCCCGGCCGCATGGCCGGGGCGCTGCTTCTCCGCAATATCTTCCTGTCACTTCCCCCGTGGGGAACGCCACACCTCCGGGAAGTACTGTACCTCCATCGATACTGCACCTCCGGGAACGCATCCCGATAAAAGCACCATTTGCCCAGAAAAATGCCCGCCGCAGGCCGAAGCCTGCGGCGGGCACGCTTTTGCAGTTGGTGCTTATCCTCTCATGTGACGGTCACGCAGACCTCTCACAGCGAGTGCTTCAGCGAGCCTTACGCTTCAGGACCACCACAGCGGCGGGGATCATACCGCAGCTGATAACGGCCAAAGCCACCCACAGCATCACGTTGCTGCTGTCGCCGGTCTCGGGAGGCGTAGTGGGCTTGGGATCGGTGGTACCGGAATCACCGGGCTTAGGATCGGGCTTGGGGTCGGGGTTGTCGGGCTCAGGATTCTCAGGCTGCTGGACACCCTCGTAAGCGACGGCGCTCAGGCTGCGAGAGAAGATGAAGTTGCTGATGAAGGTGAATTCATCCGTCTGATGGATCTTGTGGTTCAGTACATTGGCAAACAGAGCGATGTCCATGTTGCCGGACTGATACTCGAAGCCCACCACACCGTTGTTGTAGGTCTCGAACTGCTTCACCAGACCGTCGTCGGTCAGGCAGATGCAGCCCTGCAGGGGATCCTTACCGGCGTTCTGCACCAGAACGGTAGCGCCTTCGGGAATCTTGGAGAACCAATAGGTACCATACTCGTACATCACGTCGTCACCCTCGTTGATGTAGGTGGCGTTGATGAGAGTGTTGTTGGGATACACCACACGGCCCAAGAAGTCGGTACCCATCTCGCAGGAGGAGAGCTCCAGATCCACCAGCTCCCTGACCCGGCTAACGGCGGTGGCGGTATAGCCCATGTAGGGAGTACCGGCCTTGACAGCGCCCAGAGCCTCATCATTCAGAGCACGGGAACCCACGATGACGTTGGCAGCGGAGAGGTCGTCGGTGACGGTGAAGCCCATATTGGTCAGAGCCAGCCAGTCGAAACGATGAGAACCGTAAGCCGTGGTCATATCATCCCAGGGCTGGGTCCACTCCTTGCCGGTAGGGGAATCCTCGTTGCCTCTCAGGAAATCCCGGAAAGGCATCTCGAAGCTGTTGTGATCGGGGTTGTTGGCGATGGCGCCGACACCGACGGCCTCGCCCAGCTTAATGAACTGCTCAGCGATCAGGTCATACTCGTAGTTGGGCTCGTGGGGAGGCGTGCAGGGCTCAATGAGGACGGCGTCCACACGGCCATGGATCTCGGTAAAGACCATGGGGTTGAACTTGTTCACCAGAGCCATAGCGTTGGCATCCTCGAACAGGGTCTGGTTGGCCTCGTCACGGTTGGGGTCATAGCCCTGACCGGTGGTACGGGTCATGTGCTCATAACCCTCCACGTTCTGCTCAGGAACGATGACGACGAACACGTCGGTCAGCAGTTCCTTAATATTCACGGTTTCGCTCTCAACGTTGTAGTACTTCTCCAGATCCAGCTGCCCGGAGTACAGGCCCTTGGAGGAACCGCTGGTGGTCCAGTGGTTGTAGCCGTTCTCGCCACGGATGTAGCCCAGATAGGAGGCGTAATCCTTGATGAGGTCGGGGGTCTTGGCATTGTTTCTTGCCATTTCCTCGGCCAGAAGCGCCTTGCCGGCCTCCGTGAAGCCCGTCAGGGTCTTGACGTCAACGGTCTCGTTCTCCAGCAGCATATGGCCGAACTCCAGAATACCGTTGACGGCGGCATTCTCGTTGGAGTGGACGTTGGAGGCGAACATGGGGACACGCAGGTCATCCCACTTGCCTTCCTTCAGCTGAGCCAGGACCAGATCGGGATCCTGCTCCACCAGTTCGGTGTACTCCAGCCAGCGATCCACGGACGCCTTCTGGTCGGCAATGATCACGTAGGGGATGTCGTAGCCGTCGGTGGTGGAACGGCCCATGGACTCACGGGAGACGTACAGATCGGTCTCTGCGTTGGCCAGAGCATCCACATCGTCGTACAACTCATAGATGGTGCGGAAGGTGTCATAGGGAACGACCTTCGTAGCCACGCTGCCCACGGTCTTCTCCGCCACGATGGCGTTGAAATTGAAGTAGCCGCAGATGTCCAGATACGCACCGCCGTTGTTGTGGGGAGCGCTGTAGTCAACGGCGCCGAAACGGGTGGTGTAGAAGTAGCAGTTGATGTCCATCAGGAGTTTCAGATGCACCTTACCGTCGTTGTCGGTCT
>VOFI01001611.1_pt1 | contig 30001 bp, 29 predicted proteins | sample 5384131 | NCBI WGS metagenome assembly VOFI01 (sample SAMN12384728, study PRJNA508395) | human gut metagenome | isolation source: healthy gut H | host: Homo sapiens
AATGCAAAAATTCCTTATATTTTTCATATAAATCGTATTTCAGAGTACATATATCTCTGTTAGTTTTATCATAATTATAATAACAACCCAATGCGTATTTTTAAGCATTCTTTTTAAGAAAACGTCCGAATACCAATGTATCCAAACGTCAATGCAATAAAATGCTTAATATAATGCAAAGTTACTATATATTATAATTTGCAGAAAATGGCCAATTGTTAAATAATGTCAAACCACTATTTCTAAAATCAAAGCTGTGTCAATTATAACTGACTATCTCTGCATTCCTCGAACCAAATTCATTATTTGAGTTAAAACAGATGCCTTATCATCGTTAACAATTATACTAACACACTCTTTATCATAAATACGCTCTAAACCTACCTGCGAATTAATTCTGGCAAGAACTTCTTCTTTGGATAAGCCATTTCGATTCATAACTCTTTTAACGCGGATATCTTCTGGGGCATTGACAATCCAAATTCCATCAACAAGTTTATCCATACCGCTTTCAAAAAGAATTGCAGTTTCCACAAAAGAAACACCTTTTGTGTTAGACCATGCTTCATAATCTTGACGTACAAATGGATGAACTATTGAATTTAATTTAGCCAGTGCTAACAATATCACCAACAACTGCATTATTACCAAACGCTTTTCTAAGTTCGTTCTTCAATGATTCTGATGAGTTCATTAATCGTTTTGCTTGTGAATCACAATCATAAACAGAAAAGCCTATTACTCGCAATATTGATGACACAACACTTTTTCCGCTTCCTATTCCTCCTGTTATAGCAATTCTCCTCATAAATGCTCAACTATAAATTCAACACTATCATTCTGTAACACCACATTCTGGAAATTAGTTGGCACATTTCCAAACTTTATTGGTAATTTCGAATAGCCTTTATTAATGTCTTCAAAATCAACATATACATCAAACATACAACTTTTTACTTTCTCAAAATCACTCATTGGAACAAAATATGATGCCTTAATTTTTGTAGGGAATGCCAATAATCTATATCCGTTTGGAACATGTGCTGCTTTAACAACTACTTCAGAAGAAGCTGCAATTAATGGTTCTACAGGAACAACAATAGTTACAGAATCAGGAATTGTTTTAACATTTTTCATCTTTTCAACTGCAACTGTATATACAACTGTATCCTTTAATTCTTTCATATTTACTCTTTCTGTTTTCATCATTGTCAAACCGAACAAAGTTTGTTCGTCAGAATATACATATACAGAATCAATTGACGATTTAATTTTTCCGTTTATTACATACTGGAAATTTGACGAAAAGTTTCCAGAAACAAGTAGAGGTAATTTCTTTGCAGGTAATGTTGTGTATTTAACGCTTATATCTGTTGGAAATACAGAGACAATTGTTGCATCATTACCAAAAACATCTACCAGCATGCCCTCTATGTCTTGTTTTTTGATAACGACATTACCTTTCTTATCGGAATATTTATCGAATGGGACATCAACTTCTGGTGTCTTACCAAATATGTATTTAAATAAAGCGTAACCTGTGTTTTTAACCGACACTCGGATTTCTTTAGGAACATCATTAATGATAGTTACATTTCCTGGTATGTTAGATATTGCAAATTTCACTTTATAGTTCTCCTGCATTTGGTTGTTCATCACCAAAATAGACCAAAATATAAAGGAAACAAAAACAAAAACAAGATATAAGACAACATCTCTACCCCTTGAAGATGATAGGAAAGATTTAACTCTGTCAATCACATTAACTATATATTCTTTATAATTCATATAAACATCAAAGGTATTTCAGATTAACTTGTCTATATAAAAGCCTTATAAATAATTTTCCGTTTTACAAAGCAACTTAAATTAAAAAGGTTGTGCCAAATAACTCTGGCACAACCTTTCCTTAAAGATTTTAATTACTTAGATTCTTTAGCCTCTGCAACAGTAGGATAAACAGAACCTTTATCAATTCTGATTTTTACATTTTCTGCAATTTCAAGAACAATGTATGTATCGTTGATTTCTTTTATTTTACCGTGGATACCACCAGCTGTAATTACTTTGTCACCGCTCTGCAAGCCATCACGGAATTTTTTAATTTCTTTTTGCTTTTTAGATTGAGGCCTAATCATAAAGAAATAAAAAATAGCGATTAGGACAACAATCATAAGAATCTGCATCATGCCTGCTCCAGCACCAGCATCTTGCAATAAAATTGAATTTAACATAACTATTATATTTGGTTAATTATTAATCAAGTGATTTATTAAGCAAACCCTCGTTTTTCAAATGCTTGATAATTGAATAGAGGATACCGTTTATGAATTGACCGCTATTCGGAGTACTGTAGCATTTTGCCATTTCAACGAACTCATTTATCGTAACAACAGCAGGAACAGAAGGCACTTTTTCAAGTTCAGCAAGTGCAACGTATAAGATCACAACATCCATAAACGCCAATCGCTCTGTATCCCATGAACTTTTCTTGACAAACTTATCTATTAATTCCATGTAGCGCTCTTTATTCTTAACTGCATTCACGAATAGCAATTCGGCAAATTGTGCATCCTCTTCATCCTTATACTGTGGCAGAAATGGCATTTCTTCGTCACTTGCGAAACGCTTTATTGTCTTAACAACAAATGTTCCGACTATATCAATATCATCATTCCAATATACGCTTTTTGATTCCAGCAACTCTGCCAAATCTTCATCAGGAAGAACCACTTTCTTCATTACCTGCCTCCAGAATTCAATGTCATCATTGTCAGAAACAGACTCTTTAGTCATATATTCCTCATAGATGTCAGATTTAAGAATCTTATCTAAAATCAAACGGAGGTAAACTTCATCTTCATTCCAAGTTAAAGAAAATGCCTTAACCATTTCCTGAAGAGGTTGTGATAGCATTAAAGAGTTAACAAATGAATTATCAACAAAACGCATATTCGGATTCATCTCTTCTTCAGACGGCATATACTTTCCTTTTGCCGCTTCAATTCTACGTTCTTGTAGCTTTGTCAACTCTATCGGCAATGTTAAAAGATAATAATAAAGTTCATAAGCCTTATCAAGACTGTCCTTCAATCTTGCCTTTGTTGTTTCAAGTGTATCATCTTTATTAATAAGATGAGAATATAGTACTTGAACTACTATAATCCTTATCAAGATTCTATTTATCATATTGTCAATCAATTTTCACTACAAAGATAGTGCAAAGTGTGTGTAGAAAAAAACAAAAAACATAGTTTTTCAGTTTTTACATCGAACCTATACCTATCCTTTTCAACAATTTGTATTTATAACAAATAAATAATCTATAGGATATCCGAATTGCGTTGACGAATAACCTCATAAATCATTATACCTGCGGCTACAGAAACATTCAATGAATTTATTTTACCATACATCGGAATTGCCGCGAAGAAATCACATTCTCTAAGATTTTCTGCCGAGATTCCAGTATCCTCCGCTCCCATAATTAAAGCGGTTGGTAATTGCAAATTCGCCTTAGTATAATCAGAGCTTCCCTTTTCGGTAACTCCAACAATCGACATTCCTGAATTTTTCAATTGTTTAATTGTTTCGTTTAGGTTTCTCACTCTTGCAACCGGAATATGCAGCAATGCACCAGCAGAAGTTTTTACTGCATCTGCATTAATAGAAACGCTGCCCCTCTCTGGAATAACTATAGCATTCACACCTGCACATTCGCATGTCCTTGCAATTGCACCAAAGTTACGCACATCTGTTATTCCATCAAGAACTACTATGAACGGAGTTTTGCCTGACTCATAAAGTGTTGGTACAAGATTGTCGATATTTTCATAACTAACCGGTGAAAATATTGCAATTACTCCTTGGTGATTCTTACGCGTAATCCTATTCAACTTTTCAACAGGCACACGTTGCGTCAAAACCTTATATTCCTTTATAATCTGAAAAAGTTCAGCAGAAAGTTCTCCTGACAAATCTTTCTTAATCAAGATTCTGTCAATCTCTTTACCTGAAGCAATGGCTTCAATAACGGCTCTTATGCCAAAAATATATTCATTAGACTGTAACATCGCTTTATAATTTTAACAAAGACTTAGCATTTTCTATAGCAGCATCATTGATAGTAGCACCACTTAGCATTCCTGCTATTTCCAATATCCTATCATTATCATCCAACTGCTTAATATTTGTTATTGTTGTATTGTCATTATCCTTTTTATATACCTTAAAATGGCAATCTCCCAATGCTGCAACCTGTGGAAGGTGTGTTATTGTTATTACCTGAATCTGCTTAGAGATTTTCTTCATCATTTCACCAATCTTATTAGCAATCTCGCCAGATACTCCGGTATCAATCTCATCAAAAATAATTGATGGCAACTGCATTGATTTTGCTATAATATATTTAATTGAAAGCATTAAACGAGACAATTCACCTCCAGAGGCAGTCTTTTCAACTGGCATAAGTTGCTGATTTTTATTAAATCCGACAGAGAAAGTAACAGAGTCATTACCTAAAGAATTATACTCTATCTTTTTCCTATCCACCTTAAACTGCAAGTTCTTCAATCCTAAAGGAACGGCTACTTCTATCAGTTCTTTCTCAAAGACACTTGCCGCTTCCATTCTTGATTTAGAAAGATTATCAGCTGTCTCAGACAAAGATTTCTCCAAGTCCTTCAACTTTGCTTCAAGTCCTGACAATTCCTTATCTGAATTTTGAATCTCCGACAATGATTTTTCCAAGTCCTTCTGTATTTCAATCAATTCGGCAACAGTTCCAACATGATGCTTTTGTTGAAGTGCATAAATCATATTTAGACGTGTCTCTATTTCTGCCAACTCGGCAGGGCTGTCTGTAAGATTTTCAACTTCACCGTTTAAGGTATCATAAATGTCTTGCAATTCAATTAAAATTGGCTCTATGCGTTCAATAATCTGACCTGACGCATCAAACATTTCTCGAATACTCTCCAATGACGTTAGCGTCTTTTGGAGTTTTGTCAACACAGAAGAAGTTCCATTGCCAATCCATTCTGTTGCCAAATATATTTTCTCCTTAATTTCTGCAACATTTGACAAAACCTTATAGCTTTGTTCAAGATTTTCCTGTTCTCCATCCTTTAATTTAAGCGGCTTTATTTGTGACAATTGGAATTTAAAATATTCCTCATTATCTCTATTCTTTTCAATCCTCTCTTTTTCCTCTTGTAAATGCTTTCTGACATTACAGTATTCAGAATAAATTAACTTGTATTCCTTCCTTAAATGTTCGTTATCCGCAAGACTGTCCAAAATTTGCAATCTATATTCTGGTTTAAGTAACAATGCATTACTATGCTGCGAATGGATATCGACAAGACTTAATGCTATTGCTTCAAGAGTTACCAAAGTTACAGGTGTATCATTTACAAATGCCCTTGTTCTGCCATTGGGAAGTATTTCTCGTCTCAAAATACACTCTTCTCCCAAATCATCTATATCATTCGAGGCAAAAATGTTTTCAAGATTATAACCCGTTACCCTAAAGCAAGCTTCAATCACCGACTTTTTTTCATTATTTCTTATAATTTTAGCATCAAATCTCTGTCCAAGAAGTAATGACAAAGCGCCCATGATAATAGACTTACCAGCACCTGTCTCACCTGTTATAATCGTTAATCCCTCTTCAAGATTAATTTCAAGGAAATCAATAAGGGCATAATTTGAGATTCGTAATAATTTCAGCATAACTAATTCTGCTCTTGTTTAATACGGTTCAATCTATCTGTTTCTGTAGGATATAACTTGTAAAGAAGTTCGTATACATTGTTTTTTTCTGTCATATTAGACTTAGAATATACGTTTACAAGTTCATCAAGTTTTGCATCCTTGAACATAGACAACGCAACAGACATTGGTGCTATTTCATGAATTTGTGCAATAATTTCAAGAGACTGTGTAATCACCATTCTTCCTTTATCTGGGCTTAAAACCATCTCATCAAGCCCTTTTCTATGGTAATTATAGAGCAGAGTTCTAATTCCGCTTGTCGATTTATCCATATATGCAGACAACACTGCGCTTCTATTTTTGTTGTCTTCAAATGCTTTCCAGCCCTTTTCGCCAGAACTTTGTCCCATATTGACTATATTCGCAGCCTTTTCGTAATAATAATCGCCACCATTAGGAGAAAAACTGTCGAAATCAATAGCAAGAATCATATAAGCATAAAAATTCAAAATCGCCGTAAGATTACCTTCCATAGATGTTTCTGAAAAGACTAACGGTTCATTCTCTTGATACTGAAATTCAATATTTGTATCTCTAAAATTAATAAGAGTTGTTGTATACGAACTGTTATATACAGGTCTAAGTGACTGAACTTGCAAATCGCCAGCCATAGTCGTTCCATCAAAGGAGCCAATTGTAAAGAACAATTTGCACTCTATTCTTTCATTTGTAAGGAACTTTGAGTTACCCCACTGACGCTCATTCATATACTCGGTAATGGCATTCTTTAAAGTTGTAAAGATTTGTTTGTCGGTGCCAGAAATCTTGTCTGTATTGATTTCAACCGAGCAATTCAACTCTTGCCCTACCATCCTAAAAGGGAGTAGAGCACACAAGACTAATATTAATTTTAGAAATTTCATAGAACTATTTTTGAAGTTTTGCAACAAGATAATTTACTATATCTTTTGCAACTTCTTTTTTTGTTTTCAATTCATAATTTGACAAAGAATCATCACGATCTATTATCGTAACCTTATTTGTGTCAACTCCAAAACCTGCGTTCTTATCTGCCAAGGAATTTAGTACTATGAAATCGAGATTCTTCCTTTTGATTTTATCAATTGCATTTTGGATCTCATTGTCAGTCTCAAGTGCAAAACCAACAAGTAATTGTCCTTTACTTTTAGTCTGACCCAAAGAAGCGGCAATATCAGGATTCTTTTTAAGGTGAATTACAGGTATATCCTGCTTTTCTCTTTTTATCTTAGAGGTAGCAATTTCAACAGGGGCATAATCAGCCACAGCAGCCGATAATATAGCTACATCAGATTTAGTAAATTCCTGGACTGAGGCCTTATACATTTCTTCTGCCGACTCCACTCTAATAATATCAACACCATTATGACCACAATTGATTGAAACCGGTCCGCTAATGAGCGTTACTTGAGCACCTCTATTAGCGCACTCTTCAGCAATAGCATAACCCATTTTTCCGGAAGAGTAATTTCCAATAAATCTTACAGGATCTATTTTTTCGTATGTCGGACCTGCTGTAATCATTACTTTCTTTCCTTTTAAATCTTCTTTTTGCGCAAAGAAATTCTCAACAGCTGCAAAAATACCTTCAGGTTCTTCCATTCTTCCTTTTCCTATCAAATGGCTTGCCAGTTCTCCCTCTGGTGAATCAACTATTATATTACCAAAACTTTTTAAAAGTTCAATATTATGTTGGGTTGATGGATGGGCAAACATATCCAAATCCATAGCAGGTGCAACAAAAACTTGTGCTTTAGCAGAAAGATATGTTGTAATTAGCATATTGTCAGCAACGCCATTAGCCATTTTGGCAATTGTTGAAGCTGTTGCTGGAGCAATAACCATTGCATCTGCCCATAAGCCCAAATCAACATGGCTATTCCAAGAACCTGTATTGGCAGTAAAGAACTCACTTATAACAGGCCTGCCACTAAGTGCGGATAATGTAACGGGAGTTATAAACTCCTTACCTGAAGGTGTAATAACAACCTGCACTTCTGCCCCAGCCTTCACAAACAAACGCAAGAGAGAAACGCTTTTATAGGCAGCAATACCTCCAGATATTCCCAATATTATATGCTTTCCTTTTAGCATATTAACGCATATTTAACTTTATATTTGTTAGAACCTGTTTTGTATTAAGCGGAAAATCTCCATTCATCATCCAACCATAGTAGCCCATATCTTTACGCAATACTTCTTCAACTGAAACGCCCTTATATTTGCCAAAATTAAAAACAGGTACTTTCTGATCGTTATAAATAATACGTCCCGCCAAATCCACATTTCTATTATGTGTAGAAAACGTGGATAAAAACTCAACGTCATTTTTTAATTCTGGATACCTATCCAATTGTGCTTTGAGCACTTCATAAGTTGCTTTTGTATCAGCATTTGCAGAATGAGCATCCTCAAGATTCTTTCCATAATAGAATTTATATGCAGCGACAAGTGTCCGCTGTTCCATCTTGTGAAAAATAGTCTGCACATCAATAAAGCGATGCCTTGACAAGTCAACATTAACATCCGCTCTAAGAAATTCCTCCATAAGCAATGGGATATCAAACTTGTTACTATTGAAGCCTGCTATATCACACCCTTCAAAAAATTTGCCAAGTTCTTTAGCTACCTGTTTAAACGTTGGAGCATTCTTAACATCTTCATCAGTAATATGATGAACAGCTGTTGCTTCTGCAGGAATAGGCATTTCTGGATTAATTCGCAATGTTTTTTCAATTTCTTGACCACTCGGCATCACTTTAATTAGTGAAATTTCAACAATTCTATCTTTTGAAATATTTACCCCAGTTGTTTCAAGGTCAAAAAAAATCAACGGATTTTTCAAATTCAGTTCCATAGACTATACGTTAGGTATCATCATTGGCATAACTAAAACCACCCAATCTTCATCTTCTTTTTGCTCAACTGGCAAGAACAGTCCTGGGCGAGCAGGGTCTGATATTTTAATGATAATATTATCAACATTAAAACTATTAAGCACCTCAATAAGTCTGTCTTTATGGAATCCTATAGACAAGTCTTCACCTTGATATTCGCAAGCCAACCGTTCTTCTGCATTTGAGAGCATTTCTGGATCTGTTGCCTTTAAAAGGAGTTGATTATTAGATATATTCATCTGAATCAAGCCTCCATCAGTTGCAAAAATAGAGACTCTCTTAACAACATTGAGTAGAGCATTTTTATCTACTGTAATCTCGTACGGGTTATTTTGAGGAATAACAGCGTTATAATTAGGATATTTTCCATTGATAAAACGACATTCTAACAAATAATCACCAGCTTCAAACATTACACTTTAGAATCGAATGAAACCACGACATCTTGCTCCTGTTTTTCTAAAATGCTTGTCAATACCGCAGCTATTTTAACTGGTAAAATAAAAGAACCCTGAATATTTGGTTTAACTGATTTATTTATATATCTGGCAAGTTTATGCGTGTCAGATGAAACAAAAACGATGCTATCTTCTTTAATATCCCAAAGAATACCCATCATTACAGGACGCATAGGATCTGTTCCTGCAGCAAAGATGGTTTTATCAAGACTCCTTGGTATTTCCGACGCTGGAATTGTCATTGAAAACAGCTCTTCTTCATGAGCCTCTCTTTCTGGAAATTCCGCACCGTCAAGTCCGGCAAATTTAAATTCTCCGTTAAGGCATCTGATTGATGTTTCAAATGTATTTTCATCTACTTCGAAAGTAACACCTTGTTCTGGCATTTCCTTAAAAAGATCAAGCAGCTTTTTCACGCTGATAGCGAATGAAAGTTCTCCTTCAACATCTTCTACCGGGACATTCGCTACAATTGTACTTTCTTTATCTGTTCCTGTAACAATCAATTTGCCATCTTTGACTACAAACAGGAAATTTGACAATATTGCAATGTTTGACTTTGTTGATACGACTTTACTAACTGCTGACAAATGAGCCAACATGACCTTACTTGAAACTGAAAATTTCATATATATCTGTTTTTATTATTATCTTATCATATTTTGGACTAAAACCACAAGGTTTATCCTTATATTATATCATACAAAGATAATCATTTTATGTCAAAACCACGATATTTTACTGCCTTTTTTTAACTGTTTAAGTTTCAGTATTGAATTATGTATTGAATTGTTGTTGAATTACACCGTATGCTTAAAACAACGTTATCATATTATCACTCTTAATCCCTATGTGAAAAATATGCCACACTTATTCCTGAATCCGGCATATCTTAGCATACTAATTATATTTCTTTTTCAAATAATCCTCTTTTCCTATAAAAACCTGATTGCCGACTGCACCTCCTGCATATTTAAATGCAACTGTGGGAGAATAAAGGATAGAAGCATCCGACTCACTGATTTCTTCTTGGTCTTCAATAGATAGAGGTTTATTATATATCTGATAATAGTACATACCCATGCCTATACGGCGAAAGCCGATACTGTATGACCCTACAGAATCTGGCTGAACTGAAATAGAGATACATCCTATTTCCTCCAAGTTTTGTTCCAGACGTTTGAGAGAACATCTATCCAGTCCACTTTCGCATAGCAAAGAATCTATCTTTTCCTCACTCGGATCCCAATTTGACTCCAGTTCTTCAATCCCGTCTTTGAAATGGAACATTGAAACATTTCCATTTTCAAATTCAATACTCACAGAGCAGTCGGAATTCAATTTATTATTGAGTTCCTCATAAATTTGCTTCATTCTGTCACCATATTTTATGTAATGCTGCTCCATTATTTCAGCATCACATTTGTTCGCAGGATTGAACCACCAAAACAGCACTAAAAGGATGTTTATTATATTCAAAACCAGCAATATCTTTTTATGCTTGGTTCTGCAATTCAACGACCAGAAAAATGATATACAAGTAATAATATTTGCGGGGATAAATAGCCAAAACAAGAAGGCTACAATCCATCCAAAGTCTGAAGCGGTCACTCCTAAGCCTATAAAACAAATTGCTGTAAGCAATACGCTAACATATTGTGTTAATATCCAAAAACTCATCTTGTTTATTATATTACACTACTAATTCAAGACCATTCTTCTATTCTAATATCCTTGTATTTGAAACGTCAAATTATCAAATTGCTTATTGGCAAAATCCTTACGAGATACATAGAAATATGCACTTCCACAATCTCCATACATCAATTCAACAGCGGACTCAGAGTAAATTGAATTTACTTGAAGCAATAGGACATTTGCATCTACATCATCTACTATATGGTCTTGCAACAAATGAGCATATCCAAATATCCTCGCAACGGCACCTGTATCTTCGTATGCATCTATTAAATCAGAAGCATAGAAAAATTCGTTAAGATTTTCATCAATAAAATCCATCACAGGACCACTTATGTCTTCCACTTTAGGATATGTTATCTGCTCTTTGAATGACAAGTTAAGCTCTGGCAAACGATATTCATCTGCTAATTTATCTGGAAATGCCTCCTTATGCAACAGCTCTTTTGTCACATTAATATATATAACTCGAACACTATTCCCCTCTCCTTCCCAATAGCGGTCGCTTAACTCTTGGAAAAAATACATATAACCAGTTTTAGGAAATTCCGCTTCGATTCCATACGCCGCTACGGCCGAACATTCTAACTGTAATAGAAAAGAAAGCGGTTGATTTGTTTCATCTACCGGCCAAATGAAATCATTAGGGACTTCTGGTTCTCCACCTAATTTTGTGCTTCCAAAAAGAGGAGTTGTTTTTGCAATATGCAACTCTAAGGATTTGCGTGCATTTAACCTAAAAAACTCAATAAAGTAGTCTATTTTCTCTTTACTTGTCATAACTTGTTTTAAGCGTATGTTTATGTATATTTAAAAATATTATTGTGTCAAGAATAATTTCAAAACACTCATAAAAAAACTAACTATTGCTTGGCATAACTTTACATTAAGTCAATTAGCATATTTTGTAATATTCCCAATTTCTTTTCTAAAGTATATCATATCTTTTAATACGATTCCATCTTCTTCAATTATATGGTCATAATTATTTGTGAAAAAATCCTTTACAATATGAGAATAGACGAAACCATTAGATTTATAAAATGATGTATTAGAAATAGTATCACCAGTTCCGACCATTAAAGTTGCAAAATCGAGCATATAATAGCAACATATAAAATTAACCTGTTGGTTGAATTAAATTAGTGAATACTTTACTTGACCAATTTTCCGATGATTAATGAAATTGACATATTGAAGGACAGTCAAGGCGGCGATTTTGGCTGCTGTCCTGGCAAAGAGGCCAGGTGGCTGCTTCGCATAGTTCCTGATCATCATGAACTGGTCGTTGAGCTGAGAGAAGATGGTTTCTATCCGTTTGTGAAATCTTTTGTAAGCCCATGTCGGTGGTTTCCAATTATTTTGATTCAGTCGATATGGAACTTCAAGTTCGATATTAGCCGAGTCAAAAAAGATTCTGCTGAATCTGCGCACTCAAATAACCTTTGTCTCCGAGCATCATGCAGTCATGATACTGAAACTGCACATCTTTGAGATAGTGAAGATCATGGACATTCGCCGCAGTCATGTCATAGGAATGGATGACTCCGCTTATTCCGCATATTGCGTGGAGTTTATATCCGTAGTAATGCATGTTTTGGGAAGCGCAGTATCCCCATGCAGGAGCCTTTTTTCCCAATCGTACCGTCCCATGGCACATCGCTTGCCTCTGGCATTCTGACAGACTTTCACCGGCTTGGAGTCAATGTGAGCTTGCGGCGCTGGTTATACTGGCGTCTGGAAATAAGGTTGGGAAGTTTGTTGCCCTTTTCGTTCTCAAGGCGTTTGAACAGGCAGTTTTCACTGTCAATTCCGAAAGCCTCGGCTGTGGCAGAGAGGGCTATGACTTCCAGATCGGAAAACTTGGGGACAACACCCCTGCGGGGATGTTTCCAAGAGCAGTGACACGATTTCCGGCAAATTCTTTGAATATGTCAAGGATTTTTCCGAACTTTACGATGAAGTTGTACATAAGCGCGATAATGGTAATAAATGGTTTGGTCACCACTAATTTACTAAATATCAGCAATATGTGCAACTTTTTCATTATAAATGTTTTGCAAAATTAATTCAACCAACGAGTATAAAATTAATCATTTTTCGCCCATAGCCTTTTCTTTGGTATTCCGGTTTAACTGCAATATTTTTTAATTCACACACATTATTGCCTTCATCTGTAACAACAGCCACACAGACAGGCATACCCTGTTCTGGCATTTTCATTACAAACATTTTTCCGCGTTCCAAATAGCGAGCAATCATATCTTCCTGCTCATCACCAAGCATAAGAAAATCCATGTAATCTTTCTTGTTGTTTTCAACAATTTCAATTGTGATTGAATTCTCTTTAACCATGTGTAAAATTGGTAAAGAATTGCCTTGTCCATCTAATTCATCACGGCCATAGACCTTAAATTTTTTATGAGTATAAAAGCGAACAGCATTATCATTCTGCTCGTTTACATCAACCCATTTTACACTATACCGGCATTCAGCAATTTCAATTAATAGACTGCCTATTCCCCTATTGAGATAATCAGGAGAAAGGAAGAGCATTTCAATCTTATCTCTGCAAATACCCATAAATCCAATAGGTTGATTGCAATTAAGTACAACTATTAAGTGTTGAATTGATAAAAGTTCATCCTTTACATATGGATAAAGGCTTTCAATATCCAATCCTGTAATGAAACCATGAGTCAATCTAACAGATTCATTCCAGACATCTAACAATTTATCTATTAAATCAGGATGCCTTACTCCCTTTATCTCTTGTATTTTTAAATTATTCATTACCTGTTGGTTGAATTAAATTAGTGAATACTTTACTTGACCAATTTTCCGATTATTAATGAAATTGACATATTGAAGGACAGTCAAGGCGGCGATTTTGGCTGCAGTCCTGGCAAAGAGGCCAGGTGGCTGCTTCGCATAGTTCCTGATCATCATGAACTGGTCGTTGAGCTGAGAGAAGATGGTTTCTATCCGTTTGCGAAATCTTTTTGTAAGCCCATGTCGGTGGTTTCCAATTATTTTGATTCAGTCGATATGGAACTTCAAGTTCGATATTAGCCGAGTCAAAAGATTCTGCTGAATCTGCGCACTCAAATAACCTTTGTCTCCGAGCATCATGCAGTCATGATACTGAAACTGCACATCTTTGAGATAGTGGAGATCATGGACATTCATGCCAGTCATGTCATAGGAATGGATGACTCCGCTTATTCCGCATATTGCGTGGAGTTTATATCCGTAGTAATGCATGTTTTGGGAAGCGCAGTATCCCCATGCAGGAGCCTTTTCCCAATCGTACCGTCCCATGGCACATCGCTTGCCTCTGGCATTCTGACAGACTTTCACCGGCTTGGAGTCAATGCAGAACACGTCCTCGCGTCCGTCCATCGCAGCGGCTATGTCACGGCGAATCTCCTCTCCCAGATGCATTGTGAGCTTGCGGCGCTGGTTATACTGGCGTCTGGAAATAAGGTTGGGAAGTTTGTTGCCCTTTTCGTTCTCAAGGCGTTTGAACAGACAGTTTTCACTGTCAATTCCGAAAGCCTCGGCTGTGGCAGAGAGGGCTATGACTTCCAGATCGGAAAACTTGGGGACAACACCCCTGCGGGGGATGTTTCCAAGAGCAGTGACACGATTTCCGGCAAATTCTTTGAATATGTCAAGGATTTTTCCGAACTTTACGATGAAGTTGTACATAAGCGCGATAATGGTAATAAATGGTTTGGTCACCACTAATTTACTAAATATCAGCAATATGTGCAACTTTTTCATTATAAATGTTTTGCAAAATTAATTCAACCAACGAGTTATTCATTATTAATTATTAATACTACAAATATATATGTTATACTTGAAATTCCAATTATACCATATGAAATATTTCCAAAGGACACATATATAGTTTTCTGATATTTTTCAGGTACGAGTTTTAGGCACTGCACTGCCTTTTTATAATTTTCCTCTCTCAAAGCCAGCATTCCTATTAATTCATTATAATAAGGTGCATCACAGCGTGCATATCTTTTCAACAATGAATACAGTTGATTATTAATTTTAATTTATTGTTTCACATTTATCAATTTAGGAGACTTTGTACGAATACCCCTATTTATTGTATGAATTGAAAACATAATATGGATATAACTTTTACTAAAATTCGAATCATTCAAATAATCGCCATATTTAGCAAGAAATGTTTAAACTTGTTCAATTCACAGGCTTTTTTTTACAATAACAATAATATTTCCTCAAAATATTATGTTTTGCAACATTTTCCTTTTCTGATAATAAAAAATTAACTAAATTCGTGGCAAATGAAAATAACCATTATTATAACTCCAAAATATAAACCCTATGAGTTACCTAAAGTTCGATAAGAATCTGCTCATTAATTTGGATCAGTCCCTTCCTAAAGAAATACTGCGTACAAATAAAGCAGGCGCTTATCATTGCACGACGGTCACTGGTTGTAATACAAGGAAGCAGCATGGGCTTCTTGTTATTCCCATAAAGGAAATGAACGATGAAAACCATGTCCTTCTATCGTCACTTGACGAAACGGTAATACAGCACGGTGCACCTTTTAATTTGGGTATACACCGCTACAAGAATGGTGTATACAGTCCTAACGGGCACAAATACCTACGAGAATTTAACTGCGACACTGTACCAAAACTAACTTATCGTGTTGGTGGCGTCATTTTAACCAAGGAAAAAGTTTTTGTTGCTCATGAAAATAGGATTTTGATTAAATACACATTGGTTGAAGCCCACTCCCCTACAACACTTCAGTTCCAACCATTTCTTGCATTTAGGAATGCATCAAGTCTATGTTCTGAAAATTCAGAACTAAACAGTTCTTATGAAGAGTTGGAAAACGGCGTTTCATTCTGTCTTTATCCTGGATATCCGAAATTATACATGCAATTTAGCCACAAACCGGAGTTTGTGTATGAGCCGCACTGGTATAATGGGATAGAATACATTAAAGATATGGCTCGTGGAGAAGCATTCAGTGAAGACCTCTGGGTGCCTGGATATTTTCAGATACCTATAAAGAAAGGTGAGAGCATTATTTTCTCTGCAGGAACAGAACCAGCAAAACCGAGAAGTCTTTCCACCTCATTCACAAAAGAAGCGAATGCAAGAACCCCTCGAACTAGCTTCTATAACTGCCTGAAAAATTCTGCCAAGCAATGCTACTTGAAAGAAGGCAAGAAAGACTATCTTCTTGCTGGATACCCTTGGTTCAAGATTCTTGCAAGAGATATGTTTGTCGCCCTACCAGGCACAACAATGGCAATAGATCACAGAGAAGACTTTGAAAAAATTATGTCAACAGCACTGGATGCCTTGATGAAATACCTCGACAAAGGAGAAGTTGACAAAACTATAAAAGATATTGACATTCCTGATATTCCTCTATGGGCTACTTGGACAATTCTTCAGTACTATAAGTTCTATGGTGCAAATGACACAATAAAAAACTATGGTAAAGAATTGGTTTCAATTATCAACCATATATTGGAAGGAAGTGTCCCTAATTTATACATCAACGAGGAAGGTCTTTTATCAACAAATGGAACATTGAAACCGGTAACATGGATGGATGTTGAAAAACAGGATGGAAAACCATTGCTACCGAGAACTGGTTACATTGTTGAATTTAATGCACTATGGTATAATGCTCTTATGTTCGGTATCACTCTTTTCAAAGAAGTGGAAGAAAAACCGAAAAACTATGGTAAGTGGGAAAGCGTATCAGCAACATTAAAAGAAGCATTCTTAAGAACATTCCTTAACGACTATGGATATCTCTACGACTACGTGGACGGTTTCTACATGGACTTAAGCGTTCGTCCAAATATGCTAATTGCGGCAGGTTGCGACTTCTCTTCACTCGACAGGGGACAACGAAAACGCATTATTGATATTGTAACAAGAGAACTCCTAACTCCTAACGGAATAAGAACCCTGAGTCCAAAAAGCTACGGCTATAATCCTTTCTTTGTGGGAAACCCGCAAGAGAGAATCAACTCCTACTTCAATGGTCCGACAAGACCGTGGCTAATGGGCTTCTACACTGATGCATATTTGCGAGTATTTGGACAAAGTGGCGTTGCATTCCTTCGCAGAATGCTTATTGGCTACGAAGATGATATGACTCGCGAATGTATTGGCTCTATTTCTGAATTATATGACGGTAACCCACCATATAACGGACACGGAGCAATCAGTTTTGCTCCTAACATTGGAGAGGTTCTCAGAGCGTTGCGAGCAATTAACAGTTTTGATATTTAATCATCCTCAGAAAACAATCCGATTATGAAAGCATTAATGTTTGGGTGGGAATTTCCACCACATATCCTCGGAGGTCTTGGCACGGCAAGTTATGGTTTGACAAAAGGAATGGCTGAAAACGGCAATATGGACATAACCTTTGTTATACCTAAGCCACACGGGGATGAAGATAAAAGCTTTGCAAATATCATAGGTGCTGGAAATACACCAATTGCATGGCGTGATACAGATTGGGATTATGTAAAATCTCGCATTGGCAATGTCATGGATCCTCAAATGTATTTTGATTTGAGATCTCACATTTATGCAGATTTTAACTATATGAATGTCAACGACCTTGGTTGCATTGAATTTTCCGGAAGATATCCTGACAACCTGCTTGAAGAAATAAACAATTATTCTATAGTAGCAGGTGTTATTGCAAGAACTGTTGACTTTGATATAATACATTCTCACGACTGGCTTACTTATCCAGCTGGCATCCACGCAAAACAGGTCTCTGGAAAGCCTCTTGTCATCCACGTCCATGCTACTGACTTTGACAGATCCCGCGACAATGTGAATCCTACTGTTTTCAACATTGAAAGAGACGGTATGCTTAACGCAGACCACATTATAACGGTAAGCAATCTAACACGCAGAACAGTTATTGAGAAATACGGAATAGACCCTACTAAAGTAACAACTGTCCATAATGCCGTTGAACCGCTAAGCGAAGAATTGAAGAATGTTGAAGTGCCTCAAATGAAAGAAAAGGTTGTTACTTTTCTTGGTCGCATAACAATGCAAAAGGGTCCGGAATATTTTGTTGAGGCAGCCGCAAAAGTGCTTCAAAAAGTTCATAACGTTAGATTCGTTATGGCTGGTAGCGGTGATATGATGGAAAAAATGATTGACCTTGCTGCAAAGAAAGATATTTTTGACAGATTCCATTTCCCTGGATTCCAAAAAGGAAAACAAGTTTATGAAATGCTGAAAGGCTCTGACGTTTATATCATGCCATCTGTTTCTGAACCTTTTGGAATCTCACCTTTGGAAGCTATGCAGATGGGTGTTCCATCAATCATTTCCAAACAATCAGGCTGTGCTGAAATTCTTAATAACGTAATCAAAACCGATTTCTGGGACATTGACGCAATGGCAGATGCCATTTACTCAATCATTACCTATCCTGCAATGTATAAGCAATTAAAAGAGGAAGGATTGAAGGAGGTTAACGAAATAGTTTGGAAAAAAGCCGGCAAAAAAGTTATTGATATTTACAACAATTTACTAAATAAATAAACATTACCGATATGAGTGCTATATGTTTATACTTTCAAATACACCAACCATTCAGATTGAAACGCTATCGCTTCTTTGATATTGGTAACGATCATTATTATTATGATGATTTCTCTAATGATGAAATAATTACAAGAATTGCTCAACGCTCTTACCTTCCTGCTAACGACTTGCTGCTTGAGATGATTAACAATAGCAACAAGCGATTTAAGGTTGCCTTTTCAATTTCAGGCACTGCTATTGAGCAATTTCAACAATATGTTCCTGAATTCATTGATTCCCTTAAAAAATTAGCAGATACTGGTTGTGTGGAATTTGTTTCCGAAACTTATAACCATTCTCTTGCGTCATTAATTAATCAGGAAGAATTCCGTCGTCAGGTTGAGCAGCACAGCAAACTCATCTACGAACTGTTTGGACAAAAACCAATAGTGTTCAAAAATACTGAACTAGTTTACAATGATGAAATTGCTTCATATATAAGTGATATGGGATATAAAGCAGTTCTGACAGAAGGTGCTAAGCACATCTTAGGTTGGAAATCGCCAAACTACCTATACACTTCTGCCGGTGCTCCTAAAATGAAACTTCTTTTTAGAAACCCAAAACTTTCTGATGACATTGCAATGCGATTCAGCGACAGTTCTTGGCATGAATATCCATTAACTGCTGATAAGTATATGAACTGGATTGCTCAGAGTCCCAAGGAAGAGCAGCTAATAAATATTGCTCTTAACTACGAAACTCTTGGAGAAAATCACCCAAGAGAAACTGGTATATTCGACTTTTTCAAGGCCCTTCCTCGCTTTGCAGAAGAAAAAGGTATCGAGTTCTGGACGCCTTCAGAAGCAATTGCTAAACTGAAACCAGTTGATGTTATATCTGTGACTCACCCGATTTCAGGTGCCGACGAGGCTCGCGACGTCAGTGCTTGGCTTGGTAATGACCTTCAGAACGAAGCATACAAAAAATTGTACTCTGTTGCTGAACGCGTTCACCTTTGCTCTGACAAACGGTTGCTTCAAGACTGGTCTTATCTCCAATCTTCAGACCACTTTTTCTATATGAGTACTAAGCACTTTAGCGATGGTGTTGCTCACGCTTTATTCAGTCCGTACGAATCTCCATATATGGCATTCACAAACTATATGAACGCCCTATCTGACTTCATTGTAAGAGTTGAAGAGCAATATCCGCTTTCTATTGAAAATGAAGAATTGAACTCTCTTTTGACTACTATCAAGAACCAAGAAAGTGAAATAGAAATGTTGAATAAAGAACTTAATTCTTTGAAGACTTCTCTTGCAGAACGCGAAAATACAAAAGATGTGAAACCTGCAAAAGAGCAGAAAGCCAAAAAGACAATAAAACGTACTTGCAATAGAAAGCCTAAATCTGAAAAGGAAGAATAAGTCAAATATTAGGAAATAGCATTTTTATAATTTTGGTGTAAATATAAACCTTAAATTGGTTTTTATATAACAAGGAGTTCAGCGCTATACAGAACTCCTTATTTTTATCTTATGCGCTAATGGAGAAGAGTGAAAACACTACAAGTATATAAGTAGTAAAGTAATTTCATTCATTACATTATTTAATAATACCGACATTCTTTCAACTTATAAATTAAAAGGAATTTCTTGTTTTTCTTAATAATTTATTTGTAAATATGCTATATTTAATATAAATTTGCGGTCACAAAAGCAAAATTTATGGATACAAGCATAATCTCTCTATTTATTATTTTAATCGGTCTAATTATTAAATCGGTTTAGAGAGGTTCTGTTTTTTTAGATTTGTAAAGTTACGAACAAGAACCTTTCAAGTATGAAAGGTTCTTTTATTTTAAATGCGATGGCTGACAAATTATGGTTTTTTGACACCACTTTACGCGATGGCGAACAAGTTCCTGGTTGTCAATTGAATACAGTAGAAAAAATACAAGTTGCAAAAGCGCTTGAAACGTTAGGAGTTGATGTTATAGAAGCTGGATTCCCTGTTTCTAGTCCTGGAGATTACAATTCTGTAATTGAAATCTCTAAAGCTGTTACATGGCCCTGTATATGTGCATTGACTCGTGCCGTTCAAAAAGATATTGATATTGCAGTTGATTCATTAAGATACGCCAAACATAAGCGGATTCATACAGGTATCGGCACTTCTGATTCTCACATCAAATATAAATTCAATTCAAATAGAGAAACAATTATTGAGCGAGCTGTAATGGCTGTTAAATATGCAAGAAAATATGTTGTAGAAGTTGAATTTTATGCTGAAGATGCCGGCAGAACTGATAATGAATATCTTGCAAGAGTTGTAGAAGCCGTTATCAAAGCAGGAGCGAAAGTTATTAATATTCCTGACACAACAGGCTATTGTTTGCCTTATGAATATGGGGCTAAAATAAAATATTTGTTTGAACATGTTGACGGAATAGACAAAGCAATAATTTCCACACATTGCCACAACGATCTCGGTATGGCTACGGCAAATACAATGAGTGGAATTCTTAATGGTGCTCGACAAGTTGAAGTAACAATTAATGGTGTCGGAGAGAGAGCTGGAAATACTTCTCTTGAAGAAATTGCTATGATTATCAAATGCCATAATGATATTGATATAGAAAGCAATATCAACACCCAAAAGATCTATCCAACAAGCCGCCTTGTTTCAAGTCTAATGAATATGCCAGTTCAACCAAATAAGGCTATTGTTGGCAAAAATGCTTTTGCACATTCTTCTGGGATTCATCAAGACGGAGTTTTGAAGAATGTTCAAACATATGAGATTATAAATCCGCAAGATGTTGGCATAGACGATAATTCAATAGTTCTAACTGCAAGAAGTGGAAGAGCGGCTTTAAAAAGCAGACTCAATCTTTTAGGCATAAATAATGTTGATACAGATTTGCTTGATAAGATATATGAAAAATTCTTGAATCTTGCAGACAAGAAAAAGGAAATTAATGATGACGACATTCTCCTTCTCGCAGGAGCAGACAGAACTGCAAGCCACCGCATAAAACTGGAATATTTACAAGTAACCAGTGGCGTAGGAGTCCGCCCTGTTGCAAGTTTAGGAATTATTATCAGCGGTGAGCGTTTTGAAGCAGCATCAACAGGCAATGGTCCTGTTGACGCTGCAATAAATGCACTTAAACAAATTATAAAGCGTCAAATAGTAATTAAAGAATTTACTATTCAAGCAATTAGTAAAGGTAGTGATGACATGGGTAAAGTTCACATGCAAGTGGATTACAATGGTCATATTTACTATGGTTTTGGAGCAAATACTGATATTATTGCCGCTTCAGTAGAAGCTTATATAGATTGTATAAACAAATTTAAATTATAATTTAATGAATACTCTTTTTGACAAAATTTGGGATAGTCATATTGTGCAAATGATAGCAGACGGTCCCACTCAATTATATATAGACAGACTTTACTGCCACGAGGTTACAAGCCCGCAAGCATTTGACGGTTTACGCCAACGCGGAATAAAGTGTCTAAGGCCAGATAAAATTTTCTGTATGCCTGACCATAATACACCTACGAAGAATCAAGAAAAGCCAATTTCAGATCCTGTTTCTAAAGCACAGGTTGATACTTTGGCAAAAAATGCCGAAGAATTTGGACTTAACCATTTCGGTATGATGAATAAGAAAAATGGAATCATACATGTCGTTGGACCAGAAAGAGGTTTAACGTTGCCTGGTATGACAATAGTTTGCGGAGACTCTCATACATCAACTCACGGAGCATTGGGTGCCGTTGCATTCGGTATTGGAACAAGCGAAGTTGAAATGGTCTTAGCATCTGAATGCATATTGCAAACAAAACCTAAGACTATGAGAATATCTGTGGAGGGTAACCTTAGCAGGGGTGTTACAGCTAAAGATCTCGCACTCTATATGATGTCAAAAATAACAACCAGTGGAGCGACGGGCTATTTCATTGAATATTCAGGTTCAACTATAAGTAGCCTATCTATGGAAGGACGCCTTACTTTGTGCAACCTTTCAATTGAAATGGGGGCAAGAGGCGGTATGATTGCTCCAGATGAAACGACGTTCAACTACATAAAAGGGCGTGAATACGCTCCAAAAGGTGAAGATTGGGACAAGGCTCTTGAATACTGGAAAACACTAAAAAGTGACTATGATGCAGTTTTCGATAAAGAAATACGCTTCAACGCTGAAGATATTGAACCAATGATAACTTATGGAACAAATCCTGGAATGGGAATTGGCATAACTCAATACATACCAACAATAGAAGAAATGAGCGAAACAGAAAAGGCTTCATTCTTAAAATCAATGGATTATATGGGTTTTAAACCTGGCGAAAAGATAATTGGCAAAAAAGTTGATTATATATTTTTAGGAGCATGCACCAATGGGAGAATTGAAGATTTCAGAGCATTTGCCTCTTTGGTAAAAAGGACATAAAAAGGCAGAAGGTATAACAGCATGGCTTGTCCCTGGTTCTTGGATGGTAGATGAGCAAATTAAATCAGAAGGGATAGATAAAGTTTTGGAGGAAGCTGGTTTTGAATTACGCCAGCCTGGTTGCTCTGCATGCCTTGCTATGAATGATGACAAAGTTCCTGCTGGAAAATATGCTGTTTCAACAAGCAACCGAAACTTTGAAGGTCGTCAAGGGCCTGGCTCAAGAACTCTTTTAGCAAGTCCGCTAACGGCCGCTGCTGCTGCAATTACCGGCAAAATTACAGATCCTCGCAACCTTTTATAACATAAAAATCATGAAGCAAAAATTTGACATAATAAAAAGCACATGTGTGCCATTGCCTTTAGAGAATATCGACACTGACCAAATAATACCAGCTCGATTCCTTAAAGCAACAACACGTTCTGGTTTTGGTGACAACCTTTTCAGAGACTGGAGATATGATAAAGAAGGAAACAAAATTGATTCATTTGTGCTAAACGATCCTAAATATAATGGTGAAATACTTATTGCTGGCAAAAACTTCGGCTCTGGTTCAAGTCGAGAACATGCAGCGTGGGCCATTGCCGACTATGGGTTCCGTGTTGTTGTTTCTAGTTTCTTTGCTGATATTCATAAAAATAATGAATTGAACAATTTCGTATTGCCAGTTGTAGTAACAGATGAGTTCTTGAAGGAATTGTTCGACTCTGTTTTCGAAAATCCGAAAACAGAAGTAATAGTAGATTTACCTAACCAAACAATCACTAATGGAGCAACTGGAAAATCTCAACATTTTGAAATCAATGCCTATAAGAAGCATTGCCTGATTAATGGTCTTGATGACATCGATTTCCTTCTTTCAACAAAAAAAGATATTGAAAACTACGAAAGCCAACACAAATAAAAACAAATGAGGCATTCTTTGATAGAAATAATGGATACGACTCTCCGTGACGGAGAGCAAACTACTGGAGTAAGTTTTACCCGAAGCGAAAAACTAAGTATCTTCAAACTTCTCGTTGAAGAACTGAATATTCCAAGAGTAGAAGTTGCTTCTGCAAGAGTTTCAAGTGGAGAATTTGAAACAGTAAAGAAAATATGTGACTGGGCAAAGACAAACGGTCATCTTGATAAAGTAGAAGTTTTGGGGTTTATAGACGGTGGCGTTTCTAACGACTGGGTTGTTTCTGCCGGTGCAAAATGCATTAATATACTTTGCAAAGGCAGTGAAAGACACTGCCGTATGCAACTTGGGAAAACGCCAAGAGAACATGTTTTGGATACAATAACGATGGTTAGAGATGCTCGTTCCAAAGGTCTTAGAGTTAATATATACCTCGAAGACTGGTCAAATGGAATGAAAGACTCACCAGATTATGTAATGTATCTTATGGATAGAATACGCAAGGAGGAAATTGAGAGGTTTATGCTTCCCGATACACTTGGAATCCTTGATCCATACGACACTTTTGACTTTGTTAAACGTATGGTAAAGACCTATCCGGAACTTCGCTTTGATTTCCATGCTCATAACGACTACGATTTAGCAATTTCAAACCTGTTCGCAGCACTAAAGGTTGGAGCATCTGGTGTTCATTGCACTATTAATGGACTTGGCGAGAGAGCAGGAAATGCTTCACTTTCAAGTTCAATTGCAGTTATCCATGATATGCTCAAATTACAGACAGGAATTGATGAAACTAAAATCAACAGAGTTAGTGGAATTATAGAATCATATTCAGGAGTTGCCATACCTCCCAACAAGCCAATTATTGGAGACTATGTTTTTACACAATGTGCTGGAGTTCATGCAGACGGCGACACAAAAGACAACTTATATTCCTCTACCCTCGCCCCGGAAAGATTTGGCAGGACAAGGGAGTATGCTCTTGGCAAACTTTCAGGCAAGGCAAATATTAGAAAAAACCTTGAAGCTCTTGGACTTGAACTCAGTGAGGATAAGATTCAAAAAGTCACTCAGAGAATCATCGAATTAGGTGATAAAAAGGAAATTGTCACGCAAGAGGATTTGCCTTTTATCGTTGCTGATGTAGTAAAACACGGTAATAGAGAGGATAAGATTAAATTGATTAATTATCAATTATCACTAACACGCGGTCTTCGCCCTACTGCCATTGTAAAAGTAGAAATCAACGGTAAGGAATATATGGAAAGTTCCGTTGGTGACGGTCAATACGATGCATTTATGAAGGCCTTGAGAAAAATTTATAAAGGGCAAAGACGTAAAGAATTTCCTTTGCTTACCAACTATATGGTAAATATACCTCGAGGTGGAAAAACAGATGCTCTTGTTCAAACAACTATTCACTGGAAATATCGCGATCATCTACTTAAAACTATAGGTCTTGATGCAGACCAAGCAGAATCAGCGATTAAGGCAACGCTGAAAATGCTTAACATTATTGAAGAATATAATTAAAAACATACGTCATGAAATTAAAAATAGCAGTATTGCCAGGCGACGGCATAGGTCCTGAAATTATGGATGTTGCAGTAAACGTAATCAAAGCAGTTTGCAAAAAGTACAATCACGAGCTTCATTACCAAACCGCTCTTGTTGGTGCGTGTGCCATTGATGCTACGGGTTCTCCATATCCAGAGGAAACACATCAACTGTGTATGGCTTCTGATGCCGTTTTATTCGGGGCTATCGGTTCTCCTAAATATGACAATGACCCGTCTGCTAAAATAAGGCCAGAACAAGGTCTCCTCGCTATGAGAAAGAAATTAGGCTTGTTTGCAAACATAAGACCGATAACAACCTTTAAAAATCTTATTCACAAATCGCCACTTAGGTCTGAATTAGTTGATGGAGCAGACTTTATTTGCATACGTGAATTAACTGGCGGACTTTATTTCGGTCGTCCACAAGGACGCAGTGAAGATGGAAGTACTGCCTATGACACTTGCATTTACAGTCGCTTCGAAATCGAAAGAATAGTTCGTCTTGCATATCAATATGCAGAAAAGAGAAAGAAAAAAGTAACTGTTGTTGATAAGGCGAACATCCTTGCAACATCACGACTATGGAGACAAGTTGCAAAAGAAATATCAGCAGATTTTCCAGATGTGACAACTGAATACTTATATGTTGACAACGCGGCGATGAGAATGATACAATGGCCTAAAGATTTCGACGTTATAGTCACTGAAAATATGTTTGGAGATATTTTAACAGATGAAAGCCATACTTCAGTCTTTGAGCCAATACACGGCTCATACCCGCAAGCAGCAGGTCGAAATATCGCAAACCCTCTTGCAACAGTGCTGTCTGCAGCAATGATGCTTGAGTATTCTTTCGGGATGACAGAAGAAGCAAATCTGATTAGAGAAGCTGTTAACGCTTCAATGGAAGCTGAAATTGTTACTGAAGACATTGCTCAGAAAGGTGCTAAATCTTATGGTACTAATCACGTTGGCAAATGGCTTGTCAACTATATAAATCAATATTAGTCATTTTTGCAAAAAAAATAATCAAACCCAAATATAATACTGAAAATTAAGTTTGGGTTTGATTTTTTCTACTTAACCGATATTTATGTAAAGCGCAAGGAGTCGTTGTAAACTATTTTACAGTACTCCACTGAATATCATATCATTCATTCAAATGAGTAGGAATAACTATCATGGCTATATCTGTATGAAAAAACACTTTATGTGCTATGCTTGGATTGAATAAACGCATAAAGATATTTCGTTTTTTATTAGGAAGCACAAGCAGTTTTGTTTTCTTCTCTTTTAAATATTTATCGAACTCATCAAGAAAAGTGTTTTCATCAAATAATCTTTCCTCAAATGTACAATAGGGGTATTCTGAATTACAATACCGACAAAAAGCATCAATTCTCTCAATTACAAATTTTTCTCTTTTCCCTTTTATATGAACTAACGATACATTGCAATCAACTGTATCAAATTTGCTGAAGAACATCTTAAATGTCTCAACATCAGACTGATCAAGGTTACAATAAACCGCTATATTCTTTACAGGCACAACCTCAGTAGGATTGATACCATTAGGGATTATCATCATCGGAACTTCTGCTGAATCAATAACTTCAGCAGTAACACTTCCTATTAAGTCTTCATCTTTCTGGTGTTTTCCTCTAGTCCCCATAACAATAATTGCTGGCATATTTTTATTGGAATATTCAGCAATTACATCTTCCGGAATTCCCTCTTCAACTACTACTTCAAATTTCACATCCGGAAATACTCCATTAGCGATCTGTTCCCGAATCTCATTTTCAAGAACTGCCATTTGCTTATACGCTATATCTTTTTTTTCGGTACTTCTTTCCTTTCTAATCCTTTCAGAGAAAATTTTTATACCAGGAGGCAAGGTTTCTGAATAAGACTCACTTATATATGAATGAAGAATACAAACATTCAAATTATGTCGGTATGCATATCTAAATGCTGCATCACATGCAATCAACGAATAATTCGAGAAATCAACAGGAACGAGAACATTTTTGCATTTGTTTCCTTTTGTTTCCGAACTGTCGAATGATATAACATTATTAATAGCATTTACAGCCTCAATATAGTCGTCTTCATTCACTTTTAAGGAATAATAATTACGGCACAGATGCTCTTGACCTTCTATTGGTTCAATAAAAGCATCTATGCCGTCTTTACATAGAATATTCTTAAGAATTACGGCATTTTGTTCAGAAAGCAATATCAACTCTCTTTTTTGTCCAGGCATAATTCTTAAATTCTATTTTACTGATTTTGTTCTTTGAGTATCTCTATTGCCATGTCGTAAATCAAAGTATCATCCAAAACAACAATACCACCTTCAGGACCTGGCTCTATATGCAAACCGCAATTCTTTCCGAATGCATAGTTTGTACCCCCAAAGTAATTTCTAACTGTTTGAACATTTACATTTAGACGGTCTGCAATCTTATGCATTGAACCGTCTGGCAAACTGTCTTTGATTCGACGAAGCTCATTAAAAGAAATTGTTTTTGACATAGTGGTATAAATTTTAAGTTTAAAATTTCATTTTTATTTATTGCTAAATTAGTATTGTTTTATTACAAAAGCAAATTTACCTGCAAAAATTTATTATGCTTTACAACACAATTTTAATAACATGGTCAATTGTAACCATATAGCAATATAATAAATAAATCGGGCAACAGAAAATTCCCATTGCCCGATTTATTTATTATCCTTGATGTGCTGGTCGTAGCAAATCATTTACAGTCTTAACAGGGTTAAAGGTTTCAATAGGAACTTCCACAAATACTGTATTCCAGTCACTCATCGCTCCATTCCACAAACCTGGCAATTCCAATGCTTTTATTTCATGCCCAGATTTAGATTTCTCTGAAATGAAACCTGTATTTTTATCAACAAACTTAGGCAAATCAAATTTATCTCCTTTATAATCTGTAATATAACAGACCAAATCAACAGGATTAAAGTGTGTTGCTCCTTTCATTAGCCCAACAGATTTTTCATCACTCATATCTATCTGTGAACTTTCAAGAATTTGAAGTGAAGTTGTTCCATCTTGATTGTATGCAATATAAGGACCTCCTCCTGGTTCTCCTTCATTCTTCACAACTCCGCATACTCTGATTGGTCTATTTAATTTGCTTCTAAGATATATTGCCAATTCTGAATCTTCAAGCATCTTTGTCTCCTCATTTCTAACAAATAAAACACGTTGAACAAACTGTACGATTTCTCGTAATTCATCCATTGTATAATTGCCACTATCCAGTAATGCCATATATTCAGAAATTTTCTTTTGAATATCTACCAGAACTCCACCAATAACCTTTTTATACAAAATAGTTGTTTCTCTTAATGTTTTTGGCACAACATTATCTATATTCTTGATGAAAACGATGTCTGACTGAATATCATTAAGATTTTCGATCAAAGCGCCATGTCCACCGGGTCTGAATAATAATTTTCCATTTTCTCTGAACGGAGTATTATCCTTATTTACGGCAATTGTATCTGTTGATGCTTTTTGCTCTGACATTGAAACCTCATATTCAACTCCATATTTAGTTGACAGCTCTGGAATAACTCTTCCCATTTCTTTTTCGAACAAAGTCTTATGCTCTCCCGAAACTGTAAAATGTACCCTTACCTTACCATCTTTATTACACGCATACTGGGCACCTTCTTCCAATTGTTCTGCCAATGCCGTATGAATATCTCCTTCCACTTTATGAAATTCAAGCAACGCCTTAGGCAAATAGCCATAATTCATTCCATCCTTGTCAAGCAATGCTGAAACTACTGCTTTATATTTGCCATCAGCAATCATTGAATCAATGCATTTGCCATATTTTTTATCAACAACAGTATCCAAATCAGCATAGAACGCAAATTTATGGATATTGTCAAAGAAATTTTTCATGAATGAATCAGCAGGCTCTTCACTCTCGCCTTCAACAAAAGAGAACAAATTTTTAAACATACGGCTTGCCGCACCAGAAGCAGGTACAAACTTTAGGATATTTCCTGTTCCTAATAGATACTCATCCCATACTTTCACATAGCGGTCACGTTCGCTTTCTGACACTCTAATAATTCCGTTATTTATAGTTGCAGCGGAAACCAGCTTTAAGAATGGAAATCCTTTTTTAAATGATTCAAGCTGATTCTCAATCTGCTCAACGGAAACTTTACGTTGTTTAAACAACTCCAAATCTTGATCTGTGAACATATTTTATGTTAGGTTTTATAATTCAACACCCAAACTTAATAATTTTTCTTGAAACTTTGAAGTTTTATCAAGAAAAAATGATATATTTGAACTAATTTATATAGAGAGCATACAATGGAAGAAAACTATTATACTATAGAAGAGGCTAAATTCGTTAATAATACATTCAAGGAATTGATGAAAATATTTAAAGACGATGTTTCTTCATCAGCTCGAAAACGATTAAAAAATATTATTGAAGAAGGCATAAAACAAGGACATGCCAATAGAGACAAATATGGCATCAACCCAATAGTCAGGCATTTAAACACTGCACGATTAATAACCGAATATTTCTATCCCGATAAGAATATGGTTATTGCCGTACTGTTATATCAGTTTTGCAAATCAGAATATATAACGCCAGAAAATGTAGAGGAAGAA
>VOFI01000242.1_pt1 | contig 30000 bp, 36 predicted proteins | sample 5384131 | NCBI WGS metagenome assembly VOFI01 (sample SAMN12384728, study PRJNA508395) | human gut metagenome | isolation source: healthy gut H | host: Homo sapiens
CTTAATTATTTATGATGATACTTACTTGCGGACAGAGAGGTACTCCTGATAGACCTGACTCCAGATGTGATTCTTCAGTTCCAGGAATCGAGGACTCATCTTGGTCTCCTGATCGCGGGGATAGGGGATGTCGATGTCCACAATCTCCTTGACACGGCCGGGGCGGGCACACATGATGACCACCCGCTGGGCCAGAATGATGGCCTCCTCTACGTCGTGGGTGATGAAGAAGCAGGTCTTCTGCTCCTTCTCCCAGGTGTTGAGCAGCTCCTGCTGGAGTTGGGTACGGGTCTGTGCGTCCAGGGCGCCGAAAGGCTCATCCATCAGCAGCACCTTGGGATTGACCGCGTAGGCGCGGGCGATGGCGACGCGCTGCTTCATGCCGCCGGAGAGCTCTTTGGGGTAGGCCTTGGCGAAGCCCTCCAGATCCACCATCTTCAAATACTTGTGGGCCAGCTCCTCGGCCTCCTCCTTGCTCTTACCCTGGAGCTTAAGCCCAAACTGAACGTTCTTCTCCACGGTGAGCCAGGGAAACAGGGCGTACTGCTGGAACACGATGCCACGGTCGGGGCCGGGACCTGTAACCTCTGCGCCATCTACCAAAACCTTGCCCTCGGTAGGGGTCTCCAGTCCGCCGATAATATTGAGCAAGGTGGACTTACCGCAGCCGGAAGGGCCGACAACACAGATAAACTCATTTTCATGAATATCCATATCCACGCCGTTGAGGGCCACCATCTCACCGTTGCGGCCGTTAAACTTCTTGACGACGTGGTCGATATGTACCTTTACTGCTGAATGGTTTCCTGCCATCCCGTAAACCTCCTCTCAAGGAATTTCACAATCTTTTCAAAGCAGATGCCGATAATACCCAGAAGAATGATTCCCATGAGCATTACGTCCATCTGGTAGTATCCATTGGCCTGCTGAATCATCATGCCGATGCCCTTGTCGCCGCCCACAATCTCAGAGGCCATCAGAGTGGTCATGGAGGTGGACAGGCCCAGCCGGGCCGCGACCAGGATGAAGGGAGTGGAGGCCGGGATGGTAATTTTGAAGAAAATGTCCTTCTGCTTGGCGCCCAGTACACGGGCCGCCTTGATCAGGGTGGTGTCCACTCCCTTGACGCCCTGATAGATGGTGATAACCATGACCAGGAACGCGGCGATGAAGATGACGGTGACCTTACTGACCTGGCCTACACCCAGTGCTGCGATGATCAGGAACACATAGGCCAGCGGGGGGATGTTGCGGATAAACTGAATCCAGGGCTCCACCACGTGGCGAAAGGGGTCATACCACGCCATGAGGAAAGCCACCGGGATAGATACTACAAACGCGATGGCAAAGCCGGACAGTACACGGGACAGACTGGCCCACACATGGCCCCACAAAACGCCGCTGGCGGCCTTACTGATAAAGGCATCCACCACAGCTTTCGGTGTAGCGAACACCAGTGGCCACGTATAGGCGGCGAACAGCCAGATTGCAATAGCAACGGCCAGTGAAATGAGCACCCATACCCAGTTGGGTATTTTGCTCCAGAAAGACGATTTTTTTCAGTCGCATCGAAACCGAGCCTCCTTTGTTGCTTCTCAGTATACAAAAACCAGCCGGTTTCGAAAAGTATGAAGTTTTATCATACTTTCCCGGTACTGCGGTAAAAAACCCGGCCGGAGCGTTTGCTCCGGCCGGGCTCATTGGGAACCGCAGGTTCATAACAGCCGTGCCATGGACGGCAGCTCCGGCCCCAGCAGGGGCCGGCACCAGCCGCAGAAGGCTTCGGTCACGTCGGTGCCGCCGGCGGTGAGGTACTCCGCCGGGAGCACCCGCTCGCCCAGCATGACCTCCTCAATGGGCACCAGGAAGGTCTCGCAGCGGTAGGGCGCGGAGGACACGCGGCGGAAGGCCACCATCTGCCCCGTCTCCCCGGCCAGCACCGCCCGGCAGGCCGCGCGGCCCGCCTCCTCTGCTTCGGCGGCATCCACCGGGGACTGCCAGGCGATGGAGGCCCGGGCCAGGATGCCCGGCTTCTCGCTGCGGGCCTTGATGCCCAGCCGCCGCACCACCAGCTGCGCCAGATGGGAGGACACATCTCCGAAGTACGTGGAGCGCCCGGTCTGGAAGATGGGGGGCACGATGGGCTTGCCCTCGTCGTCGTGGAGACCCTCGCTGGCCACCACGACCACGCCGCCCAGCTTGCGGTACATATCGCCCACCCTGTCCAGGAACTCGTCCTCATGAAACGGCCGCTCGGGAGGGTAGAGCAGGTGGGGCGCGTCGCCCTCCTGCTCCCGGGCCAGGGCGGCGGCGGCCGTGGTCCAGCCCGCGTTGCGGCCCAGAGCCTCCAGCACCACCACGTGGATGGGCAGGCTGCGCACGTCCACCCCCAGTTCCCGCACCGTGCCCGCCATGTAGCGGGCCACGCTGCCGAAGCCGGGGCAGTGGTCAGTGACAGCGATGTCGTTGTCCATGGTCTTGGGGATGCCCATGACGGAGATCCCCCTGTCCCGGCACACCGCCGCCAGCTTGCCGCAGGCGTCCATGGTGCCGTTGCCGCCGTTCATCAGCACGTAGCGGATGCGCTTCTCTGCCAGGATATCCGCCATGCGGGCGTAGTCCTCCGCCTCCAGGGCGTCCCGGGGAGGTGCCGATGGCGGTGGCGGGGGTGGTGGGCAGCCGCTCCAGCTCCTCCTCGGGCACAGAGCCGAAGTCCAGCAGCTTCTCCTTCAGCAGTCCGCCGGTGCCGCCCACAGCGCCGTAAACATGCTCCACCAGGCCGCTGGCCTGGGCCTCCCGGACCGCCCCATACAGGGAGCAGTTGAGCACGGCGGTGGGGCCGCCCCCGTGAATGATGATCAGGTTCTCCTTCAATGGGGTTCCCTCCTCGTTTTCAGTCCATTTCGTCTCATTATAATGCTGTCCGCCAGAATCCACAAGGAGGATTTCTCGTCATACCTTTTGACAAAAAAGAGGGGATGCGCACCGGGCTGGCGCGCCCCCCTCTTGAACTCCGCTACCGGGCCGCACGGGCGGCCAGAGCCACCAGCCGTCTCAAACACGGCCAGGCCATTCCGCTCCAGAGCGGCCTCCACTTCGCCGGCCCGGGTGTCGATGATGCCGGAGCACAGGAACACCCCGTCCGTGTCCAGGAATTCCCCCGCCCGGGCGGACATGGGTATGATCACGTCGGCCACGATGTTGGCCAGCACCAGGGCGTACTTCTGCCGGGCCAGCTCGGCCACCAGGGCCCCGTCGGTGAGGACGTTGCCCGCCCGCACGGTATAGCGGTCCCGCCCGATGCCGTTGAGAGCGGCATTCTCGTAGGCCACGTCCACCGCCTTGGGATCAATATCCACTGCCGCCGCCGCGGAAGCCCCCAGGACCAGGGCGGCGATGGAGAGGATACCGCTGCCGCAGCCCAGATCCAGCACCGGCTTTCCGGGGACGGTGTACTGCTCCAGCCCCATGAGGCAGAGCTGGGTGGAGGCGTGGCTCCCGGTGCCGAAGGTGAGGCCGGGATTGAGGTACAGGGGCGCCTTCCCCGCCGGGACGGGCTCTCCCCGCTCCCACTCGGGCACGATGTAGAGCCTCTCCCCCCCACCGGCATGGGCTTGTAGTACTTCTGCCAGGAGTGGGCCCAGTCGTTGTCCCCCAGGCTGGCGAGCGAATAGGGCTGGTCGATGCCCGCCAGCCATCCCTCAAGCTGCTTTCTGCCGTCGGCGTCGTCGGTGATGTAGAACTTCACCCGGCAGACGCCCTTCATGCGGGCCAGCAGGCCGTCGTCCACGTAGTCCCAGTACTGGCGGTTCTGCTCCAGGAAGGTCTTGAAGTCCTCCTCGTCCTCGATGGCCAGCCCGGTGACCCCGTTGCCGGTGAGCCGGGCGCACAGGGCGTCCAGCTCCGCCTCGGTGGTGTCCAGGGTCACTTCCAGCCACTTCACGTCCTCCATCAGCGGTGCCTCCCCAGGAAGAACAGGGCCACGGTGCCCGGGCCGGAGTGGGCGCCGATGACGGGGCCCACGTTGTTGAGCACCACGGTCTGCACGCCGAAGCGGCGCTTCACGTCCTCGGCCACCTTGTTGGCGTCCTCCTCGCAGTCGCCGTGGCTGATGAAGACGGTCTGGCCCGCGGGGTCGATGGCGGTCTCCGCCATGTGGTCCACCAGGGCCTTGAGGGATGCATTGCGGCCCCGGGCGGTGCCCACCTTTGTCAGGTGGCCCTCGTCGTCCACATGCATGACAGGCTTGATGGACAGCATGGTGCCCAGTACGGCGGTCGCGGAGGAAATGCGGCCGCCCCGCTTGAGGAAGTGGAGGTCGTCCACCGTAAACCAGTGGCACAGGTGAAGTTTGTTCTCCTCCAGCCAGTCCCGCACCGCGCCGATGCCCCTGCCCTCGTTCTTCATGCGGGCGGCGTACCACACCAGCAGGCCCTGGCCCAGGGAGGCGCACAGGGAGTCCACCACATACACCTTCCGCTCCGGATACTGCTCGGAGAGCTCCTGGGCGGCGATCTGGGCGGAGTGGCAGGTGGCGGACAGGCCGGAGGAGAAGGCCACCACCAGCACGTCCCTCCCCTCCTTCAGGTGGGGCTCTATGGTCTCGGTGAAGTCGGACACATTGACCGCCGAGGTGGTGGCCATCTCCCCCTCCCGGAGCTGGCGGTAAAAGTCCTTCGGGTCGATCTCCCGGTTGTCCGGCCAGTTGCGGTAGGTCTTGTTCCTCATGGTAAAGGACAGGGGCAGCACCTCCACCCCCAGTTCCTTTACCAGCGCGTCCGTCAGATCGGCCGACGAGTCGGTCAGCAGGACATAATCATTCATCTGCAAATTACCTCCAGTATTCACACATACCGGGCACGCCCGGTTATTTTCGGTTCTTCTCCGGCTGGGGCCGCCGCTCCCGCAGCAGTTCCAGAATCCGCTGACAGGCCAGCCGGTCGGCATAGCTGCGCAGAGCGAGGGCCAGGGCCAGGCCGGGCAGCTCCTCCGCCTCGGCGCTGCCGTCCAGGCTGCCCGCCGTCACGTCCAGCGCCCGGTCCAGCTCCTCCCGAAACTGTTCGTACAGCTTCTGGGGCGGCCGCCCCTCCGACGCGGCAGCCAGCAGCAGCCCCGCGTCCTTCACCGAGCACCTGCTTGAGGGCGCACAGGGCGGTCAGATAGGCCAGGTGGGTGCGGGAGTACCGCTTTCCCTCGGCCCGGGGCATGGCCCCGTCCTTGATGTAGTTGTTGACCATGGCGGAGGTAAGGCTCCCCCCTCCCCATAGTGGATGAGCTGACGGGGCATATAGGAAATGAGCTGGTCCATATACAGGCCGATGTCGGGAAATGCCTCCCACTCCACCGGGCGCTCACGCTCGAGGCGCTCCTTCAGCTCGCGGATTTCCTCCACGGACGCCTCCTCCTTTCTGGTTTCAAACATGACGTATCAAAATATTGGTGTTATTATATCACATCGGTTTTCGGTAAGTAAAGGCCCGCAGGGCATGAAAAAGGGCCGCTATGGTCACATAACAAAATTATGTGACCATAGCGGCCCCCGATGCGGTTACATCTCCCAGTCGGCGTAGTCCTCCGCCTCGGAGTCGTCCACAGCGGCGGTGGACAGGCCGGGCAGCATGCCTCTCAGCTTGGCCACCACGGCCATGATCTTGTCCCAGTAGAGCACCGCCGCATAGAGCAGTGCGCCCAGGACGGCCAACAGGGAAAAGAGCTTCACAAGGGCCCCGAACAACTTCTTCATGGACAGAAAGCCTCCTTCTGCGTTGACACTCTGTGCCGTATGCTTCCAGTGTACACGTTTCCGGTGCAAAATACAAGTGTCCCCTCCCACTTTCTTGAAACTTTTTTTTTCCTTGTAATTTGAGGCAAAATAGAATACAATAAGAGAACAAATGGGATCCATTCTGCCCCCGCTCCGGCGGGTGTACGCTTGCATTTTCCCACGGAAAGGAAGGATGCGTCCATGAAGCTCCAAACCGAAAAGGGCGAGATCACCATCAGCAGCGACGTGTTCACCAACATCACCGGTGCGGCTGCCACCAACTTCACTTACAACGAGGACTCCTCCGTCTCCATCGAGCTGCATATTATGGTGGACAACGGGGTGAACCTGATGGCGGTGAGCCGCTCCATCATGAGCGAGGTCCGCTATATCGTCAGCCGCACCACGGGCGCGGACGTGCGCAGCGTGGATGTGTGCATCGACTCCATGGTCATCGGCTGAAACGGCCCGCGCCCATCGAAAGGAAGGAACAACCGATATGAGAGAGAGCATTGACGGAGCGTCGTTTGCCCAGGCCATGATTCACGCGGCGGCCTCCCTCAATCTGCAGAAGCAGCAGATCAACGAACTGAACGTCTTCCCCGTGCCCGACGGGGACACCGGCACCGGAGCACACCACCGAGATGAACCCCGTCCCGCTCTTCCGGTGAAGAAGGCCGGTGTGGTGGACGCCGGCGGCAAGGGCTTCCTGGTGATCCTCCAGGAAGGGCTTCCTGGTGATCCTCAGGGCATGCTGGACTCCCTGCGGGGCGTGCCCATGCCCGAGGGGGACAGCGAGGGGGAGGCGAAGGTGGAGAGCAAGACCGACTACGCGGCCATTGCCGCGGAGGAGATCACCTTCACCTTCGACACCGTGTTCATTGTCCGCAAAACCTCTCCCCACAAGGGGCTGGAGGCCTTTGAGGCCTATCTGAACAGCATCGGCGACAGTCTGGTCATCGGCGAGGACGACGACTGCTTCAAGGTCCACGTCCACACCGACATTCCCGGCGCTGCCCTCACCGAGGCTCAGAAGTACGGCACCCTGGAGCTGGCCAAGATTGAGAACATGCGCACCCAGGCGGAGGATCTGGCCGCCGGCCGCCACATCCAGAGCACCGACGATCTGGACGCGGTGGAGGCCGAGCTGGAGGGGAATCACGGGGCACGGAAGATCGCCCCGCCGGAGAAGAAGTACGGCGTGGTGGCCGTGGCGGCGGGCGACGGCCTGGCCGCGGTGTTCCGCGACTTGGGGGCCGACGGCGTCATCAGCGGCGGCCAGACCATGAACCCCTCCACCGACGACATCCTGCGGGAGATCGACGCTACCCCCGCCGAGGTGGTCTTCGTCCTGCCCAACAACAAGAACATCATCATGGCGGCCGAGCAGTGCGTCCGCCTGGTGGAGGGCAAGCAGGTGGTGGTGCTCCCCACCAAGACGATCCCCCAAGGCATCTCCGCCCTGATGGTGATGGATCCCGAGGCGGAGGTGGAGGACAACCGCGCCGCCATGGCGGAGGCCATCGGCTGGGTACACACCTCCGAGATTACCTACGCCGCCCGGGACAGCGACTTCGACGGCTTTGCCATCAAGCGGGGCGACTACCTGGCCCTGACGGAGCACCAGCTCTTCGGCACTGACCGCAAGCTGGAGAAGCTGCTCCGCCGTCTGGCGGAGGCCGAGGCCCAGCAGAGCGCCGAGTTCATCAACATCTTCTACGGCGAGGACGTCAGCGAGAAGGAGGCCCAGAAGGCCCTCAAGCTCTTTACCGAGTGCTGTCCCAACGCCGAGATCACCTGCTCTCCGGCGGTCAGCCGGTCTATTACTATATGATCTCCGCCGAATAAGCCCACGCAAACAAGAAAAAGGTACGCCCCTGCGGGGCGTACCTTTTTTGTTTCTGCATCAGAGCACCTTGGACAAAAACTCCTTGGTGCGCTCCTCCTTCGGATTGGCGAAAAAGGCGTGGGGCTCGTTCTGCTCCAGGATGTGTCCGCCATCCATGAACAGGACCCGGGTGCCCACCTCCCGGGCGAAGCCCATCTCGTGGGTGACCACCACCATGGTCATGCCGTCATCGGCCAGCTGCTTCATGACCTCCAGCACCTCGCCCACCATCTCGGGGTCCAGGGCGGAGGTGGGCTCGTCAAAGAGCATCAGCTTGGGCTTCATGGCCAGGGCCCGGACGATGGCGATCCGCTGCTTCTGCCCGCCGGAGAGCTGGCTGGGGTAGGCGTCGGCCTTGTCCTCCAGATTGACCCGCTTCAGCAGGAGAGGGCCCGTCGGCCTCCTCCTGCCCCATGAGCTTGGTCTTGACCGGGGCCAGGGTGATGTTCTTCCGAATGGTCATGTTGGGAAAGAGGTTGAAGTGCTGGAAGACCATGCCCATCTGCCGCCGGATGGCGTCAATGTCCACCTTTGGGGTCGGTGATGACCACGCCGTCGAAGGTGATCGTGCCCTTGGTGGGTTGCTCCAGCAGGTTCATGCAGCGCAGGAAGGTGGACTTTCCGGAGCCGGAGGGCCCGATGATGACCACCTTTTCCCCCTGCCCGATGGTCTCGGAGATGTCATCCAGCACCAGATTCCGCCCGAAGCGCTTGGTCAGGTGTTCAACGGCGATCACTTTCCCTCAGCCTCCTTTCCATTTTGGAAAATACGATGGACAGCACCTTGGTGATGCAGAAATGCCCACCACGGCGGTCTCCTTCACCAGGACAATGAACTCACTGGTATAGGTGGGTAGGCAGTTCTTCAGCGCCTGGGGGAAGATGACGCTCCACATGGTCTGCACCTTGGACAGGCCCAGGGAGCGGCCGGCCTCCATCTGCCCGGGATCCACCGCGTTGATGCCGGAGCGGTAGATCTCCGCCATATAGGCCGACGAGTTCAGGCCGAAGGCGATGACCGCAACCACCATCTTGTTGTCGGTGACGTTCAGCAGCACGACATTGTACATAATCAGCAGCTGCACCACCACAGGAATGCCGCGGATGATATCGATGTAGGCCTGGGCGGGCCAGCGCAGGATCCTGTACCGGGAAATTTTCATCAGACAGAGGAGCATTCCCAGCACCGTGCTGATGCAGATGGCGCCCAGAGTGATGCCCAGGGTGACCCCCAGGCCGTCCAGATAGAGCCGCCAGCGATCCTCCACGAGGAACGCCTGGTAGAGTTTATCCCCGAAGCCGAGGAGTCCGTTCATAATATCCACGGAAAGTCTCTGCCTCCTTGTTCAGAATTGGAATGTGCGCGTGGCGCAGGAGAGCCTGCTCCGCACAGGGCGGCGCAGGCTTTCCCGTTTGACTGGTTTATGCTGTAAATTACGCGGCGGGCTTGGCGACCACGATGGACTGGATGGCCTCGTAGTAGCCGTCGGTGAAGTTGGCGTTCTTCTCCCGCCTCGTCCCGGGTCAGGCCGGCGGCGATGAAGTCGATGCGGCCGGACTGGAGGGCGGGGATCAGGGCGTCAAAGTCCATGTTCTCGATGGTCAGGGTATAGCCCATCTCGGCGCACAGGTACTGAGCAAAGCCCACGTCGAAGCCAGTGGGATCGCCGTTCTCGTCCAGGTACTCAAAGGGCTCGAACTCGCAGTTAGTGCCCATCACCAGGGCGCCCTTGGGGTTCTCCACGGTCTTCAGCTCGGGGAGCTGGGCGTCCTCATTCTTGGAGATGTACTTATCCACCAGAGCGTCAAAGGTGCCGTTCTCCTGGAGGGTGGCCATGGCGGTGTTGAACTCCTCGGCCAGGGCGGCGCCCGTGTCGTTCTTCTGGGTGGCGATGGCGTAGGTCTCCGTCTCCTCGGAGGCGGGAAGTCCAGCACCATCAGCTTATCGGGGTTAGCGTCTACCAGGGACTGGGCGGGGTGGGTATCCACGATTACACAGTCCACGCGGCCGTTGATCAGCTCCATGCCGCACTGAGCCACGGCCTTAAAGGCGCTGACCTCGGCATCGGGGATGGCAGAGGCCACATCATTGCCGGTGGTGCCCTCCTGAACGGCGATTTTGGCGCCTTCCAGGTCGGCCACTGAGGTCCAGTTGGCGGGACTGTCGGCGGCGGGCGCGCCGCTTTCTGTCACAGGGGGCGTGCTGCCGGCGGGGGTTTCGTTGGTGTCGTCGCTGCCTCCGGAGCAGGCGGTCAGCAGACCGAGGGACAGAACTGCGGTCAGGCCGAGGGCGGCCAGCTTCTTACTTTTCATAGTGCATTCTCTCCTATTCCTTGTGTGCCCTGCGTGGGCTTTTTTGATGTTCTTATTATACATCATATTCACTAAAAATGCAATATTTATTCATTCGTCAAAGCACACAAAAAAGAAAGGGCGGAGCCATGCGGCTCCGCCCTTTTGTCCAATCAGAGAGGAATTTAACCCTTGGTAGCGTGGAAGAACAGGAAGTTGCCCAGCGGGGTGTAGTACATGCCGTGGACATCGTCCGCCACCATGTAAGGCTGAGAGTAATAATACAGGGGGGCAATGGCCTGGTCCTCGCCCACGAGCAGATCCTCGGCCTGGTGCATCAGCTCCATACGGCCAGCAGCGTCGGAGTCGCTCAGGACCTTGGTCATGATGGCGTCGTACTCCGCGTTGGAGTAGTGAGCGTCGTTGTTGCCGTTGTCGGTCATGAACATATCCAGGAAGGACACGGGGTCGTTGTAGTCGGCAATCCAGCCGTTGCGGCAGATGCTGTAGTCGCCCTTGGAACGGGTCTCCAGGAACACGTTCCAGTCCTGGTTATTTAGAGTGACCTCAACGCCCAGGACGTTCTTCCACATGGACTGGAGGGCCTCGGCCACGGCCTGGTGCTTGTCGTCGGTGTTGTACAGGTAGGTGGTCTCGGGGAAGCCCACGCCGTTCTCATAACCGGCCTCGGCCAGCAGCTTCCGGGCCTCCTCGCAGTTGGCCTCATAGTCGTCCTTGGACACGCTCCAGTAGCTGCCGCCCACGGTGCGGAAGTCGTCGCCGGAGGTACCCTCGGCGTCTACCACGCTTACGGGCACCCAGGCGTCAGCGGCAATCTCGCCGGCCTGCGTCACTTGCTCCACGATGTAGTTGCGGTCGATAGCCAGGGAGAAAGCCTTGCGCACCAGGGGATTGTTGAAGGGCTCCTTGGTGTTGTTGAAGCAGGCGTAGTAGCTGCCCAGATAGTCGCCGGGGATCACGGTGCCGTCAGTCAGCAGCGTGGCCATCTCATCCGGGGGAGGATTCTGCATGTAGTCCAGGTCGCCGTTCTTGAACGCGGTGAGCTGGGCGTTGGCATCGTCCATCAGCTTGAAGGTCAGCTTCTCCAGGGTGATGCTGGAGGCGTCATAGTAGTTCTCGTTGGGCACCATGACGATCTCGGCGTCGTGGGTCCAGGAGGCCATCTTGAACGCGCCGTTGGTCACATAGGTGCTGGGATCCTGGGTCCAGGTGGCGTTGCCCTCCACGATGTCCTCACGCAGAGGCATGCAGTTGGGGAACGCGCAGATGTCCAGGAAGTAAGGGCAGTTGTAGGTCAGAGTGACCTCAAAGGTGTGCTCGTCGGGAGCGGCGACGCCCAGCTCCTCCTTGGGCAGCTCGCCGGCGATGATCTCGTTGGCGTTCTTTACCATGGCGATAATGGTGTTGTAGGGAGAGGCGGTGGCGGGATCCACCAGGCGGCGCCAGGAGTACACGAAGTCGTTGGCGGTCACGGGCTGGCCGTCAGACCACTTGGCATCCTCACGCAGCTTGAAGGTGTAGGTATAGGTACCGTCCTCATTCGGAGTGACAGTGGGCTCCTCGGCGGCCATGCCGGGCTCCAGCACGGCGGTAGCGCCGTTGCGCCCGTCGCCGGAGGGATCGCTGTCCACCCACTTGTAGAGGCCCTCAAACAGGTGGGTAATCATAACGTTGCCGTCCACAGTACGGTTCATGCTGGGATCCATGGTCTCGGGCTCGGACGCGAAGCACACGTTCAGCTCGTTCGTAGCACCGGTGGTGCCGGTCTCCACGGGAGTGCTCCCTCGGGAGCCGGGGTGGTCTGGGTATCTCCGGTGCCGCAGCCGGCCAGCAGGGACACGGACAGCGCAGCGGTCAGGCCCAGAGCAAGGACTCTGCTCTTCTTCATTCGCTTTGTACCTCCAATCAATTGTGATCCTCTATTTTGTACCAAAATGCCCAAAAGCATTGATACACTATGTATCGCTGCCCCGTTCCGGGGCAGCGGACAGGGGTACCCCTGTCCATTGCAAAAATACATTTGTCTTTAATAGTCTACATTATAGCACATGGCAGACGCTTTGTAAAGCCGCACTTTACCAGATACTGTCTGCTCCAAATCACGGCAAGGCTCTGAAATCAGCCCAGCAGATGACAGCCAGCCCAGTAAAGTCACGGACATTTCCTGCGGGAAATGTGTCGCTTCGCTCCAAAGCCGCGCCTTCCAGGGGGAACCAGTTCCCCCTGGATACGCGCCTGCGGCGCGATACCCCCTCCGCTCTCCGAGGGGGACCGAAACCGACCGTCACGTAGGGCGGGGGCTTGCCCCCGCCGTCGGCAAAACCACTGTGCCGGAACCTCGCTTACCCCAGCAGATGGCACGCAGCCCAGTAAAGGCGCGGACATTTCCTGCGGGAAATGTGTCGCTTCGCTCCAAAGCCGCGCCTTCCAGGGGGAACCAGTTCCCCCTGGATACGCGCCTGCGGCGCGATACCCCCTCCGCTCCAGGCGCGTGCTCCTTGAACTCCGGCACGGCCTCCTTGCACTTGTCGGTGGCGTAAGGGCAGCGGGTGTGGAACCGGCAGCCCTTGGGCGGGTGCATGGGGGAGGGAATATCGCCCTCCAGCACGATGCGCTGGCGGGGGCGGCTCACCTCGGGGTCTGGCACCGGAACAGCGGAGAGCAGCGTCTTGGTATAGGGGTGGAGCGGATGCTTATTGAGCTCATAGCTCTCGGCCAGTTCCACCATGGTGCCCAGGTACATCACGCCGATGCGGCGGGAGATGTGGCGCACTACCGACAGGTCGTGGGCGATGAACAGATACGTCAGGCCCAGCTCCTGCTGCATGTCCTCCAGCATGTTGACCACCTGGGACTGGATGGACACATCCAGAGCGGAGATGGGCTCGTCGCAGACGATGAACTCGGGCTTGACTGCCAGGGCGCGGGCAATGCCCACGCGCTGCTGCTGGCCGCCGGAGAACTCGTGGGGATAGCGGTTTGCGTGCTCGGTGTTCAGGCCCACCATGCCCAGCAGCTCCTTGATCCGGTCGGTGCGCTCGGCCTTTGAGGAGCAGAGCTTATGGATGTCCAGAGCCTCGCCGATGATCTCGCCCACTGTCATGCGGGGGTCCAGAGAGGCGAAGGGGTCCTGAAAGATGATCTGCATCTTGCGGCGGTAGGGGCAGCATATTGACCTGCCTGCACTTGGGAACCTTGACGTGCTGCTTCTCACCGTTCTCACCGGCGGGCCAGGGATCCTGTCCCTCGAAAATGGTTTCGCCGCCGTACTCGATGCGGCCGGAGGTGGGGGTGTAGAGCTGGAGAATGGTTCGGCCCAGGGTGGTCTTGCCGCAGCCGGACTCGCCCACCAGACCCAGGGTCTCGCCCCGGCGGATAAAGAGGGACACGTCCTCCACCGCCTGGACGCCGGGCCCGTGAACGCCCTTGACCGGAAAGTATTTTTTCAGGTGGTCCACTTGAACCAGGATGTCATTCTTCTCACTCACGGCCGCTCACCTCCTGATCCTGTACCGGCTTCTCCTGTCCGGCCTTGTCGAGCTGATCCTGCACCCGCAGCCAGCAGGCGGAGCGGTGGCCCTCGCCCAGCTCCACGTAGGGGGGCATCTTCTGCAGGCAGATCTTCATGGCATGCTCACACCGGGGGGCGAAGGGGCAGCCCTCGGGGGGGATTGAGCATGTCCACGGGCGTACCCCTCGATGGGGATCAGCCGCTCATAGCTCTCGGCGTCCACGCGGGGCATGGAGCGCAGCAGGCCCACGGTGTAGGGGTGGCCGGGCTTGTAGAAGATGTCGTCTACCGGCCCCTGCTCCACGATCTTGCCGGCATACATGACGGAGACCTTGTCGCAGATCTCAGCTACCACGCCCAGGTTGTGGGTGATGAAGATAATGCCCATGTGAGTCTTCTTCTGGAGCTCCTTCATGAGCTCCAGGATCTGGGCCTGAATGGTCACGTCCAGCGCCGTGGTGGGCTCGTCGGCAATCAGCAGCTTGGGGTGGCAGATGAGGCCCATGGCGATCATGACACGCTGGCGCATGCCGCCGGAGAACTCGTGCCTTGACCTCACCTGCGGGGGTAAAGAAGGAGACCCGCAGATCCTTGACTTCCAGCAGCTTGCCGGACTTTTCGTTCTGTTCCATTGATTGTCTCCTCCTCTCTTATTTCTTCAGACGGGGATCCAGGGCGTCCCGCAGGCCGTCGCCAAACAGGTTGAAGGACAGGATCATAATGCTGATGATGATAGCGGGAATGATCAAACGGTAGGGGTAGGTGCTGATGCCGCCCAGCGCGTCGGAGCACATGGAGCCCAGGCTGGTCAGGGGAGCCAGCACGCCCACGCCCAGGAAGGACATGAAGGACTCTGTGAAGATGGCGGACGGGATCTGCAGGCAGGTGGTGGCCACGATCTGGCCGATGCAGTTGGGCAGCAGGTGCCGCTTGATGATCCGGCCGCTGGAGGCGCCCAGGGCACGGGCCGCGGTCACGTATTCCTGTTTCTTGAGGGTGAGGATCTGGCCGCGGATGATGCGGCTCATACCCACCCAATACAGGCAGGCAAAGGCAATGAACATGCCCATCAGGTTGGGGCCCACCTTCTTAAAGAACTCCGCCAGGAAGAAGCCCTGGTGGTCGGTGATGAACTGGGTGACATGGGGGCCCATGGCCGTGGCGATGAGCAGGATGATCAGCACGTCAGGCAGGGAGTAGATAACGTCCACGATGCACTGCATGACCACATCCACCGTACCGCCGAAGTAGCCGGAGATGGAGCCGTAGAGCGCACCAATGACCAGCACGATCAGCGCGGCGGTGAGGCCGATGATCATGGACACCCGGGTGGCAAACATGGTGCGCACCATGATATCGCGGCCGTAGCGGTCGGTGCCGAACACATGGGGGAACACCTTCTCGCCGTCGGCGATGCGCTGCAGCTCGTCGTTGGAGTAGCCGAAGGGCTGGGCGGAGTAGCCCAGGGCCTTGTAGATCTCCTCCTCGCTCATACCCTCGTACTCGGCGCCGCCGCCGGCCTTGGCCTGGGCGCGGATGAGCGCCTTGTCCTTGCTGCTGAGCTCCTCGCCGCGGGCGGCCGCCTCCGCTTCAGCGGCGGCAACGGCCTCGTCGGGGTCCTGGGAGGAGGTGGCCTCCTTATAGGCCTGTTGGGCCTCAAGGGAGTAATGCCAGGGGTAGAGGTTCTCTGCGCCGGCGTTGAACTGGTCGTATCCGTAGGGTACCAGCATGGGGCCAACAAAAGCGAACAGCACCAACAGTACAATCACGCCCAGGGCCACCATGGCCACCACGTTCTTGCGCAGGCGGCGCCAGGCATCCGCCCAGTAGGATACGCTCTTGCGCTGCTGGATGAAGTCCTCCTTCTCCCCGCTGGTAGCCGGGGCGAAGTCCGCCGCCGTCAGGTCGTTCAGCTCCAGCAGGGGGTCCACATCGGGCTGAAGGGAGCCAAAGACAGCTTTTTTTCTGTTTCTCTGCCATTTTTACTCTCCTTTCGTCAGATCGATGCGGGGGTCCACCACGCGGTAGAGGATGTCAACCACCAGGTTCATGATGACCACCAGGGTCGCCAGGAAGATGGTGGTGCCCATGATGATGAAGTAGTCGCGGTTCTGCACGGACTGCACCAGATAGCGGCCCAGGCCGGGAATGGTGTAGACGGTCTCCACCACGAAGCCGCCCACCAGGGTGAAGGCGGTCAGGGGGCCCAGGTAGGTGATGACGGGGATGACACCATTGCGCAGGGCGTGCTTGAAGACGATCCTGGGAGTCAGCAGACCCTTGGCCCCCGCGCGGTCTTGATATAGTCCTGGCCCAGGGCGTCCAGCATGGAGGAGCGGGTCAGGCGGGCAATATAGCACATGGGGTAAAGGCCCAGGGCCAGACAGGGCATCAGGTAGGCCTTGGCCCCCTGGGAGGCGTCAAAAATAACGTTGATGCCCATGAATTTAAAGGGCGCCCCATCATTGCAGAAAAGCATCAGCAGGAAGGTGGCCACCACGAAGCCGGGCATGGACACACCCAGGGTACACACACCACCCGTAAGACGCTGGCCCGGCACGGACATCATCAGGACGAAGGTGACGCAGGCAACGACCAGAATGGTGATGAGGGCCATGATCACCCGTTTCACAATGTATTTTGCCATTCTTTCACTTCCCATATTATTCTCTGTTCACGCAATCGAAACTGCCCCATCGTAAGCGTTTCTCCATTTTATCGTAATTTGTCCCATGCGTCAAGAGTATGGCCCTCCAAATTTGATGGAAACTCCCCCTAATCTTGCATGTGTCCTTCATACGAAGACAATTTTCCACTTATCTGTCCACATATTATTTCGCTGTCAGACGCTTTTCGAGTTGTGCCAGCCAAAAAACCGCCTTTTTTCATAGTGTGGAATTTAAATATTCCGTATATTATTCACCTATTCGCCCTTTTTATGCAATTTCGGCCGGGCATGCAATTCCCACCGCTTGAATCGCTTTTCTGCATAAATTGCAAAAAGGCGGGCACGGACCGATGTCCGCGCCCGCCATGGGCCCCGCTCAGTCGAAGCCCAGGCCCATATAGCCGTGGGTGCCCTCCCCCCAGAGCGCCCGCTTTTCGGCGCTGTACCACTTAATCATGCCGAAGGGCTGGAGGTAGCTACCCTTCATGCCATCCCACAGGGCAGGGGTGCGCACATAGCAGCGCGCCCCGGGGAGCACCCGTTCCAGCGCCGCCAGCCCGCGGCCCATCTTGTCCGGGGACAGCAGCAGCTCCTTGAACAGCACACTCTCCCCGTCGGTGTACTCGGCGGCGGCGCAGCCCTCCCCGCCGTCCACGCTCAACCGGTACAGCCCGCCCCCCGACAGGCGGCCCATGCCCTGCTGGTAGCGGATCAGCTCCTCCGGGTAGTCCACGGCGGGCGCCCCCTCCAGCAGGCGGCGCCGGATGGCGTTGTACTCCCCCGGCTCCACGGGTTCTGCCCGGTCGCCCTCCGCCGCGGGCTGGAGCATGCTCTTGAGCAGCTCCAGCTTCCGGGTGGAAAAGCAGGGCGCAAAGCCCACTGTGCCGAAGAATTTGAACAGGCTTGGCTCGGCGGGCACAGTGGTAACGCAGTCCGCTCCCCGCTCGGCCAGATAGCCGTCCACGAAGCGGAGAAGCTGCCGGCCGTAGCCCTTGCTGCGCGCCCCGGGGTCGGTGGCCAGGGCGTAGATATACCAGCCCGAGGCGGTTCCGCCGCCGGGCAGGGTCAACGTCTGGGGCAGCAGGGCCAGCATGGAGGCCAGCCGCCCCTCCTCCACCACCTCAAGAACGTCGGCTGAGGCCCCGCAGCACTCGTAGAACCAGTCGATATAGCGGTCCTCGTCCCCGAAGGCCGCCTTCCACAGCGCCTTCTGGGCCAGAACCTCCTCCGGACGGCCGGGACGCATCTCCAACATAAGCTGCTCCTTTCTTATCGCTTCAAAAACCGTCACTTCATAACCGCCGTGTGCTTTTCCACCATCAGGTCGGGGTAATAGCTCTGCTTGGCTTTGCGCAGGCCCTCCACGCCCATGTCGTCCTCCCGGTTGAGGTACCGGATCTCCGGGTGGCGGGCCCGCACCCAGCGGGCGAACTCCCGGTTGATCATGGCGTAGGCCCCCTGAAGCTCGCCGTAGGCCTTCTCGAAGTGCACGTCGTAGGTGTCGGCGGACAGCCTGTCGCCGATGGTGAAGGCCACCACCTCGCCGTATACCCGGATGAGGCCGCCCTCAAGGCCCAGCTCCTCATAGTGCTCCATGGCGGTGCGCAGGGCGATTCCCTCGTCTCCCAGATCCCGCTCCTCGGCGTCTCCCTCCCGCTGGAGGGAGCGGCGGTACCACTCCTTGTCCATCTCCAGGCACTCGGGCAGGGTGGCCGGGGTGATCTCCTCGTAGGTCCAGGTGGGGTTGTTCTCTACAAAGCGGTTGATGTGGTTGCGCTTGGCGTGGAGCTTCTTGCCCCCCAGCTCGGCCAGCCGCTCCACCTCGTAAAGGTAGTCGTAGCCGTCCCGGTCCGCGGTGTAGGCAAACCGGCCGGGGAAAAATTCCTCCAGCTCCGCCATCTGCCGGGGCGTGAGGCACACCAGGCGCAGGGGCTCCCCCTTCTCCGCCGCGTCGGCCTCCAGCGCACGGATGACGGCGGCAATGTCTCCGGAGCCCGCAGGGTACATATAGCTGCACCCCAGGCGGCCGCACACATGGGTCACCAGAAAATCGTCCACCCGGGCGATGCGCTGGTTATAGGCCCGGCTCCAGACGTAGAGATTGGTAAAGTTATAGTCGCACCCCCGGTAGTTGCCCCGGGCGAGCAGTTCATCCACCCAGGCCTTGTCCGCCGGGGTGGGCGCATGGAATTCGATCATGCAGGTTTCGTCTCCTTAAATTCCTAGTATGCCGAAATGATATCACGCCCGTCCGCAAATGGCAAGCAAAACCCGTCAGGCACCGTCCCACCGGCAGCCGCCCAGCTCCACCCGGCCGTCGGCGGTGAAGGGCACCCCCTCTGCCTCCAGCATCGCCCGCTGGACGCCGGGGCCAAATGCTGGGGTGGTGGAGCCGTCGGCACGCACCACCCGGTGGCAGGGCACGCCGGGCGTGCGGCAGGCCCGCATGGCGTGGCCCACCGCCCGGGAGGCCCTGGGATTGCCCAGCATCAGGGCGAGCTGCCCGTAGGAGGCGCACTTCCCCGCCGGGATGCGCCGGACCAGCTCATAGACCCGCTCATAAAAATTCATGTCAATGCCTCCTCCGAATACCGATAACGGAAGCACGGCGGCCGCCCGAGGGGCGGCCGCCGTACCGTATTTTCCGTTGTCCTCACCAGCCGGGGTAGACCTGGCTCTTCTTGGGCAGCAGCAAGGCCGCCGCCACATAGAGCCACAGCCCTGCGGTGCCCGCGAAGCACAGCGCCACCCAGATGAGGCGCACCAAGTTGGCGTCCACATTAAAGTACTCGGCCACGCCGCCGCACACGCCAGCCAGAGCGCCGTGATCCAGCCGGTACAGCTTTTTTGTCTCGTTCATCTGAAAATCCTCCCGAGGTGATTTCGAATTCTGGACATAGGATACCACGGGAGGGGTTAAAAAGTCCTTCGGGCTTTCTTAAAAATCCATGAAAATTATTTGCCGTCCTCCACCAGCATGAGGCAGCCGTCGGCGTCGTATCTGAGCCGCTGCACCTCCGCCTTGGTGTTGCGCACGATATCGTCCATGCGGATGCCCTCGGTGATGGTGGCGATGAAGGTGTAGGCCACACCGTGGCGCTTGGCCCGGCCGGTGCGGCCGATGCGGTGGGTGTAGTTCTCCAGCTCGTCGGGCACGTCGTAGTTGAACACCGCGTCCACGTCGTCGATGTCCAGGCCCCGGGCGGCCACGTCGGTGGCCACCAGCACCTTGATCTCGCCCCGCTTGAACTTCTCCAGGGTCTTCTCCCGGATGCGCTGCTGAATGTCGCCGTGGATGGCCTCGCAGGAGATGCCCCGCATCTTCAGCAGGCCGGCCAGCCGGTCGGTCATGTTCTTGGTGTTGCAGAAGGCGATGGCCCGCTCGTACTCCCCGTGGGTGATGAGGGCCGCGATGGTGTCCAGCTTCTGCTCCCGGCCATCCAGATCAATGCGGTACTGGGTGATGTCCGGCTTGGACTCCTCCACCGGGCGGACGGTGATCTCCACCGGGTCCCGCTGGTACACCCAGGAGATGTCCATGACCTCCCGGCTGATGGTGGCGGAAAACATGCCCAGGTTTCTGCGGTGCTTGAGCTGGTCCAGGATGCGGGTCACGTCCCGCACGAAGCCCATGTCCAGCATCCGGTCGGCCTCGTCCAGCACCACGGTCTGCACCTTGTCCAGCCGGACGGTGCGGCGCTTCATGTGGTCCATGAGGCGGCCGGGGGTGGCCACCACGATCTGGGGCTTCTTTTTCAGGGTGTTGATCTGCCTGTCGATGGGGGCCCCGCCGTAGAGGCAGACGGTGCGCACCCCCTCCTTGAACTCGCACAGATCCCGCAGCTCCTCCTGGATCTGCACCGCCAGCTCCCGGGTGGGGGCCAGCACCAGGCCCTGCACGTCGGCGCATTCCGGGTCGATGTGCTCCACCATGGGGATGCCGAAGGCAAAGGTCTTGCCCGTGCCGGTGGGGGCCTTGGCAATGACATCCTTCCACTCCATGAAATAGGGGATCGCCCCCGCCTGGACGGGGGGTGGCCTGGACATAGCCCTTCTTTTCAATGGCCCTCATGATGGCCTCGGACAGCCCCAGCTCCGCGTAGGTTTTGGTCCCGTTCACCTGCTCGCCGTTGATTTCCATTCGGGTACAAACATCCTTTCGTTTCGTTTTGCCTGATTCAAGGTCCCCACAGGCAGCCGAAACCCCGTTTCGTACCCAAACGCCCGCCTCACCGCGGGGGCGCGACCTCAAATCCATCGGCCGGAAGCGGCTCCGGCCTGTCTCGCGCCAATACTATATCATAGCCCCGCCCATTACGCAAGTGCGGCGCCGCTCCCGCCGTGCTTCTCCGCCCAGATCTCCAGGGCCTCCCGGGCCCCGTAGAGGCTCCCGCGGTAAAAAGTAGTAGCGGCTGCTCCGGCGGGCATAGCGGCGGTAGACCTCCAGATACTCGTTCAGGAGGTAAACCCCCTCCGCCTCCAGCCAGGGCAGCAGCTTCTCCAGCGTGCGCTCCATCTCCGTCAAAAGGGCCGTGTCCTCGGGGCCATAGGCCCCCTTTCCCTCGCCGTAGGGCGGGCACGCCTCAAAGGCCGATTCCCAGTCATTCACCATCTTCCCCGTCCTCCTTCATATTCTCCAGCGCCACCCGCGTCGCCTCAATTACAAAGCGGGAAAACGTCACGTTTGTCCCTGGATCACCTCGTCCACCTGCTGAATAATTTCATTGGGAAAACGTATGTTCTTGGGCGTTGTCTCCGGAATGGAGGGCAGTTGAAATTTTCTTCCCATACAAATCACCATCTCTACTGTATGGCAATCTGTGGGCTTTGTAAGCACTACATATTGTAAGGCAAATCGTAAAGCACGGCCGCTCCTCTCCGCGTAGGGGCGACCCTTGTGGTCGCCCGCGGGCGGCCATAAAGGCCGCCCCTACAAGGGCTTGTCACCACCGTCGGCCTTTCGTAGGCGCCGACGCCCCAGGGCGGCTTCTCTTGCCCCTCCGGGGCAATTCACCTCCTGCCCACATCGGCCCGCCCTGCACCGTGTCGGCGCGCCTTCCATACTCCCCCCTCTTTATATCTGCTTTCTTGTCATGCCTCCGGCGGCCCCGCTTTCTTGCCGAAGAAAGCGGGGGAAAGACGGGTCGGGGCGGGGGATTCCGATTTCCCCGCCCCGACACCCCACCCCTTGAAACGGCCAATCAGGGGGCTGCGGCCCCCTATTGGATGTACCCCCAGGAAGGGAGGGTATGCCAGCCCGTCCGGAGCGGCGGGGGCGTTACAACGTAAGCCCCCGCCGTCGGAAAGCCGCCAGCAGGACGGCTCGGGGGAAACTCCAAGAAGGGGGAATCGCAATTCCCCTTCTTGGTCGTTTCAAGGGGATGGGCGTTGGGAAGGGGAAAATCGAAATTCCCCCTTCCCAACCGGCTCTTTCGCCCCTTTCTGGCCGCTCAGAAAGGGGCCCGCCGGAGGCTTGACAAGAAAGCAGGTGTCAAAAAGGGTTCCCATGGAAGGCGCGCCAGCCCGGCATAAGGCGGGCCGATGTAGGCAGAAGGTGAATTGCCTCAGAGAGGCAAAAGAGGCCGCCCCTACAGTTGAACGCACAGCACATAAAACCCGGCCAGTGTCCGGCCCCTACCTGCGCCGGAACACATGGACGCGGAAGGAGGCCCGTACCCGCAGACCGTCCAGGGCGGCCAGCCGCTCCGCCCCCTCCCTGGGGGTCTTCCAGTAATAGGGGGTCATCTGGAACAGGTCGCGCAGCGCCTCCCCCGCCACGTCCACCACCGCCTCCACCGGCTCCACCCGCTCGTAGGAGAAGCCCTCGTAGGGGACGTCCTCCTCCCGGTTGCGGTAGGGCTGGTCGTAGAGCACCTGCTTGAGCTCCCACAGGTGGTCGGCGGCGGGCACCACATAGAGGAAGGCCCCGCCGGGGCGGAGCACCCGCCGGAACTCGTCCAGGGCCAGGGGGGAGAAGCAGTTGAGCACCAGCCCCACCGAGGCATCCGCCAGAGGCAGATGGTAGGCGGAGGCCACGGCGAACTCCCCCTCCGGCACCCGCCGGGCGGCCAGGCGCACCGACGGCTTGGACAGGTCGATTCCCGCCAGGGGCGGGCGGCCCAGGGCCTCCCACAGTCCGGCGGTGTAGTACCCCTCGCCGCAGCCCGAGTCCAGCACCGCCTCCCCTGGCGGGGCGTACTCCGCCCCCAGGGCGCACAGGGCGGCCAGCAGGTGGCCGTAGTATCCCCCGGAGAGAAACCGGCGGCGGGCCTCCGCCATGCCCTTGTCGTCGCCGGGGCCTTGGAGTGCTTTTTGTTGGCGGGCAGCAGATGGACATACCCCTCTCTGGCCTTGTCGTAGGCGTGGCCGTTGGGGCAGGCATAGGCCCGCTCCCCCCGCTCCAGGGGGGCGGCGCAGATGGGGCAGGTAAACAGAGACTTTTCCACAGAACCTCGCTCCTTTGTGGAAGGTATGACAGGAAATTGGGCCTCCGCACGGGCGGGAGGCCCCGGCCGTTCACCCCTCCAGCAGCTCCTTGCCGGAGATGCCGGGCTCCGTCATGGAGTAGGGGTCCAGAATTTTGTCCAGGGCCGCCTCGTCCAGCAGGCCCTCCTCCAGAATGAGCCGCCGCACCGGCGCACCGGTCTCGATGGCCCGCTTGGCCACCTCGGCGGCCTTCTCATAGCCCACGTGGGGGCACAGGGCGGTGATGATGCCCACGCTGTGCTCCACCATGTCCCGGCACCGCTCCCGGTTGGCGGTGATGCCGGTGACGCAGTTGTCCACAAAGGTATGTACCGCGTAGGTCAGGGTCTCCACGCTCTGGATCAGGTTGTAGAAGATGATGGGCTCGAAGGCGTTGAGCTCCAGCTGGCCCGCCTCGGCGGCCATGGTGACGGTGACGTCGTTTCCGATGATGTTGAAGGCCACCTGGCTGACCACCTCGGGGATGACGGGGTTGACCTTCCCCGGCATGATGGAGGAGCCGTTCTGCCGGGGCGGCAGGTTGATCTCGCTGAAGCCGCAGCGGGGGCCGGAGGACATGAGCCGCAGGTCGTTGGACATCTTGGACAGGTTGACGGCGCAGGTCTTAACCGCGCCGGACACGGCCACGAGCCCGTCCAGGTTCTGGGTGGCGTCGATGAGGTCGGAGGCCTGCACCAGCTCAAGCCCGGTGACCTTGGACAGGTTGGGGATGATGCGGCGCAGATACCGCTCGTCGGCGTTGATGCCGGTGCCGATGGCGGTGCCCCCCATGTTGAGGCGGCGCATCTCGTCCTTGGCCCGCTCGAAGCGGGCGATGTCCCGGCGCACCACCCAGCTGTAGGCCCGGAACTCCTGCCCCAGACGGATGGGCACCGCGTCCTGCATCTGCGTGCGGCCCATCTTGAGCACGTCGTCAAACTCCTCCGCCTTGGCCTCCAGGGCCTCAGAGAGCCGCTCGAGCTGGATCTGGGCCCGCACCAGCAACTTGAGCACCGCCAGCTTGCCCGCCGAGGGGAACACATCGTTGGTGGACTGGCCGTAGTTGACGTGGTCGTTGGGGTTGACTAGGGCGTAGTCCCCCTTCTCCCCGCCCAGCAGCTCGATGGCCCGGTTGGCGATGACCTCGTTGGCGTTCATGTTCAGGCTGGTGCCCGCGCCGCCCTGGATGGGGTCCACGATGAACGCCTCGTGGAGCCGGCCCGCCGCAATCTCATCGCAGGCCCGCACGATGGCGTCGGCCACCCGCTTGTCCAGCAGGCCGATCTCCAGGTTGGTGATGGCGGAGGCCTTCTTGATCTCCGCGATGGAGTTGATCTGCTCCGGATGTACGGCCAGCCCGGTGATGGGAAAGTTCTCCGCCGCCCGCAGGGACTGGACGCCGTAGTAGACGTCCTTGGGGACAGACCTCTCCCCCACGGAGTCGTGCTCGGAGCGGTATTGGATGCTCATGGTACAGGTGCCTCCTCGCAAGCAGTCCTTCATTTTATAGGGACATCATAGCACCATCCGTTTTATTTTGCAAGCAATCCTGCAAATTATAGTCCCTCTCCGTGCCATGGGCAGGTCACCAGATGGTCGTTGATGAGCCCCGCCCCCTGGAGGTAGGAGTAGACAATCACCGGCCCCACAAAGCGGAAGCCCCGCTTTTTCAGGTCGGCGCTCACCCGGCGGGACAGGTCGTCCTCGGCGGGCATGTCCTCCGGCCGCTCCAGCCGGTGGTCCACCGGCACGCCGTCCACCCAGTGCCAGAGGTAGCGGGCAAAGCTGCCCCACTCCTCCGCCACGGCCAGAAAGGCCCGGGCATTGGTGACGGCGCAGCGGGCCTTGCTCCTGTTTTTGATGACGCCGGGGGCGGCCAGAGCGGCCTCCACCTCGTCCTCCCCCCACCCGGCCAGCGCCGCCGGCTCAAAATCCGCGAAGGCCGCCCGCAGGGGCCGCCCGCCGCTCCAGAATCAGCTTCCAGCTCAGCCCGGCCTGAAAGCCCTCCAGCTCCAGCAGCTCGAACAGCGCCCGGTCGTCCCGGCAGGGCCGGCACCACTCCGTGTCGTGGTACAAAATCTCATGCTCCGTTTTTGCCCAGGGACAGCGCGCGCCCTCTCCCATGTCAGCTCTCTCCTCTCCTTCCCCGCCCGGTTGGGCCGGGAAACGCGATATCATCTGCACTATAGCATAGAAATGGGAAAATGGAAACCCGCCGGCAAAGTCATTGCTGAGAAAAAATTTTGTAAATAAAGAAAAAATCAGGTGACTTGCCAGGCGGTCCGTGTTACCATTAAGATACCAGCCAGGGGACATGGCCTGGCAAATATAAAATCAGGAGGACCCCTCTCGTATGAAAAAAGCACCGCGGAAGACATCTGCTCTCCCTGCTGGCGTCGGCAGCTCTGCTGGCATCCCTGCTGCCCGCCGCCTTTGCGGCTGAGGCAGAGGGCGAGAAGCACATCACCATCCTGGGCACCTCAGACATGCACGGAAATATCTGGGGCTATTCCTACGAAGACAACGCGGAGACCGACAACAACGGCATGGCCAGGCTCTACACCTACATCCAGCAAGTGCGGGCCGAGAACCCCAACACCTTCCTCGTCGACGCCGGCGACGACATCCAGGGCACCATCATGACCGACGATCTGTATAACAAGACCCCGGAGGAGCCCCATCCGGTCGTCACCGCCATGAACTACATGGGCTATGACGCCATGACCCTGGGCAACCACGAGTTCAACTGGGGCATCCCCACCATGCAGTCCATTCTGGGACAGGCCAGCTTCCCGGTTCTGGCCGCCAACGTCACCGGCGCCCAGGGCGAGCCGGTCACCGGCGCGGGCTGGACGATTGTGGAGCGGGGCGGCGTGAAGCTGGCCGTCATCGGCGTGGTCACCCCGGATGTCCCCATCTGGGACAGCGGCAAGGACGGCATTGACGACGCCGTCTATGAGGCCGCCAACGTGGCCGTCGGCAAGGCCATCGACGAGATCGGCGACCAGGCCGACGTGATCATGGTGTCCGCCCATATGGGCATGTACGCCGAATTTGACGAGGAGGGCGGCTCCGACTCCGCCCAGAAGATTCTGGACGACAACCCGGAGATCGACGTGCTCCAGGTGGCCCACAACCACGTGGTGGTCAACGAGAAGCAGGGCTCCACCGTCATCGGCGGCGTGCGCAACGGCGGCCGGGACATCGCCCGCTTTGATCTGACCCTGGACGCCGACAATCAGATCATTGACAGCTCGGTGGAGATTGTGGATATGACCGGCGTGACCCCCAGCCAGGAGCTCCGGGAGATCCCCCTGGTGGCCGAGGCCCATCAGAAGACCATCGACTACATCAACGGCGGCGGCTCCGGCGACGAGGGCGAGGGCGGCGCGTCCCTGGGAAGCACTACCGCCCGCTTCCAGCCTGAGAACGAGATCCGCGGCATCCCCGCCGGCCGGGTGATGGATACCGCCGTCATGGATCTGATCAACACCGTCCAGCTGGAGAACTCCGGTGCCGACGTCTCCGCCGCCGCCCTCTTCAAGGGCACCAGCGATCTGCCCAAGGGCGACATCAACTACGGCAACATCTTCGACATCTACAAGTTTGACAACACCCTTTACCGGGTGAGCGTCACCGGCGCGGAGCTCAAGGCTTACATGGAGTGGTCCGCCGAGTGCTACAACCAGTGGCAGGAGGGGGATATCAACCTCTCCTTCGACCCCGAGTACCCCGACTACCTCTACGATATGTTTGCCGGCGTGGACTATGAGATCGACCTGTCCCAGCCCAAGGGCCAGCGCATCCAGAACGTCATGTTCCACGGCGCACCCCTCCAGGACGACCAGGAGCTGACCCTGGCGGTGAATAATTACCGCTACTCCTCCGCCCTGAAGGCCCAGAGCATTATCTCCGGCACCAAGGAGTGGGAGTCCTCCAACTCCATCCGGGATATGATCGTGGCCTACTTTGCCGAGCACTCCCCCGTGGCCCCCGAGGTGGACCACAACTGGAAGATCGTGGGCGTGGATCTGAGCGAGGACGACCCCCGTCGGGCGGAGCTGGTGGGCTACATCAACGCCGGCCTGCTGGACACCCCCTACGCCGAGAGCTACAACCTGTCCGACTATGATTCCCTGGTGGCCCAGGCCAAGGCGAAGGCCGAGACTCTCACCGTGACCGTAAACGGCGCGGCCAAAGACGTGGCCACGGCTTTCGACGCCCAGGGGAATACCTACTACCGCCTGCGCGACCTCGCCTTTGCCCTGAAGGGCACCGGCGCCCAGTTCAATGTGACGTGGGACGGCAGTGTGGCCGTCGCCACCGGCTCCGCCTACGAGGGCGAGGCCCTGGCCCATGCCCGGCTCCGCTCCCCCCCACCGGCGAGGCCGTCAGCCTGACGCTCACCGTGGACGGCACTGCGGTGAGCCAGCCCGCCGTACTCGTCAACGGCAACTACTATCTGGCCGAAGGCTTCCTCGCCCAGCTGGGCGCGGAGTCCGCCCTGGTGGAGGGCGTTTTGGCCATCACCGCCGCGTAACCGCTTTCCGTCAGCAAAAGAGCCGCGCCTGGGGCGGCCCTTTCCTTGCGTATTTTACCGGACTCCGCCAGAGCTTTGAACGATCCATTCCCTTCATACGGCCGTCTTGTCCAATTTTTCTCTGGCCCCTTTGAGCAATCTGTGATATAATCCGCTCCGTATGATGATTTTTCGCATAAAAAGGAGTACGACATGATTACAGTTTCCGACCTGGGCCTGGCCTACAGCGGCCAGCCCCTCTTTTCCCACGTGGATCTCCAGTTCACCAAGGGCAACTGCTACGGCATCATCGGCGCCAACGGCGCGGGTAAATCCACCTTCCTGAAAATCCTGTCCGGAGAGCTGGAGCCCACCTCCGGCGAGGTCTCCATCCTGCCCAAGACCCGTATGTCGGTGCTCAAGCAGGATCAGAACGCCTACAACGAGTACAACGTCATGGACACCGTCATCATGGGCAACCAGCGCCTCTACGACATCGGCAAGGAGAAGGAGGCCCTCTATGCCAAGGAGGAGATGACCGAGGCCGACGGCATCCGCGCCTGCGAGCTGGAGGAGGAATACGCCGAGCTGGGCGGCTGGGAGTCTGAGTCCGACGCCAGCCGCATCCTCCAGGGCCTGGGCGTGGGCACCGAGTTCAACTACAACGATATGGCGACCCTGGACGCCCGCCTGAAGGTGAAGGTGCTGCTGGCCCAGGCGCTGTTCGGCAATCCCGATCTGCTGATGATGGATGAGCCCACCAACAACCTGGACATCAACGCCGTGAACTGGCTGGAGGACTTTCTGCTGGACTTCCCCGGCACGGTCATCGTGGTCAGCCACGACCGGCACTTCCTCAACACCATCTGCACCCACATCGTGGACATCGACTACAACAAGATCAAGATGTACGTGGGCAACTACGACTTCTGGTACGACGCCTCCCAGCTCATGCAGAACCTGATGAAGAACCAGAACAAGAAGAAGGAAGAGAAGATCAAGGAGCTCCAGGAGTTCATCTCCCGCTTCTCCGCCAACAAGTCCAAGAGCAAGCAGGCCACCGCCCGGCGCAAGCTGCTGGAGAAGATCACCCTGGAGGAGATCCCCGCCTCCTCCCGCCGCTACCCCTGGGTGGCCTTCTCTCCCGACCGGGAGGTGGGCAAGGACATCCTCTTCGTCACCGACGTCAGCAAGACCATCGACGGGGTGAAGGTGCTGGACAAGGTGAGCTTCATCGTGGGCCACGGGGACAAGATCGCCTTCGTGGGCGACAACGAGAACGCCCAGACCGCCCTGTTCCAGATCCTTACCGGCGAGCTGGAGCCCGACGAGGGCACCGTCAAGTGGGGCCAGACCGCCACCTTCTCCTACTTCCCTAAGGACAACACCAAGTTCTTCAAGGACTGCGACGACAATCTGGTGGAGTGGCTGCGGCAGTGGTCCTCCGACCCCCACGAGGCCTATCTGCGGGGCTTCCTGGGCCGGATGCTCTTCTCCGGCGACGAGGTGTACAAGCCCGTCAAGGTGCTCTCCGGCGGCGAGAAGGTGCGGTGCATGCTCTCCCGGATGATGCTCTCCGGGGCCAACGTGCTGCTGGGGCCAACGTGTCCTGCCCTGCCTGGACCAGCCCACCAACCACCCGGACTGGCGTTCCGTCCGCGGCGGATTTTAGCAAAACCGCCCGGACTGGCGTTCCGGCGCGCAGGCCGTTTCCGCCGGAAGGGTTTTCTCCGGTAGAGCACCAGCCCGGCCAGATCGGCCAGTACCCAGCCGATGGGCACGGCCCACCAGATGCCCTTCAGGCCCACGGCCGGGATGGGGGGGGGCCAGCAGGTAGGAGGCCAGGGCCACCCGCGTCCCCAGGGAGATGACGGTGAGCACCACCGACACGCCGGGCCGCCCCAGGCCGCGGAACAGGCCGTAGAGCAAAAACAGGATGCCGATGCCGCAGTAGCACATGCCCTCAATGCGCAGGTACTCCACCCCCGTGGCCCCCTGCGGCCCCGGCCACCCCCCCCAGCCCAGGCCCAGGACAAACCAGAGATCCAGCCCGATGTTGAGGACGGTGGACACGGCCAGAAAGGCCAGCGGGGCCACCGAATTGCCCACCGAGCGTAGCAGGCAGGCGAAGTAGTTATAGAGGAAGGTGAAGCAGACGCCCAACAGCACCACCCGCAGGTAGGCCCGTGTCTCGTCCCAGGCCCCGGCGGGGATGCGCAGCAGGGTCATCACCGGCTCCAGCAGGGCCAGCACTCCCGTTGAGCAGCACCGCCACAGCGCCGATAAACACAAAGGAGGCGAAGATGCACCGCTTCAGCTCCTCCTCCCGCTCCGCGCCGTAGAGCATGGACCACAGGGCGCCGCTGCCCATGCACAGGCCCAGCAGCACCGAGGTGAGAAAGGTCATCAGGGTAAAGGAGAACCCCACCGACGCCAGGGCCGACGCCCCCAGCGCCCGGCCCACAATGAGGGTGTCGGCGATGTTGAGCACTGCTGGAGCAGGTTGCCCGCGATCATGGGACCGGCGAACAGAAGCATAGGGCGGGTGATTCCACCCCGGGTCAAATCCATCTGCATTGGCTCACGCACTTTCGTTTTGAATGTTTTATCTTTCTTTTCGTAAGAATCATAGCAAATCCAGAGGAAAAATACAAGGCTATACTTGCCTTTTTTCTTCAGCCGGGATAAGATAACAAACACAGCTTGACAGATAGAGGGGGCGGAGGCGTTGTTTTTAAGTGGTCTGGACGACATCGACCGGCGGCTGGTGGAGCTGCTCATCCACAACGCCCGTATGTCCTACTCAGATCTGGGCCAGGCGGTTGGGCTGTCCCGTGTGGCGGTGAAGGCCCGCGTCCGCGCCCTGGAGGAG
>VOFI01000636.1_pt1 | contig 30000 bp, 41 predicted proteins | sample 5384131 | NCBI WGS metagenome assembly VOFI01 (sample SAMN12384728, study PRJNA508395) | human gut metagenome | isolation source: healthy gut H | host: Homo sapiens
AATTGCTCTCACGCTGTTGGTCATCATCTTTGCCAAAGTCATCACGGCTCAGTCGTTCGTACAGAGCTGTGATTTTCTCGTTTTTTCTCATAACTTGCGCTCCTTTCTTCGGTTTTAGGTTGTGTGTTCTAAGAGACTTCCCAACCGCTTGATTAAGAAGTCTGATGAACGGTCTATGACCTCCTTGTAGGCCGCCATCTGCTCCCGGATATTCAACTTGGGGTACGCAAAAATACGGTGTTCGGCGGGAATGTCCTCGATGCCGTGGTACACCTCCTTGAAATCGCCGCTGCGGGTCAGATAGCCCGTGGGGGCGAAGTGGCCGCCCTCGTTGATCCGCATATCCCGCCCATAGGCTTCAAAATCGAAGTAGGGCAGCACATTGTCCGGCACATCCAGTAGTTCCATGTCCTCCACATAGATGCGCCCCAGCGTTTCATCGTCGGTCACGCCGGGGTGCAGGTAATAGCAGTCCAGATTGTGAACGAGGTTGATGATGTCCGCCACGCTGGAAGTATGGTCGCCCTTATTGAGCACAGCCTCCAGCGTTTCGATCTCGTCGCTGTCCAGCTCGGAAATGAGATGCGCCAGATGGTTCAGCTCGTCCAAGTTTTCATACTCGGTGAGATAATCGTATAAGCCCATCACATCGCCGTCAAAGGCCTCGGCGTATTTGCCGAGGTTGGTGATGTAGGCTTCAAATACCGTCATTTGCACCGCCTTTTGTCAGCGCCTCCGCAATCCCCGCCATGATGTATTCGGCACAGGGCAGCGCGATAGCATTTCCCAACGCCCGGTAACGGTGGGCGGGCAGGATTTCCTCACCGTCCGCGCCGTACCTTGTCCAGCCCTCCGGCAGCCCCATCAGCCGCTCACATTCCGTTTCCGTGGGAAAGCGGACGCAGCCCCCGGCGGGATCGTCCTCATACCAAAAGGCAAAGGGCGAAATGCCGCCCGCTAACAGAGTGGGAAAAGGGTCAGTTGGCAGTCCGAAGCTGTTTCGGAACGCTGTTTCCGTCCGCTCCTTGGCGGACGCCCGCATACGGAAGCATTGAAAGGGTCGGGTGACTGGTACGCGCCGCCCTGCTTCAATAAAAGAGCTTCGATCTCCGCAGGCGGCGGGCAGCCCGCGATCTCCGCCAGATGCAGAAAGTGACTGCATTGTGCGGGGCTTAAAAAGTATTTCGTGAGAGCGCCGTCCTCCAAAGTCTGCCACAAGAAAGATGCGCTGCCGTCGTGCCAGTCGGGGGCTTGCCCAATGCTGGGCATCCATGAGCCGCCAGGAGAGGTCAGGCGTTCGCCCTCGCACCATTCCGGCTCCTGCCCATCTTCCAGAAGCAGGCATTGAAATATCGGCGTCTGTGAAAGCGGATAGGACGGCTCTAAAATCCATCCGGTCATTTGATGAAAACGCTCCCATGACGTTTTCCCAAACAGCGATTGCTGGAAATAGACCATTTGTCGCCTCCCTCATTTCACGGATAATGCGGATGGCTTGAAAAAACAGGCTGGACTTTTCTCCCGCAAGCCCCTTGCGGTTGCCGAGCGAGAGATTTTGACACGGTGAGCCAAAGGTGATGATGTGGACAGGCGGAATGTCGCCGCCGTCCAGCTTTGTCACATCCCCTAAATGCGCCATACCGGGAAAATGGCGTTTCGTGATGGAGATAGGCGCTTTTTTCTATCTCGCTGGCCCATGTGGGCACGATACCGCAGCGTACCGCCGCCAGCGGGAACACGCCGATCCCGTCAAACAGGCTCCCCAGCCGGAGCGCCGTCATCTTATCTGCGCCCTGTCCCTTGACGGTCAAAATGCCCTCAAGGGTGGTGGCGGTGATCCCGAGCCGCTGGGCAACGGCGATGTCGTTCTTCATGGCCTCGGTGACAGTATGACCGCACACCACCAGCACATGAGAGCGGCGGAGCAGGTCACGGCCCATGTCGATGCCGCTCTTGTGCTCCTCGGGAACGGCGTCGTTCAGGAAAAGGGGCTGATAGAGCGTCGGGCAGATGGGCGAAAAGCCCGCCTCATACACCGTGCGGCAATACTGCGCCGCCAGCTTCGTGTTTTCGTGATCGCTGCCGCACCATGCGGCGGTAATGTACGCAAGGGGTCGTTTCATTGTAAAAACCTCCAATTCATAAACGAAAGACCTCGGGAAAAAGTCCCAAGGTCACTTTTCCAAATCCGTTTTCTTTTCGGGCTTGCCCAGCTCGGGCGGCTGCTTGGCCTTCCAGTCATCCAGCAGAGAAATGATCTTGTCTTTCATTTCCCTCGGGGACTTGTCCTTGCCGAAATATTTTTCCAGCTCCGCACTATTGATGATCACCTTGTCTACCTCCTTTTTCTCCTGCGACAGAATACCGTCGATCACATCGCCGTTGAGCTTGCCGTCCTTTGTCCAGCTCTCGCATTTTCTGTGCCTGCGACAGCGAGGGCGAGGACTGCTGCCCCTCGATGGACACGGCGATATACCTCTGATTTTTGGGGCGGATGAATGAGATCTCCACCGCCGGGGTGAACGCCAGCTTTTTTTCTCGTCCACCATTTTCTGCAAATCCGGCACAAGCTCGGTCAGACGGATGTACCGCTGCACCTGTTTGTAGTTCATACCGTTTCGATCACCTACGATCTGCGTGGAGCGTTTACCCGCCTCCTGTGCGTCCTCACCGGGACGAGCGCCTTGGTGCTTGATGGCCTCCACCTGCATTTTGAGCGACTGCGCCTTTTTCCGTGGGCAAAATGCGCTCACGGTGGCGGAGGTTGTCATCCGTCATAGCGAGGATGGCTTCATCGTCCGTCATGTTGCGGACGATACACGGCATATTCGCAAATCCGGCGAGTTCGCTTGCCCGCTGGCGGCGGTGGCCTGCGATGATCTCATAGCCGCCATCCTCACGGGGACGCACCAGCGCGGGCTGATTGACGCCCGCTGCCTTGACCGACTCCACAAGCCCCTGCATCTCCGCATCGTCCCGGACACCAAAGGGATGATTTTTGAACGGATGCAGGTCAGACAGATTGAGATAGACGATCTCCTCTTTTTCGGCACGGGTGGCGTCACGGGGCGCAGACGGCTCTGGCGTGACCTCCGCACCAGCGGGAGCGCCGCCCTTATCCACGGCAGGCTTCTCCGGGATGGGCTTGCTTTGGGACTTTTTGTCCCGAGGTTTGGGCGGCTTTGCCTTATTGGGAGCGGCCTTGCCCTCCTTGGACGGGCGACCTCTGCCGGGCTTGGCAGCCTTGTCCTTTTCGGTAGACGGCTTCTGCTTGACCGTCTTTTTTTCTCTTCCTTGGCCGCCTCGTCACGGGCGGCGGAAAATCCACCACCTTGCCGGAATGTGCCGGGGCGGGATCGTCCTTGCCGGGAGCGGGCGGCTGCGCCTGTTCCTTTTCGGCCTTGGGGACTTCGGGAGCGGCAGGCTCCTCCACCTCGGCGTGGGTAACAGCGTCAGCGGGATCAGGTACGGCCTCACCCATTTCAAAGAGCGCCGCCTGCCCCTCGTGTTCCAGCATGACCGTCTCCGCGTCAGTCAGCACAGGATCAGGAGTAGGCGGCTCCGGCACGGCGGCAACTTCTACCGTGGGGCGGGTGCCTCAGTAGGTGAGGCTACATCGGGAATATTTTTCTTATCATCTGCCATTTGCAAACCTCCTTTTCGTGGCATGAAAAAGCCAGTCCGCAGACTGGCCGGGTGGAAGTGACCTCCCTTCATGGTTTTATATATGAAAACGCCGCCCGTTGTCCTGTTGGGCGGCGTTGTTCTCGTCATTTTGAATTTTTAGAATAAATACCTCTTGCCGACTACCAGCAAACCGTTGATATATCTGTGTTTTTTGAGATCCTATAATTACACTCCGACCAGATAAAGCCGTTCTTTCGTTGGAAAGAGCGGCTTTTTGTAATCCTTATTTGACGTTTTCAAAATCCTGAAAACTGCATTAAAATCAAGCTGAAACAAAACGGATGCCTCTCCAGGTACAGAGAAGCATCCGTTTTTGAAATTTCAATTATTTAACAGAAAACTATAACCGCAGCACACAGCAAATCACGAAGCGACGATCACACGGATTTTTCCGCCGTTTTCCGCTGTTTTATTGGCGTATACGCGGAAGCTCGTGTAGTTGGATTTCGCCGTCTGCAGCGAAACAAACCGGTTCTGCTCGAGACGTAAACGCCGATGTTCTCTGCCAGCTCGTAATAGCCGTCCTTGGTGCGGACACCGGAGGAACCGTCAAATGCCGACGGCTTTACCGTGTCGATCAATGTCAGCTTGAGCGTATCCAGCGAGGTATTGACGATGCTTTCATCGGTTGAGTACCCTCTGGGAATGCCAATCGGATTGCCGTTTAAGCCGCTCGGCAGGGACGGTACACGATACTCTTTATCATCTACCATTTTCCCATCTTGCCAGTATTTCGGAACAACAGCATATGTATACGAATAATACTCTGGATGCTTACGCTGATATTCTTCCTGCTCTTCCGGCTGCATATCTGAATATCCCGAATCAGCCGGAGGATAAAAGTTACCTTTTATCTTCTTGCCATAGCCAATACCATAAATCCAGCTTTCCCCGGTCACATCGCCCAGAACAATATTGGTCACCGTTCCTGCATTATCCTGCACGGTATACTTAATCTGCGAAGCCGGGACCGAGGTCAGGTCAATATCGCTGACGTTGATCGCGTTCAGCGGTGCACCGGAGAGCACCTCCTCATACACGCGCACCTTGGAGGAAACAGCGTTACTGCCCAGTTTGCCCTCCGCAACAGACCAGTTTCCGGCGGTCTTTCCGGAGAGCGTGCGGCGAATCAGGTCTGCCTTCTCACCGGACTGGCTGACCGTAACAAGGCGACCCATCACATCGGTTTTTACGTCCTTGGCGATCGGAATATCCCGCAGGGTCAGACCGTTTGTCAGCGTGACCGTGGCCTTTTCCGCGTCAATCTTGGTGACAATGCCCTGCATCTCCGCGCTGACGTCCTTTTTTCGGGTACGCAGCCGCAACATTGCCGTCCGCGTCAAACAGCAGCGTGATGTAATCGTTCAGCTTCATATCCTTGAACGTTGCCGCCGCCTCGGAGGAAACCGAGAATTTCTTTCCCAGAATCTCCACCTGAGAGGGATGGCTGTACGTTGTCGAGTCGGTCTGATATTTGCCGCTCAGCTTGGTATCCGAAACGATCGCCTGACGGTTTGCGGCATCGAGCGTCACAACATCGTATTTTTTCAGCTTGCTCGCGTCGATCTTCGCACCGTTTTTGATGATCGTATACTCCGCCGGAATCCGGCGCGAGGTCGCCAGACCGTAAACAAACGAGTGCGCGGCGCCTGCTGTTGTTTTCGGCAGGACTGCCATCAGCTGCAGCACACCGTACTCATTGTAGTACAGGGTCAGCGTGTCGCCGGACTGCAGGTTCGCCCATACATTTTCATACTCGCCCATGGCATAATCGCGGCTGATGTACAGCTTGGTCTTGCGGTCCGGACGCAGTATTCCGTTCGTGGTAACGATACGATCTGCTGCCGCATTGACAACCTCATAAGTTTCAGTCTTGTTGCCGTTCGGAATCACACCGACCGCAACCTTGCTGCTGCCCTTGCCGATAACGATCGTGCCGTACACGCCGATCATGCTGCTGTCCAGCGTACCGGCGGTCTTACGGGGAGATTCCGCATCCACAACACCGTCCTCATAGAACAATGCCGCATCTGCAGCAAGGCCGCTGTGTGTTTTCCGGTCTCAAGCAGAATGCAGTCCTTGACCGTCGAGGACGCGACCTTGTCAAGCAGTGTGCTGCCCTCTTCTCCCTTTTTATCCGTATTCAGAGCGTTCAGCAGAAGCACCGCCGCATCTCCGCGCTTGACTGCGGCACGCGCATCCGTAATCGTGACACCGTCCGTCAGACCGATGGCCTGTGCCTGCGCAATATAGTCCTGCAGGCCAGAACGGACCGACATCCTCCTCTTTATAGCCCAGCATACGCAGCAGCATGGTGCAGACCTCGCCGTAGCTGACAATCTTATCCGGGCCGAAGCTGCCGTCCGCATAGCCGCGGATAATGGACTTTTCCTTCAGCTCCGGATGGCGTACTGCCGCTTTGATATACGGCGCTGCCCAGTGCGAATGCTTAACATCCGGAAAAATCGTGTAGCTGGCATACGGACTTACATCCGTCACACCCATGGCGGTAACCGCCAGCTTGCAGAACTGCGCCCGCGTCAGCGCCTTACCCGGCGCGAAGCTGCCGCCGCCTACGCCCTGCATGATACCCAGTGCATCCAGAACGGCGGCCGTCTGCGATACCCTGCTGTCTGAAATATCGGTAAACACCGCCGAAGCCGGTGCAACCATGATCAAGCCTGCCAGACACAGGCTGACAAATCTTTTTTTCATTTTCCTACCTGTCCTTTCCTTTTACTGCGTCCGCAGCGCATCTACCGGCTGCAGGTTCGAGGCTTTATTGGCGGGATACAGTCCGAAGATGATACCCAGCAGCGCAGAAAACAGAAATGCGCCGATGACCAGTCCCGCAGAGGGCAGTACGGTGAACTGCTCTACGGTCGGCATGTAGCTGTTCTGCGTTTTCGCGAGCAGCAGATTGCCCAGCACCGCTGAAAGAAAGCAGCCGATCACAATGCCGATCACACCGCCGCAACACGAGACCACCGAGGCTTCTACCAGAAACTGCCCGATAATATCCCGCTTGCGGGCGCCGATTGCCATACGGATACCGATCTCGCGGGTGCGCTCGGTAACAGACACCAGCATGATATTCATAATGCCGATACCGCCGACGAGCAGCGAGATTCCGGCAACACCGCCGCCGAGCAGTGCAAGCATGTTGTTGGAGGACTCGCTCTGCTCCTGCCACTGGCTGTCCGACGAAGCAGAAAAGTATCCGTTTCCCGCCTCGCAGCGGCCCTGCATAAAGCCCGGCAGAAGCTCGTCTGTCAGCTCGGTAATCGCTTCCTTGTCCGCCGCCTTCACGATATACTGGCGGTCTGCCATGCCGTATACACTCATCATCGTGCTCTGCAGCGTGTACGGCATCACAATCATCTGATCGTCTGTATTCAGCTTGCCGTCATACTTGCCGGCATACACGCCGATAACCTCAAATCGCCCTTGCCGCCGATCTGCAGCTTCTGCCCGATCGGGCTCATCGCCCCGAAGAAATACTTGCGCAGTGTTTCTCCGATCACACAGACGCGGGCGCGCGTGCGGCAGTCCGCAGCGGAAATATCCCGTCCGGCGGAAATCGCATGACTTGTCACCTCGCCGTAATGCTCGTTGCCGAAGTACATATAGGTGTAGCCGCTGTTGCTGTCGTTGTTATCCAGCCTTTTGGCCCGGTACTGGATGCCGCTGTTCTGCCAGTCGTAATACTGGCTCTGCGGCGACCATGCGGCGATTTTGTCGGACAGATCATTCGTCATATAGTCCTCAAACTCCTGCCAGTCGCGGTTTTTCGCACCGTATCCGTAAATGTCGATGCGGTTGACGCCCATCGCCTCATACTGCAGGCGCTGCAGCTTGCTCGTGCCCTGAATCGACGCCACGATAGCGATAACCGATGCCACACCGATGATGATGCCCAGCATGGTCAGAATCGAGCGAACCTTGTTGTTCAGGATGGACTTGAACGCCATACGAACCGTCTGCATCCAATTCATACGGCCCCTCCTTTCGTGTCCGAAATGATCCTGCCGTCCTGTATCGTCACGATGCGTTTTGCCATCTGTGCAAGATGGTTGTCATGCGTGATGAGGATGATGGAGGTTCCCTGCTCATTGAGTGCAGTCAGCTTGCGCATAATATCCAGACCGGAGGCAGAATCCAGATTGCCGGTCGGCTCGTCCGCCATGATGATCGGCGGCTTTGCCGCCACTGCCCGCGCGATCGCAACACGCTGCTGCTGTCCGCCGGACATCTCACCCGGACGGTGATCCATGCGCTTTTCCAGTCCGACCGAGACTAACGCCTCCTGCGCCAGACGGCGGCGCTCCTCCCGCGGCATACCGCGGTAGATGAGCGGCAGCTCGACATTTTCGAGCGCCGTCAGCGCCGGAATCAGATTAAAGCCCTGAAAGATAAACCCGATCTCCCGGTTGCGGATACCGGACAGCACGGACGGCTTCATATCGCTGACCAGCTGCCCGTTTAGATGATAGGAGCCGTAGGTCGGAATATCCAGACAGCCGAGAATGTTCATCAGCGTGGACTTGCCCGAGCCGGACTGTCCCGAGAATGCACAGGAACTCCCCCCAGGATACCTGCAGCGAGATGTCATCCAGTGCACGTACTTCGTTTTCTCTTCCTTCGTTGTAAATCTTGCTCATGCGCTGAACGTCAATTAACAATTCAGCGCGGCGCTCCGTGTCAGGAGTCTGCGCGTTTCTTTCCCACATAAGCGCGCCCTCCTCAACCGACTGACATGCCGTCATCCGACATATCGGCATGCAGATCGCTCGGTCCGGCGAGGAATACCTCGGTGCCCTCTTCCAGACCGCCGAGGATTTCCGTGTTGGTCGAATCGGCAATGCCGGTCTCGACCGGTACAAGCTGATAGTCCTCCGGAATGCCTTCGGTACCCTCGGGAATCGGCAGGGTCTCCTCAAACGGAATCTCGTTTCCGTTCTCGTCCGTCAGCGGCTTGGCGAATACGGCTGTGCCGCTGTCCGTGTTGACGATAGCCGACGACGGTACCATCAGGCAGCCGTAGGACGAGGCCGTCGTGATTTTATATTCGATAGACATGCCGCTGTAAATTTTCTGTCCCTCCAGCGGATCCACCGAAATGACCGCCTTGAAGGTCGGCATGCTGCCCTGCCCGTTACTGGAGTTCTGTGTCGGCTCCAGCGCAACCGACTGCACCTCGCCGGTCAGCGAAATCTCGGAGCCGTCCGACGCGTACATCGTCATAGTCGCCCGCTGTCCCTGCTGCACCGAGCCGATATCCATCGAGGAGACCTCGGCGTTGACGGCAATATCATTCAAATCAGCAACCACAACGAGCGTCTCCGAGCCGGTCGCCTCCTGTCCTTCAACGGCGTTCAGGCTGACAACAATGCCGTCCATCGGAGAGGTAACGGTCGAGTTCTGAATCTTCTGCTGCAGTTCGGCAATGTGTGCCCGCTTTTCGTTTGCAGCCGTCTTTGCACTGTCAACCGTGCGGTTTGCCGCCGCAATACCATTCTGCGCGGCTGCAATCTCATCCTGAGAAGCGTCACTCGACAGGGACATGATAAGCGCACCGCCGTTGTAGGTGCTGTAGCTTGTGCCATTCAGCTTGATGATCTCGCCGCTTATCTGTGCGGTGACGGCTTCCTCGCGGCTGTATTCCAGTGTGCCCGCGCTCGCCGGATAGATCGCACCGAGGCGCCCGGCATTGATCGTCGCGGTGGCTGTCATGCCCTTTGTCAGCGAACCGGGGTTATTCACCGTAATGCCAACGCGGATAACGCGCACACCCTCACTCGAAATCTGCTGTGCTGTCTCGACCGACGATACCGTACCGCTCACCTCGCTCATCGCAGAAGCGATGGATACCGTGGCCGACTGTCCGGTGCGAATGCTGCGGGCATATTCGGCGCTGAACGCCAGCGTCAGCTTCATCTGGCGGTCATTTACCATGTAGCCGATGACCTGACCCTCGCTCACCTGCTCACCGACACGGAAGGACACATCCTTGTCGTCCGAATCCTTGGCCGGAATCAGTTTGCCGGTAAACGGCGCCGTGATGTGCAGACGGCTCAGTTTTCTCTGCGCCGCGCTCAAGTCGGACTGTGCCTTGGAGACCTCCAGCTGCGCGTCCGAGACACCGCGTTCCGCCTCGGTCACCCTCGGCGACCAGCACCTGTGTTACCTTGCCCTTAACCTCCCGGCCAAGTTCCTCACGTTTTTTTGCAGCAGTAACGCCGCTTCCCTCTATGTAGGTCTCCAGATCGCCGCAGCTGACCATAGCCGTGGTCTGCGTCACGTCCTCCGTACCCGCATCGCGGGATTTCACCACAGCCCAGATGCCGCCGCCAAGCAGCAGCGCAACTGCCGCCGCCGTAATGCCGATACGCGCACCTTTGCTCAGTCTGCGCTTTTTGCGATTCATTTTGTCTGCGTATTTGTTGCGCTTGGGCAACACCTCGGCTGCAGACTCTGCCGTGATTTCATCCTGTACCGCAGGTACTGCCTGCGTCTGCTCTAAAGGCGGTTCTTCCTGTTTCTTGTGTCTGTCGAATAACCTCTTCTCGTTTTGACTCATACTATGATGTCCTTTCTGTTCTCTATCCATTATTGATAAAGCGGCATAGCCGCCTTATTTCCACGTAAATCTGCGCTTGCAAAAGGTTAAGCATCCTAATTTGAGTGAATATGACTTTTTCAGCGGCACCTCCACTGCCGCTTCCGATCGCTGTCAGACTTTCTCGGAATTCGTTCCCGTATCCGCATATTGTACATTTGTGCATCGGACATATATCACCATCATATTAGCATATTGCACAAATCCTTGCAAGACGTGTTTGCTTACAATTTAGTGAAAAACACATCCGGACGGCTGGTGACGGGCGGAAACGATAAGTTAGAATAAACTAACCCATCTGCAGTATATACCGTAACTAATAAGGCTGTATCTGTCTGTGCTTTCCTTTATTATATGAGCAGAGCAGGTTTTATGCGCTGTCCAAAAGCAAATTTTCAACGCTTGTTTTCCTGCGCTGGCAAAACGCGTTTGCTTATCATATTTTCTGGCTTCCGTCACAGCATTTGCATCTCATATTTCGACCTTTGGTGCGCAACCTACTATCAGCAAAACCCAACACACCAAACCGAATCGAAAAGGAGCGAACAAACATGACTAACACGAAAAATGGTTCTAATCAGGGCATGGTACCGGAAGCACGCGCGGCAATGGATCGCTTCAAAATGGAGGCAGCTGCCGAGGTCGGCGTAAACCTCAAGCAGGGCTATAACGGCGATCTGACCAGCCGTCAGGCCGGCTCCGTAGGCGGTCAGATGGTGAAGAAGATGATCGAATCCTACGAGCAGAATATGGCAAACCAGGGCTAAACGCTTCTCTTTCCTGCGTAAAAAAGGGACACAGAATCATTCCGTGTCCCTTTACTTATGCTTTCTCTGCCTGTCTGCGGAACAGCTCATCGAGTGTTCTGCCGCTCTTGTCCTTCCATTCCGTCCAGCCGTTCGCGCTTGCGCCCAAAACGAAGCAGGCCGCCGCACTGGGCGAGGAAAACGACATGGATTTTCTCAGATAATGCTTGTTATCCTGATAAACGATATCGCCGTTTTTCAGCGCCGTGAACCACTGCTGCTTGATCGACTGGGGAACGCTCGGATACAGCACGCTGCTGACCTGCGAGCCTTCCAGTACCTCGAATTTCTCCCCGTCGTACACGCCGAGCGCGGCGATGCCGTTGCGGGTGGTGTGAAAGACCGTCGCTCATTTTGTAAACGTCGCCAATGAATTGTATCTCGTCGTATATCTAGATCATACTCGTCGATCTCATATTTGGGGATCACGCTGTTTTCGATGCGGTACCCCAACGTGCGCCCTGCGCAATATTGTTATCCTCATCCTCGTTGATGAGATAATAGATGCCGGACGTTTGATGCCAGAGATGTCTTTCGCCTCCCCCAGCAACGGCCGTGGAATCAGATAGGTCGTCATCGTCGAAGGCTGCGCCGCATGGAGCGAATACCGTCCGGCTGTCCGTTATGATAGATTGTCTCCAATTTTTTGCTGATACCCATCATTTTCGCTCCCCTGATATCCATTTTCCCGATACAAATCAATTTCTATCCATCCGAACAGTGCAAAGCCGCCGCTTCACAGGGAAACGGCGGCTTTTTACCTTACTCAGGACTCTCTCCAGTCCGCGAAAATACGCTCTGCGTCAGACGCGCTTGCGCACGCGAGCAGTTTGTCAGCCAACTCCTTGCATTCGCCGCAGGAGTGCTTTGCAAGGTCTGCCTTTGCTGCCAGCATTGCGGATGCCGACATGGACAGATTGGTCACGCCGAGACCGCACAGCACCGGCGCCATGCCTTAGGCCGTGCCTGCCATCTCACCGCACACGCCGACTTCGATACCGTTCTCGTTCGCTGCTTTGGCCGTCATGGCGATCAGGCGCAGCACGCCCGGATGCAGCGGACGGTACAGATAGGAAATCTTCTCGTTGATGCGGTCCACCGCGCAGGAATACTGAATCAGGTCATTCGTGCCGATCGAGAAGAAGTCAACCTCCTTCGCCAGCACATCCGCGCAGACAGCCGCCACCGGAATCTCGACCATAATGCCGACCTTGACGTTCGGATTGAAGGGTACGCCTTCCGCGGTCAGCATGTCCTTCGCCTGCTCGAGCACCTGCTTTGCACCACGCACCTCATCCACCGACGAAATCATCGGGAACATAATGCGCAGATCGCCGTACTGTGCGGCACGCAGCAGCGCGCGAAGCTGAATCAGGAACAGCTCCGGCTGATTCAAGCAAATGCGGATCGCGCGGTAGCCGAGGAACGGATTCTGTTCCTTCTCCAGCGCCAGTGCGGGCACTTCCTTGTCTCCGCCGATGTCCAGCGTACGGATGATAACCGGCTTGCCCTGCATGATCTCACACGCCTTCTTGTAGGCAGCAAACTGCTCTTCCTCGCTCGGCAGGTCGGTACGATCCATGAACAGGAACTCCGAGCGGAACAGACCGACGCCTTCACCGCCAAGCTCCGCTACGCGGACTGCGTCATCCGGCGTACCGATGTTGCCCTCGATAATTACACGGCGGCCGTCCGAGGTCGCGCCCTCCTTATCCTTGTACTGCGCGAGCATGGCACGATGCGCCGCATCGGCCTTCTGGCGCTCCGCAAAGTCGGCAAGCGTCTGCTCATCCGGCTGCGCGACTACTTCACCTGCCGCGCCGTCGATCAGCAGCAGGTCGCCGTCCGCGATCTCGTCCGCCTTTTCGCCGGCACCGACAATCGCCGGAATACCCATCGAACGCGCCATGATCGCCGAATGGCTCGTGCGGCCGCCGATCTTCGTGATAAAACCGGCAACCGGCTTGCCGCCGATCTTCGCCGTGTCGGACGGCGTAAGGTCGTTCGCCACAATAATGCACGGCTCGGTGATCGTGTCGATCGCGTTATCCGCAATGCCCTTCAGATTCTTAATGACCCGCTGCGAGATATCACCGATGTCTGCTGCACGCGCCTGCATATATTCGTCGTCGAGTGCGCGGAACATCGCCTGAAAGTTCTCACAGTTGACAAAGCACGCGTACTCCGCGCAAACCTTCTCATCCGTTACAATGTTTGTCATGCCCTCGACAAAATCAGGGTCGTCGAGCATCATCAGATGTGCGTCAAAAATTTCCGCTTCAGCCGCACCGATATTCTTTTTTCCGCATCGTCACGCAGCACTTCGATCTGCTGCTTGGCTTTTTCCACTGCGTCAAGAACGCGCTTGCATTCGGCTTCCGCATCGGCAACGGTCTCCTTTAACGACCGAAAATCTTCTTCCTTGATCACGAGAGCCTTTGCCTTCGCCAGACCCTCTGAAACGCCGATAGCCTTGAATTTAACCATGGGGTTTTCCTCCGTTTTTACGATTGTATTTTTTATACAAATTTCGCAACCAAACCTATATTATATTGTACAACATCCCCATACTTTCGTCAAGCAAATAAAGTTTTTTCTGCAAACCGACATTTATTTTTGAAAAACGAGTGCCGTACTCGGGATTTGTCTGCTATAATAGAGGCATTCCACACTACTTCTACTGGAGGAAGGATAATTATGGCTAATCGCTGCACTCGTATTCCCGAGATCATGTTTCCGCGTGAAGGCGTGGACCTGTCCAAGTGGGCAGTCATCGCCTGCGACCAGTACACCTCTCAGCCGGACTACTGGGCCGAGACTGACAAGACCGTCGGTGACGCACCCTCTACTCTGCGTCTGACCCTGCCGGAGGTTTATCTGGAGGACGCGGACGTTGCTGCCCGCACGGAGAAAAATCCATCAGACCATGCAGCAGTATGTGCAGGACGGCACGCTGCGCACCCTGCCCGCCGGCGTCGTTCTGACCGAGCGCTGGTCCGGCGGCCCTGCCCGCGCCGCGGCATCGTGCTGTCGGTCGATCTGGAAGCGTATGAATACACGCCCGGTTCCGCATCGCTCATCCGCCCAACTGAAAAGACGGTTGTCGAGCGTATTCCGCCCCGTCTCAAGGTTCGTCAGGGCGCATGCCTGGAGCTGCCGCACATCATGATCCTGATCGACGATCCCGATCGTCAGATCATCGAGCCGCTGTTCGAGCAGACCGCCTCTTATGACAAGCTGTACGATACCGACCTGATGCAGAACGGCGGCCATATCACCGGCTGGTTCCTGCCGAACGGTCCGGAGACCGAGGCCATCGAGGCCAAGCTCGAAGCACTCTGCGACCGCGAGACCTTCAACAAAAGTACGGCTGCACGGACGCACAGGCGCTGCTGCCGTATGCAGTAGGCGACGGCAACCACTCCATGGCCACCGCAAAGGCGTACTGGGAAGAGGTCAAGAAGGGCCTGACTGCTGAGGAGCAGGAGAACCATCCGGCACGCTTTGCACTCGTTGAGGTTGTCAACATCCATGACGAGAGCCTGATCATCGAGCCGATCCACCGTGCCCTGTTCGGCGTAGACGCCGATGAGCTGCTCGGTGCTCTGACCGACTTCTACAACGGCGAAGGCTGCAAGGCTTACGTTGCCGACGAGGCTCCCAAAGAGTGAGAACGCGCACTTCTTCCCGTTCTGCTCGGCGAACAAGTCGGGCGTATTCGTTGTCGAGAACCCGAAGTGGGCCATTCCGGTCGCTACCATCCAGACCGGTCTGGACGCTTATCTTGAGACCCACACCTCCGCGAAGATCGACTACATCCACGGCACGGACGTTGTTGTTTCGCTGGCGGAAAAAGCCGGGCAACCTCGGCTTCATCCTGCCGGATATCGCCAAGAACGACCTGTTCCGCGGCGTTGTTTTCGACGGCGTTCTGCCGCGCAAGACCTTCTCCATGGGTGAGGCGCACGAGAAGCGCTACTACATGGAGGCAAAGACCATCGTAAAGTAAAGGCAATACCGCACAATTAAAGCGGCGGTGCTTTGCGGTATTACCTAAAGTTTACGCCTTTTCACGGAGGACGCAGCCGCATCGGCTGCGTCCTAAAGTTTTTTCCATTCCAGAACTGCCGTGTTTCCTTCTGTGCGGCAAAGCACAAAGGCGGGTGCCAGTGCGAACGGCTTTTTCGGGTCGAACGGACATTGCAGACGCAGTCCGGTCTCGGTCGGCTGAATCTGCACGTTTTCGCTGGATAGAAGCGCGTCCAGGACCGTATCTCCGGTGACAAGCGGCGGCTTGGGCGGTGCATTGCTCTGCGGCAAAGGCTCCGGCGCAGACGCGAGATAAAACCGCTCGGGTTCGCCCTCACAGCCAGTCTCATGCAGCATTTGCCGCGAGAGATGCCGGCGCAGGCGCAGACGGCCATGCTCCGGTGCAGGCAGACCGACCCGCAGGATGTTTCCGTTCACAACCGCATAGCAGCGCAGCAGTTCGTCCCCGCAGACGGCGCAGTCGAGATTGACCTGTACGCCGCAGGCATCCGGCATCCAGTCGATTGTACCGATTGGGTTGTCGTTACAGAATACGTCTGCGCGCATGGGCGGTTCTCCTTTCTGTGCAAATTTGAATTTTACTACGGTTTTGCTAAAGCATATAGAATGGGAGCCAATCTCCCCTTTGGCTGGGAGGTCCAAAAGGATAGACACCAAGGTTTAGTGGCCTACGGGCAAACCTTGGTGTCTACCCCGATTGCCCCTGCCGCGGACGCGGCACGTTTTCTCTGGCCTGCGTCCGCAGACGGCAAATCCAGTCTATACGCAAAAGCGCATACCCTATAAAGGATATGCGCTTTCTCCCGCCGTTATACGGCTTACCCCTGCACCGAGCCGAGTCCGCTGACTGCCAGTGCTTCATCGACGTGCCGCATGGCTTTTTCGTCGAGCGAGCCCATTTTCTCGCGCAGGCGGCGTTTGTCCAGCGTGCGGATCTGCTCGGTCAGGATGATGGAATCCTTGGTCAGTCCGTAGTTCGGCGCACCGACTGTGATATGCGTCGGCATTGTCGCCTTGTTGATCTGCGATGTAATAGCGGCGGCGATCACGGTCGGACTGTACCGATTGCCGACGTTGTTCTGCACGATCAGCACCGGTCGGATGCCGCCCTGCTCACTGCCAACCACCGGACTGAGATCGGCATAGTAAATATCGCCTCGTTTGATGTTGCTATCCACTTTGGTTCACACTCCGATGAAATAGATTTACGGTGCTGCCTGATGGTTTTCCCGCAAACCTATTTTCCCCGTGTCACACAAAATTATAACTGTATAATGCAGAAAAGCGGAGAGAGAAAAATCTCCTCCGCTTCAAAGCTGTCGCGAAACTACAGTTTCGCCGACAAGCAGGAACGGACCGCAGGCCGTTCCAAAGTCGTCCGAAAGTTCCTGTTCAGAAACTTTCTCCCTCCAGAAGTAAGAAAACCGTGATACATGCTCCCGGTTTTCTTGCATTTGCAACGCAAATGCTGTTTTAATCGCGCTGCCGCGCGATACTATCAAACTAACAGGATACCGACTTTGAGAGACAAATGAAGCGAGGGAAAATCCCTCGCTTCATCTTATGCACGCAATGTCAGTAAATTACCGATAGAAGCGCGGCACGCGCCGGCTGATGGCGCACAGCACCTCGTACGAGATGGTGCCCGCCGCGTCTGCTGCGTCCTCTGCCGTCCAGCCTTCCGGGCCGAACACGGTCACTTCGTCACCGCGATGTACGTCTACGCCCTCCGGAATACGCACCATACACATATCCATGCAGATGCGGCCGAGCACGGGCGCTTTCACGCCGCCGAGCAGTACCTGCGCCTTACCCGAGCCGGTACGCAGATAGCCGTCCGCATAACCCATTGAGATAACCGCCATATGGGTCGGCTCTGCCGTCTCGAAGGTGCGGCCATAGCTGACGGTCGTATGCGCAGGGATATCGCGAACCTGCACCACGCGTGCCTTGACCGTCATGGCGGGTCTCAGATCGAGCACCGGCGGCACGGAGGCATCCGGCCGATAGCCGTACAGGATAATGCCCGCGCGGGTCATCGTGCAGTGCATCTTCTCGTAGGTCTGGATGGCGCCGCTGTTCGCACAGTGGCGCAGCGGCAGGTCAAGACCGGCCGCTTGCAGACCCCTCGCCACATCCGAGAAGCGCTTGTACTGCAATTCCGTGTACGCCTCACCCGAGGGCACGTCGGCAACCGCAAAATGCGTGAAAATGCCTTCGCTGATCAGGCCCGGCAGCTTGGAGCACGCAAGGATATCCTGCACGGTCTGCTCACACTCCCACGACGGGAAGCCGAGCCGCGTCATGCCGGTATCCAGCTTGTAGTGTACGGTGACCGGCTTGCCGGTGCGCTCTGCTGCCGCGCTGATGAGTTCTGCTGTCTCGCGGTCGTACACCGGCACGGTGATGCCGTACTGTACCGCCGTGTCCATATCCTTCTCGTCCACATAGCCAAGGATGAGGATGGGCGTTTCGATGCCTGCTTCGCGCAGCTCCGCACCCTCCGGAATGGTCGCTACCGCAAAATACGGTGCGTCCATCTTCTCCAGCCGCTTAGCCACCTGCACGGCACCGTGACCGTATGCGTCCGCCTTAACGACACACAGGACCGGCGCCTGTGCCTGCTCGCAGATCACGCGATAATTATGCTCGATCGCACCGAGGTCGATCTCCGCCCAAGTGCGGTGTTGATTTACTTCCATTGTTTTCGTCACTCCAACAGAACCGTTTGGTTCCTGATTTACTGACAGGATTCTACCTGTATGGTCAGCACGCGCGCACCGTCCTCATACAGCTCGGCATAGACCGGCTGCAGATTGCTCTGCCGCAGCCACACCTGCTTTTTCCACGCTGTCGTCTGCCTTCTCATAGCGCAGCACGAGCAGGCTCTCGCCGTTTGTGTGCTCGCTCCACACCTGTGCAGGCGCAGCGATACCGCAGATCGTTCAGCAGACAGAACCATGCGTCTGCCGGGGTCAGTCCGGTGTGCCGAGGAGCAATATCATCCAGCTGCAAGTCGTTGTACTGCAGCGTGAACGCGCCGTTCTCTTCACCCGAGATGCGCCCGCCGATACCGGCGACCGACTCCGGTGCGGTCAGCGTGAAGGAATCGCTGTCCTCTTTATTATAGACATAGTCGCTTTCAAATTCCAGTACAGATTCGTCCAAATCCGAGATTATTTTCAAATGCGCCGTACAGCTGTCCAACGATGCGAAATGCGCACGCACATCCTCAGCACTCATTTCCGCCGAGCGGCCGCAGCCGCAGAGCAGAACAAGCGCCGCCAAACCACACAGCAGCCTGTTCAGATTACCACTCCTTTGACCGGTTTATCACCATGTTTTCGAGTTATAGCGTTTCAGCAGAATCGGCAGCTGCGTCAGCATATCGCTCGGCGTCATGCCGTATTCGCTCAGCGCATTCGCAGCCAGATCTCCGGCTCTGCCGTGCAGCCACGCCGCCGTACAGGCTGCCGGAATCGCGTCAATGCCCTGTCCGCACAGCGAAACCAACATGCCTGCCAGAACATCCCCGCTGCCGCCTTTCGCCATGCCGGGATTGCCCGAAATATTGCGATAGCAGCCGCCGTCCGGCGTGAAAATGCGCGTGCGGTGTCCCTTGTAGAGCACGATGCACCGATAGTCCTGCGCGAACTGTGCCGCATCCTCAGCATCCGCGTCCGGCTTGCCGCTGAGCCGTGCAAACTCGCCTGCGTGCGGCGTGAGCACGACCGGCTTTGCCGTTCGCCGCAATATATCCTTATGCCCGGTAATCGAATTTATGCCGTCCGCATCGAGCACAATCTGGCATTTGGCCTTTTTCAAGCAGAGTACACACGATTTCGGTCAGCGTATCCGAACGGCCGAGTCCGCACCCGATGAGCAGCGCGTCCGCCTTTTCGGCAAGCGCAAGCAGCTTCGGCAGTGCGTCCATGGAAAACAGCCCGTTTTCATCCTGCGGCATGGGCCGCACGACCGGCTCATTCAGCTTGACCGCCAGCACCGGCCACGCACCCTGCGGAACTGCCAGCGTCACAACGCCGCTGCCCATGCGGACCGCGCCCTGCGCGGAGAAATACGCTGCGCCTGTATATCCTGCCGAGCCGCACACGCACAGAATGCGGCCGTAGTCGTTTTTATTTGTCTCCGGATTGCGCGAATGCAGTACACTGTCCGCGAAGTCCTGGTTTATCTCAATCATATCGTTTCCTTTCAAGTCGAAGCCGCTGCCGCGTTCGCCTGCGCGTGCACTGCGTCGATTGCGAGGACGACCGCCAGCGCAAGTGTTTCGTCTGCGGAATCGGCAATGTCCAGCTGATAGCAGTCTCCCCATGTGAACCACTCCTTGAAGATGGACACGACCTCGCGATCATTCTGCGTGATACGGTATTCATGCGCCCAGAAATCGCCCTCGATTGTCCAGTCGAGGCCCTCTATCTCGTATTTTCGAAGAAAAACGTAAACCTCTTGACGATCTCGGCACGCTCCACGCCGTCGATGTACACGAAGAACCGCGGCATCATACTGAACACCTTCTGCTGGATGAAGGCGGTCTCGTGTCCGGTCAAGTCGGTGACATACAGCTTCTTGCCCCACGAGAAAAACTCCCCTTCGACATGGTATTTGTCGGCGCCGGTTTCATCAAAACGGTAAACCGATCCACCCAGGAGAATACCTTTTGTTTGATATATAATTTCATATTGATCCCACCTCTCTTTTCTTACAGGATAACACGGCGTGTGCTGACCGTCAAGCACGGACGTTCTGCCGCGCTGCCGCATAGGCTGACACGAGGAGGTGATACTTTGGCGATCAAGATTTTTGTCGATCAGGGACACAATCCGTCCGGTCCGAACACCGGCGCGGAAGGCAGCGGACTGCTCGAGCAGGATGTGACCTACGCGGTCGGCGTGTATCTGGCCGATCTTCTGCGGGCCGACCCGCGGTTTGAGGTGCGGCTGAGCCGCAGCACACCCGAGGAAATCCTCGGCACAAGCAACGCCACCAGTCTGGCCGAGCGCGTGCGGCTGGCGAACGAGTGGCCTGCGGATTACTTCATCAGCATCCACTGCAACGCGAACGTAAATCCCGCCGTCAACGGCACCGAGGTGTATGTTTATCGGGAAAATACACAGGCATACTGGCTAGCGCAGCATGTGCTCGCCGGCATCGTTGCGCGTGTCGGCACGCGCGATAACGGCGTGCGCGTCCGTCCGAGCCTGTATGTCCTGCGGCGGACACAGATGCCTTCGATTCTGGTCGAGCTGGCATATCTGACGAACGCTTCCGATGCGATGAAGCTGGAGAACGATCCGTTCGGGTTTGCACAGGGCATTTATAACGGTCTGCTCAGTTATTTTGACTTTGAACCGTATTAAATAAAAAACGAGAGGTCTTTTGACCTCTCGTTCTATCTTTCTTAACGCACTTTACTAACGTCACAGCTTTTCGCGCGTTAGCGCATTTAATAGAATTTGCAGTGCAAATTCAAAAAAGCGGAAGCATGTATCGGCGCAGCGCGGCCGAGAAGCCGCGCAAGGATAGCGCAGAATTTTTTGACTTTGGGAGGGAGAAAGTTTCCGTATGGGAACTTTCGGACGACTTTGGAACGGCCTACGGTCCGTTCCTCTTGTCGGCCAAACCGTGGTTTGGCGACAGCCTCTTAAAATCCTCCGGTGACGCCTAAAACCTGTCCGGTAATGAAAGACGACTTATCCGAGCACAGATACAGAATGCTGTCCGCGACCTCGGCTGCCGCGCCGACTCTTCCGAGCGGTGTCTGATCGGCAAGCTCCTGCATGGTATCCGCACTGTGCATGGCGTTCATGTCGGTGTCGATCACGCCCGGCGCAATGCAGTTGACCCGGATATTGCTCGGGCCAAGCTCCTGCGCGAGCGACTTGCTCAGGCCGATAATCGCAGCCTTGCTCGCGGAATAATGGCTCTCGCAGGACGCGCCGCACTCCCCCCACATGGACGACACCGTAACGATGCTTCCCTTGTGGTTGTGCAGCATTTCAGGCAGCACGGCGCGAATCGTGCGCACCGTACCCATGAGATTGACATCCAGCATGCGCATCCAGTCCGCGTCGGTGATATTCTGGAACAGCTTCTGTTCGGCGATGCCTGCATTGCAGACCACGGCATCTATCGTGCCGAACCGCGCCTTCCCTTCCGCGACCGCGAGTTCCACTGCCGCGGTATCCTGCTGATCGGCCAAAAGCGCCAGTGCGCCGGTCTCCCTCAGCGAGTCTGTCCGCCGCTTCCCTGCTTTTGCTGTAAGTAAACGCAGTATTCCATCCGTTTTCGGCAAACGTGCGCACACAGGCGGCACCGATGCCGCGCGAGCCTCCGGTGATGAGACAGTCTGCGCCATGTCAGATGGCAACCGTCTGCTGTGCCTCGAACAGACACTGGTTCAGATCCTTGCTCTGTGCCAGACCCTCCTCAATGTCGATATCGGTAACAATGTTGTTATCCGAAACAACAACGCGGTTGGTCTTGCCCTCCATCAGAGCGCGAACTGCAGCATAGCCCATGCGGGTCGCCATAACACGATCCATAGCAGACGGAGAGCCGCCGCGCTGGATATGGCCGAGGATGGTAACACGGGTATCGATGCCGGTAGCCTCGTGAATCTGGTCTGCAACGTCCTGTGCGGAGCCATAGCCCTCGGCTACGATGATGATATGGTGGTTGCGGCCCTTGATACGGCCGATGCGCATTCTCTCTACGATCTCGGTGTCGAAATCCAGCTGACGCTCGGGCAGGCAGATCGCGGTCGCGCCGACTGCACAGCCAACCTGCAATGCCAGATGACCTGCACGGCGGCCCATGACCTCTACGACCGAGCAGCGCTCGTGGGACTGCATGGTGTCGCGCAGCTTATCGATGCACTCGATCGCCGTATTGCAGGCGGTGTCAAAACCGATGGTGTAATCCGAGCAGCCGATATCATTATCAATGGTACCCGGAACGCCGATGCACGGAACACCCTTGCGGGAAAGCGCCTGTGCACCGCGGAATGTACCGTCACCGCCGCAGCAGATCAGGCCGTCAATGCCGAGGTAACGGCAGGTGTCAGCCGCCTTCTGCAGACCTTCCTCGGTCAGCATTTCCTTGCAGCGTGCGGTGTACAGCATGGTGCCGCCCTTTGCGGATAATGCCGTCTACACTGCGGGCACCCATCTCGATGATGTCACCGTTGATGAGACCGCTGTAGCCGCGGCGAATGCCGAGAACGGAAATATCGTGTGCGCTTGCGCTGCGGACTACCGAGCGAATAAGTGCGTTCATGCCGGGTGCGTCGCCGCCGCTGGTAAGTACGCCGATTCTGCGAATTTGTTTATCCATGATAAAGCCTCCCTGTTGTCGGTTCTGTTTTTCTTTCTTGGCGGCACAGTCGATGCCGCACTGACCTCTGTATTGCAGTTCTGTTTCCCTCTGTGGAAACCGTCTCTCCCCCAAGGATAAACACAGTTTCCTATTGTATTATAACATCTTCCTCGCGCAAGAGAAAGCGTAATTTTGTTAAAAATGCAATATCCGGTTTGCACCAGTACCGACGGGCAGCGAGCGTCTTTTTCTTCGTGTCCATCGGGTAGAGATAGACCGGCGTATCACCGGGCTGCGTGCACAAAACCTCTTTAATCTGCGTCCATTCATCACTCTGCAGGCTGGAAATACGCAGGAACAGCTTTTGCGGCGCCAGCTTTGCCGCCTGCGCATCGGTGTAGACCGACTTCTGCGTGCCCTTTTTCGGCTGCTGCAGGCTCTCCACTGCACTCTCGGTGAGCGGCTGCGCCTCGTTCAGCAGCACCTTGGGCGCCTCGTCCTCTCGTGCGTCGATCTTACCGGTAAGCAGGACTGCGCTGTCCTCGGTGAGATATGCGCCGCACTGCTGCAGCGAACGCGGGAACACGACAAGCTCAATCGCCGCCGTGTCGTCCTCCGCGGTGACATACGCCATCATCGAGCCGTTCTTGGTCGATTTCAGACGCACCGCCGTGATAACACACGCAAGCCGGACGGTCATGCCGTCCTTGTAGACCGGCCTGCTGCTCTCGCCCGTCAGGTCGTCGATGATCTGCTTGACGGAGGCCGCCTGCGCCTTCTGCGTCAGGCTGCGGTACTCGTCCATCGGATGACCGGAGAGGTACAGACCGGTGGTCTCCTTCTCCATCGCCAGTAGCTCCCGCTTGGGCACTTCCGGAATGTTCGGCATCGCAATCTGCGTGTCGCGCACCTCGTCGTTTCCCATGCCGAACAGGTCCATCTGACCCTCGATGTTCTTCTTGCGGTTCTGGGCAATGGCATCTACTACGGATTGACGATTTTCAAAAGCTGACTGCGGTAGTAATGCATGGAATCGAACGAACCCGCCTTGATGAGACTTTCGAGCGCTCTGCGGTTGAGTTCGCGGTCGTACATGCGCTCGCAGAAATCCTGGAACGAGGTAAACAGGCCGTTCGCTTCCCGCTCCTCAACAAGCTGCTTCATAAACGAGCGTCCCACACCCTTGACGGCTGCCAGACCGAAGCGGATATTCTCGCCCGCAACCGAAAACTCGTCATAGGACTCGTTTACGTCCGGAGGGAGCACCGCGATACCCATATCACGCGCCGCCTGAATATACTCGGAGATCTTATCCGAAACATCCAGAACGCTCGTCAGCAGCGCCGCCAGATATTCTCTCGGGTAATGGCACTTGAGATACGCCGTGCGGAACGATACGACTGCGTAGCATACGGCATGTGCCTTGTTGAACGCGTAGTTTGCGAAATCCATGATCTCGTCAAACAGACTTGCCGCAACAGCTTCGGGCACGCCGCGCTTGATGGCGCCGTCAATGCCCAGCTCCTCATTGCCGTAGATGAAGTTGACGCGCTCCTTTTCCAGCTCCTTCATCTTCTTTTTACTCATGGCGCGGCGCACCATATCTGCCTTGCCGAGCGAGTACCCCGCAAGGCTCTGGAACACCTGCATAACCTGTTCCTGATAGATCATACAGCCGTAGGTGACGCTTAAAATCGGCTCGAGCAGCGGATGCTTGTACGTTACCTTTTCCGGATGATGACGGCACTCGATGTAGCGCGGAATGGACTGCATCGGACCGGGCCGGTACAGCGCAACGACTGCGGTAATATCCTCGATGGACTGCGGCCGCAGACCGGTAACGACATTGGTAATGCCCGCGCTTTCCAGCTGGAACACGCCCATGGTCGAGCCCTTGCCGAGCATTTCATAGGTCGCGGGGTCGCTCATATCCACGTTCTCGATGGAAAAATCCGGCGTGTGACGGCGAATCAGCTTTTCCGCGTCCGCGATAACGGTCAGGTTGCGCAGGCCGAGGAAGTCCATCTTAAGCAGACCCAAGCTCCTCGATCGTCACCATCGTAAACTGCGTTACCATCTGGTCGCCGTTGCGCGAAAGCGGAACGTATGTGTCCACGGGGTTTTTGGTGATAACCACGCCTGCGGCATGCGTCGATGCGTTGCGCGGCATGCCCTCGAGCGCACGCGCCGTACCAATAAGCTCTTTGACCTGCGGCTGCTCGTCGTACATCTTTTTCAGCTCCGCGTTGATGGTCAGCGCCTTGTCGATCGTAATGTGCAGCTCGTTCGGCACCTGCTTGGCAACCGCGTCAACGTCGTTGTACGGGATGTTGAGCGCACGGCCGACATCGCGGATGGCACCGCGGGCAGCCATCGTGCCGAACGTAACAATCTGCGCCACGCGGTCCTTGCCGTATCTTGCGGGTAACGTACTCGATGACCTCCGGACGACGAACATAGCAGAAGTCCACGTCGATATCCGGCATTGAAACTCGCTCCGGATTCAAAAATCGCTCGAAGTACAGCGAGTAGTGAATCGGGTCAAGGTCAGTGATAGCGAGGCAGTACGACACGATCGAGCCGGCTGCCGAGCCGCGTCCGGGTCCGACCGGAATGCCCTGACTTTTCGCGTAGCCGATAAAGTCGGACACGATGAGGAAGTAATCGACAAAGCCCATCTTGGCGATCATGTCGATCTCGTACTGCAGGCGCTTGCGCACGGTGCCGTCATCGTTCGGATAGCGCCTTGCGAAGCCTTCATCGCACAGCTTCTGCAGATATTCGAGCGAGGTGTAGCCGTCCGGCACATCGAATTCGGGCAGATGGTACTTTCCAAACTCGAAATCGACCTGACAGCGTTCTGCGATCTTTACCGTGTTGGCGAGTGCCTCCGGGTGCTCCGGGAACAGCGCCGCCATTTCGTCCGCATCCTTGATGTAGAACTCCTGCGTCTCGAACTTCATGCGGGTCGGGTCATCCACGGTCTTGCCCATCTGGATGGACATCAGCACGTCCTGAATGTGCGCATCCGCCTTAGTCAGATAATGCGCGTCATTGGTCGCCACCAGACCGATATTCAGCTCTCTGGAAAGCTGGTATAGACCTTCATTGACTTTCTGCTGCAGCGGAATGCCGTGGTCCTGAATTTCAAGGTAGAAATGCTCCCGGTCAAAAATATCGAGGAACTGCTCGCAGAGGTCATACGCGCCGTCCATATCGCCGTCCGCCAGCGCACGCGGAATCGCGCCCGCCAGACACGCAGACAGACAAATCAGACCTTCGCTGTGCGCGCGCAGCGCAGCTCCATGTCGATACGCGGCTTCATGTAGAAGCCTTCCGAGAAACCGCACGACACCATGTGGATGAGGTTGCGGTAGCCGGTCATGTTCTCGCACAGCAGGATGAGGTGCGTGTGCCACTCACCGTTGATGTAGCTGCGATCAAAGCGCGAATGCGGCGCCAGATATACCTCGCAGCCAATCACCGGATGGATGCCCTTGGCCTTACAGGCGCGGTAAAAAGTCAATCACGCCATACATCACGCCGTGATCGGTCAGCGCGCATGAGGTCTGCCCCAGCTCTGCCACACGGTCCACCAGCTTTTCGATACGGCAGGCGCCGTCCAGCAGGCTGTATTCGCTGTGGACATGCAGATGTGCAAATGGTACCAATTTAGTCCTCCTTCTCCGCAAGCTCGATGATCTTTTTCAGGCGGTGGCTCAGTCCCGGTTTGGAGATGGGCGGGTCAAAGCGCTGCGCCAGCTCAGACAGGCTATCCGTCGGGTATTCCAGACGCAGTCGCACAGTCTCCCACAGGTTGCCCGGAAATGCGTCCTCCCCCCGGCTGTCGATCAGCGCCTGAATCGCCGCGATCTGCCGTGCCGATGCATCGGCGACCTTCATCATGTTCGCGGTCTCACAGTTGACCTGCCGGTTGATCGTGTTGCGCAGATTCTTCTCTACCTTCGCCTGCATCAGCTCCATCGCCGCGTGCGGCGCACCGATGCGCGTAAGGAAATCCTCCGCGCTTGCGCCGTCCTTAAAGTACAGCAGATACGCGCTGCCGCGCCGTGCCTGCTTGGGCGATAAACCTAAATCAAGCATCAGGCTTGTCTCCTCACCCGACAGATTCTGGTGGGTGGTTTTCAGCTCGAGATGGCTTTTCTTGTCCGGTCCCGCGACCGTGCCGCCCATGAGGAAGGCGCCGCGCAGAAAAGGACGCAATGCAGCAGTCCTCCTCGAGCAGATTGCGATTGATATGATAGGTGATATGGCTCTTGCAGTCGTAGCCGAGCGCATCAAACACGCGTCCGATCTGCGCCGGTTCGGTGAGCACAAGCTGCTGCTTGCGGCCTGCCTTCTGCGGCTCGCACTCGACAAAAAACGCGCGCTGCAGCAGCGCCTGCAGGCGACGGACAACGGTCATGTTCTCCGCCGACAGCCGTATCTCCTTGTGCGAAAAAACCGAGGCATGGAGCAGTGCGCCGTAAACCTCGGCACGCGTGCAGCAGGCGCGCTGCATGGATACCCGGCACAGCTCGTTTTTGACCTCGGTTGAAAAAGACATATATTCTCTCCGTTCTGTACAGCACGCTTCGCCTGTCCGGAACGAAGCGGGTTTATCTCTGGTAATCACGGTGCATGGTTACTACACCGTATTCCTTCCTGCGCAGGTGTTCGCTCAGCGCCTCGGTGATAGCGACCGAGCGGTGCTTGCCGCCGGTGCAGCCGATGCTGATGATCAGATTCGCCTTGCCTTCCGCGATATAGCGCGGCAGCAGAAAGTCGATCATGCCCGTCAGGTAGCGCATCAGCACATCCGCTGTACCGCCGCGGAACACATAATCGCGCACCTCCGGATCGGTGCCGTTGCGCTCGCGCAGACTCATTTCGTAATAGGGATTGGGCAGGAAACGCACATCGAACACAAGGTCGCTCTCAGGCGGAATGCCGTACTTGAAGCCGAACGACTGCACGATGACCTCGAACACCTCGCCACTCTCGGTGCCGGAAAACAGCGTCAGCAGACGCTCGCGCAGACCGGCGGCAGACAGTCCGGTGGTGTCCACCACAAAGTCGGCACGGTCGCGCAGACCGGACAGCATTTCGCGTTCCTTTTCGATGGCGGCTGTCATGGACATGCCCTTTTCCATCAGCGGATGCTTGCGGCGCGTTTCCTTGTAGCGGCGGATGAGCGTCGGCGTGTCCGTGTTGAGGAACAGGATGCGGTAATCGCAGCCCATGCTCTTGATCGAATCCAGCGAATCAAACAGCTGCTGAAAATCGCCGCCTGCACGCACATCGGTGACGAGCGCCACACGTTCATAGCGTTCGGTTGCCGCCAGACAGATCTCCGCAAAGCGCGGTATGAGGGAGATCGGCAGATTATCGACGCAGTAATAGCCTAAGTCCTCAAGCGTGGCGACCGCGCGGCTCTTGCCCGCGCCCGACATACCGGAAACGATCAAAAAATACATGTTACCTTTCCCCCTGCCCTGTGGTTCTGCTGTGATAACGCCGCCGAGCGGCGCTGCTGATTATTTTACGATGCGCACCTCGCACTCCAGCTCCACGCCGAACTGCTCACGCACTCTGTTCTGCACCAGTTCGATCAGACGCAGCATGTCATCGCATGTTGCACCGCCGCGGTTAATGAGAAATCCCGCGTGCTTTTCCGAAACCTGTGCCGCGCCGACGCTCGTGCCCTTGAGACCGGCCTGCTCGATAAGTTGGCCCGCAAAGTGTCCCACGGGACGCTTAAATGTCGAGCCTGCCGACGGGAAATTGAGCGGCTGTTTGTCGCGTCTGCGCTGCGCGAAATCGTTCATCTTATCCAGAATCGCCGCCGAATCGCCGTTCTGCAGCTGCATGGTCGAACGGAGCACCGTCCAGTCCGGATGCTTGCGGAACACGCTCGTGCGGTAGTCGAAGCCGTGCTCATCGCCCTTGAGGGTACAAATGTTGCCTTCGCCGTCCACGAACTCGGTCTCCTGCACAATGCCGGCCATCGTGCCGTCATACGCACCCGCATTCATGTAAACAGCGCCGCCCAGACTGCCCGGAATGCCGCCGGCGAACTCGGCTCCGGTCAGACCGGAACGCTGTGCGCGGCGGGCAATGCGGCTGAGCAGCGCGCCCGCCTCGGCAGAAACGGTGTTATCCTCGTTTAAGCGGACTTCATCCAGCTCGGATGTGCAGACAACCGCACCGCGGATGCCCGCATCGGCCACCAGCATGTTGGAGCCGTTGCCGAGCAGCAGGAACGGAATATTGCGCTCGCGCAGTACGGCAAGTGCCGCGGTCAGTTCCCTGCGGGTCTTCGGCTGCACGAACAGGTCGGCCGGTCCGCCAATGGCGAACGTGGTATGGCGACGCATGAGTTCGTTTTCTGCAATATCTATTTCAGGTGCGGCCTCTCGCAGTGCCGCGATGCAATCCTTAATATGCTCCATAAGGCGTTTAATCCTCCAAAATCTATATAAAAAAGTTTAAGTGGTATACCCTCGGGAATTCCTGCCGCGTCATAACTCCCGCATAAGCGGTTCCCTTTTTTTTCTTGAGCGGGGTGCGCGAACTGCCGCAGGCGGTTCGCTGGCGGGATTGCACCCGACATGTGACCGCTGCGAACTCGAACTGCGTTAGGGAACGGCAGTCGGCGGGAGGTTACCACAGCGTTTTTTCTCCGCCTTTTCGCAGTTCACGGCAGTTACCACAGCGTGCGTACTGCTACAGCGTACTGCTACACATACGGTTAAATCCACGCAAGCGCAACATACCCGTGTTGCGCAACTCCTTAACACGTTATACCGCACGGCACCTGCGAATTAAGTATTTGGTACAATTTATCCTCGCAGGCCCTGTCTATCATAACGCGCTCACGAATTGCGCAACACGGGTATGTTGCGCCTAGGGGGATCCACAAGAGGGTGGAAACCGCAGGTGTCTACCCTCTTGTGCTGCCCGCGCGGCGTCAGCGCAGATTCCCTCGCTTCGCAAGCGACACTCTGCCATTCTGCACCAGAACGCAAAGAGGAACACTGTTGCCTCGCAGTGTCCCTCTTTGCGCATATTACTGGTTTTGTTTTCCTGATTTTTCTGCTGTGCCGCACGGCGGCGCTCTTTTGCGCTCACCGGAGGCATTGTCTCCTGCGCTTCAACGAACGCGTGTGTCTCCGGGTCGATGCGCCTATGCCCGCGATAGTCGTTCGTATCCACGGACAGACCGCGCTTTTTCAGCAGATGATTGATCTTCTCGGTCAACATGCTGTACAGCACCGCAAACAGCGGCACGCCGATCACCATGCCTGCGAAGCCCATCACGCCGCCAAACAGCAGAATGGCGAACATCACCCAAAAGCTCGACAGTCCGGTGGCGTTGCCGAGGATTTTCGGTCCGAGGATATTGCCGTCAAACTGCTGCAGCAGCAGCACAAAAATAACGAAATACAGCGCCTGCACCGGACTGATGACCATGATCAGAATGGTGCTCGGAATGGCACCGAT